>Ga0181467_100531_pt2 | contig 18248 bp, 18 predicted proteins | sample InSIn5gowninarea_2_FD_119079 | JGI IMG/M metagenome (GOLD analysis project Ga0181467, IMG submission 119079) | Clean room microbial communities from NASA Spacecraft Assembly Facility at Jet Propulsion Laboratory, Pasadena, California, USA -... ... | reverse complement strand
TAGAGATCTTAAATCCAGATCTTCATATCGCAACTTTAGGTAGTAACGGAAATTTCCGCATGCGTTTAACTGCAAAGCGTGGTCGTGGATACACACCAGCAGAGCAAAACAAACGTGAAGATCAACCTATTGGTGTAATTCCTATTGACTCTATCTTTACGCCAGTATCTCGTGTTTCTTATCAAGTAGAGAATACTCGTGTTGGTCAATTGACTAATTATGATAAGTTAACTTTTGACGTGTGGACTGACGGTAGTACAGGTCCTCAAGAGTCAGTATCATTAGCAGTTAAAATAATGACTGTACATTTGAATATCTTTGTAAGTCTAACTGATGAGGCTCAAAACGCTGAAATCATGATTGAAAAAGAAGAAGATCAAAAAGAAAAAGTTCTTGAGATGACAATCGAAGAATTAGATCTTTCTGTTCGTTCTTATAACTGCTTAAAACGTGCTGGTATTAATACCGTACAAGAATTAGCGAATAAGACGGAAGAAGATATGATGAAAGTTCGAAACTTAGGTAGAAAATCTCTTGAAGAAGTAAAACATAAATTAGAAGAGCTTGGATTAGGATTAAGAAAAGACGACTGATAAGTCTCTTGATTATGAACGATATCTATAAAGCTTGTATTTTAACAAAAGGAGGGAATCTCACATGGGTTACAGAAAGTTAGGACGCACAAGCGCACAACGTAAAGCTATGTTACGTGACTTAACTACAGACTTAATCATCAATGAGCGCATTGAAACAACTGAAGCGCGTGCAAAAGAACTTCGTTCTGTTGTAGAAAAAATGATTACACTTGGTAAACGTGGAGATCTACATGCACGTCGTCAAGCAGCTGCTTATGTACGTCATGAAGTTGCTAATGCTGAAACAAACCAAGACGCTGTACAAAAGTTGTTCAGTGATGTTGCTGCTCGTTATACTGATCGTCAAGGTGGTTACACTCGTATCATGAAAATGGGTCCTCGTCGCGGAGACGGAGCACCAATGGTAATTATCGAGTTAGTGTAATAGGATTTCAAAGAAACTTAGGGTACGGGACAGTTTATATTGTTATGAAACTTGTTCAAGTGCCCTTTTTCTTTAATAATCCTCACTTTTGATCAAGCCAATATAGAGTGTTATGATGAGCATTTATCTTCATTTAATGACTCGTCTAGCTCGTGCACCTCTTCTTTGGATTAAATCGTTAGAAAGAGGTGCGGGCTTTTTTCATGTTTTATTAGGACTGCAGGGTGCTAAGAAGTGGAATACCATAAGATATATTTAACAAGCATAGAAAAAGGATATCAAAGATTATACAAATAATCTTATGTTAAACCAATTCAAAGCTCGCCCAATTGGCGAGTTTATTTTTTTATCTTGCTTTAACAATGAGTTAGAATAAAAAAATGAACTATTACCCTGAGATTACTACACGAAGGTTATTAATTGTTTATGTGAATGTAGTAATTTTACTTTATTTATAATCAATAATATCTAGCAGGTAAATGGTGGGAATATAATGGACCAAAAGATTTTACTAAAGGTTGAAGATGTATCCTTTAAATATGAGGAGCAGTCAGAATATGCCCTTAATCGCGTTTCTTTTCATGTAAACGCTGGTGAGTGGGTTGCGATAGTTGGACATAATGGTTCAGGTAAATCTACGTTAGCTAAGTTATTAAATGGATTACAATTCTCTCATGAAGGTTCTATAGTAATAGACGGTATTCCGATAACAGAGGAGACTGTCTGGGACATAAGGAAAAAGGTAGGAATGGTATTCCAGAATCCTGATAATCAGTTTGTTGGTACAACGGTGAAGGATGATGTGGCTTTTGGTTTAGAAAATAACGCTGTTCCAAGAAGTGAGATGGTAACAAGAGTAGAGCGTTCTTTGGAAAAAGTAAAGATGTTATCTTTTCTTGATCAAGAGCCGCACCATCTATCTGGAGGACAAAAACAGAGAGTCGCTATTGCAGGAATTATTGCATTGAAACCTGAAATTATCATATTAGATGAGGCTACCTCTATGCTTGATCCCCAGGGAAGAGAAGAAGTCTTTGATATTATGAGAGAGCTGCAAAAAGAAAATATGACCATTATTTCGATTACTCATGACCTAGATGAGGCTGCTAAGGCAGACCGGATTATCGTAATGAATAAGGGTAGAGTATATAAGGAAGGTAATCCTAAGGAAATATTTAAACTGCAGAAGGAACTTGTTGAAATAGGTTTAGATATACCTTTTACTATTAAGATTAGGGAAAGCTTAATAAACAAAGGTATTTCATTAGAGGAAATATATTTAACAGAAGAAGAGTTGGTGACAGGCATATGGACATCTCACTTCAAAAAGTAGAGTATCGTTACCAGGAAAATTCTCCGTTTGAGCGATTGGCGATAGAGGATGTAAGTTTTGATATTCCCTCAGGAAGCTATGTTGCCGTTATAGGTCATACTGGTTCAGGTAAATCTACCATTTTACAGCATCTTAATGCTCTTTTAACACCGTCTAAAGGGAAAGTGGTAATAGGTGACCGTACACTTGAAGGTGGACAGAAACATAAGAACTTGCGGAGTATCCGGCAAAGAGTAGGGATTGTTTTTCAGTTTCCAGAACAACAGTTGTTTGAAGAAACAGTAGAAAAGGATATCTGTTTTGGCCCTCTTAATTTTGGTATTCCTGAATCAGAAGCAAAGATAAGAGCTGTAAAGGCATTAAGTGAGGTAGGATTGTCTGAAGATTTTCTCATGAAATCTCCTTTTGATTTATCAGGTGGTCAGATGAGAAGAATAGCTATTGCTGGTGTGCTGGCTATGGAACCAGATGTACTTGTATTAGACGAGCCGACAGCTGGTTTAGATCCAAGAGGCAGACGAGAAATTATGGATATGTTTTATAAGCTTCATAAAGAGCGAAATTTAACGACTGTTCTAGTTACACATAGTATGGAGGATGCTGCTCATTATGCAGATCAAATAGTCATTATGAATAAAGGGAAAGTTCATCGTCAAGGGACTCCAATAGAAATTTTTAAAGAAGCAGAGGATTTAGCTGCTATTGGATTGAATGTTCCTGAAGTTGTACGATTCCAAAAGAAAGTAGAAGCAAAATTCGGAGTGAAGATGGAACGGGTTCACTTAAACATGGAAGATTTTACGGATGAGTTAGCAGTGTATCTTCAGAAGAAAGTAGGGAGCAGTTAATGGGAAAAATGATTATAGGGCGTTTTATTCCCGTTGATTCTACATTACACAGAATGGACCCCCGTTCCAAGTTACTACTTGTTTTCCTATTTATTTGTATTGTGTTTTTGGCTAATAATATTTGGAGCTATTTGCTATTGATTGTATATGTAGGTACTTTAGTCGCCATCTCCAATGTACCGATTAAGTACATTTATTTAGGACTGAGGCCAATTTTTTGGTTAATTATTTTTACGTTTATTTTGCATATTTTTTTCACGAAAAATGGAGAGCTATTGTTTGAATGGGGATGGATTACGATTTATAAAGAAGGTATTAGAATGGGGATTCTCATTTCTATTCGCTTCTTCTTGCTCATTATCATGACATCCTTGCTTACATTAACAACAACGCCAATCGAGTTAACGGATGCAATTGAAACACTATTAGGACCACTAAAAAAGGTGAAATTTCCTGTTTATGAACTGGCGCTTATGATGTCTATCTCCCTGCGCTTTATTCCAACTTTAATGGATGAAACAGAAAAGATTATGAAGGCTCAGATGGCAAGAGGAGTAGAATTCTCTAGTGGCTCCATTAAAAGCCGTGTACAAGCAATTATTCCTTTATTGATTCCTTTATTTGTTAACTCCTTTAAAAGAGCAGAGGAGCTTGCTATTGCGATGGAAGCACGTGGCTATCAAGGTGGAGAAGGAAGAACGAAATACCGCCAATTAATCTGGAATCCTATTGATACCATAATGATTATTATTCTGATACTAATAACAGCTATGCTGTTTGTATTAAGAACATAATGGAGAATACGATGCAAAGATATAAATGTACAGTTAGCTATGATGGATCAAATTACAGTGGGTTTCAAATTCAGCCAAAGGATCGAACCGTACAAGGGGAAATCGAAAGGGCTTTAAGAAGGCTCCATAAAGGAGTAGAAGTAAAGATTCAGGCTTCTGGTAGAACGGATGCTGGCGTTCATGCTAAGGGACAAGTCATTCATTTTGATAGCTCTCTTGATATACCTGCAGATAAGTGGCCGATTGCTCTAAATACTCTTTTGCCCCACGATATTGTGGTTGCAGATGCAGAGATAGTACCTGACTCCTTTCATGCCAGATATAATGTAACAGCGAAAGAGTATCGCTATTTTATTCAATTAGGAGAGCGGAGAGATCCCTTTAAACGTAATTATGCCTATTATTATCCATATGCTCTAAATATGGAGGCGATGAGGGAAGCACTTTGTTATTTTATTGGAGAGTATGATTTTACTAGTTTTTGCTCTGCTAAAACAGACAAAGAAAGAAAAGTAAGAACGATTACTGGAGTAAAGCTTACAGAGGAAGACAATATGTTAATTTTTTCTTTCCAAGGGAATGGATTCCTTTATAATATGGTGCGGATTATGGTCGGTACCTTATTAGATGTAGGAAGAGGGAAAAAGTTACCACAAGATATTCCCGTAATTTTAGAGAAAAAGGATAGAAAGGCAGCAGGAAAAACAGCCTCTGCAAATGGATTGTATCTTTGGAAAGTATGGTATTAAACCATGATTCTTGCGACGCTGGGAGAGGAGACTAATGCTTTCCTCCTTTTCCAAAAAGAGTACAGAAAGCGACCAAGGAATCCTTTTCTTATAAGTAAAAAGTGATGTTCTTTGAGTAAAAGTCACGGAAAAAAGATTTTTTTCTCATAACAACTAAACCTGGCGTAACATTCCCTTGACATATGCTACTCTAGGATATATCATAATATGGTATGTATTTTAATCCCACATTAAGCCCCGGAACTTAATTGTGTGAACATATAGACGTAAGAACAGACATTTATATTTTAAACAAACTATAACTTTAACATTTCAGGAGGGAAACTCATGCGTACAACGTTTATGGCTAATTCAAACAATGTTGATCGTAAATGGTACGTAATTGATGCTGAAGGCCAAACTTTAGGTCGTCTTGCTAGTGAGATTGCATCAATTCTACGTGGTAAACATAAACCAACTTTCACACCTCATGTGGATACTGGTGATCATGTAATTATTTTAAATGCTTCAAAAATTGAATTGACTGGTAAAAAATTAACTGACAAAATTTACTACCGTCACTCTATGCACCCAGGTGGATTAAAGCAAAGAACTGCTTTAGAAATGCGTACTAACTACCCAGAGCAAATGTTAGAACTTGCAATCAAAGGTATGCTTCCAAAGAATTCTCTTGGTCGTCAAATGTTTAGAAAATTACACGTATATGCTGGTAGCGAACATCCGCACCAAGCTCAACAACCAGAAGTTTACGAACTTCGTGGATAATTAATAAAGGGAGGTAAAACAAATGGCACAGGTTCAATATATCGGTACTGGTCGTCGTAAAAGCTCTGTTGCTCGTGTACGTTTAGTTCCAGGTGACGGACAAATCATCATCAATGGTCGTGAAATCGAAAATTATATCCCGTTTGCAGCTTTACGCGAAGTTGTTAAACAACCATTAGTGGCTACTGAAACAACTGGAAGCTACAATATTTTAGTAAATGTTAACGGTGGAGGTTATACTGGTCAAGCTGGCGCTATCCGTCATGGTATCGCACGTGCTTTACTTCAAGTAGATCCTGAATACCGTCCAACATTAAAACGCGCAGGATTATTAACTCGTGACGCTCGTATGAAAGAACGTAAAAAATACGGTCTTAAAGGCGCTCGTCGTGCACCTCAGTTCTCAAAACGTTAATTTTTGGCGTTTCAAGGCTCTTTTCACTTTTGTGGAAAGGGTCTTTTTTTATGCTAAAAGTTGTCTGTGATTATATTTGATGACAACTCATAACAGAAGCCTTCAAGAACCTCAGACTATGTACTATTGGTTTTCCCCAGCGAAACTATGGAGTACAATGATCCACTTTATTCCTCATTAAACTAAATTATTGCTCAATTTTCATTGAAAGGTGGAGAATTACTAGAACGAGAGCTAGGTTGTTTCTTATAAATTTCACAAATGGATAATATTAGTCTTAAATCGTCCCATTTTTGAACCACAGACTTTTTAAATCATTATAATGAAAGGAGAAAAGCGTTATATTAGAGCTTAAAGGGAGGCGCAATTTGATCGAAATGAATAATAGTTATGAGTTTTTATGGGGATCAACCACTGCAGTTTATCTATGTAAAGGAGCATGGTATATTTTTACCTATAAGAGTCCATAGAATATTTGAATGTGAATGGTGATGTTGCAAGTGATACTTAAAAATACTCTAAAATGTGAGGTGTAGATACCATGATAGATAAAAAAACCACAGTACAATTTACGCTGCTGACTTTTAGCATAGCATATTTTGTGTCAGGTGCCTTGATTGTTCTTGGGCCATTCGGATATTCAGTTCACAATTGGGTTCACACATTCCAGCAATTCTTGATGAATATTCCTTTTGCAATTTATATTTTGTCGCCTGCTATTGCTTCATATGTCGTTTTGAAGAAAAATAAAAAAATAGCAGATTTTAAGGAATGGTTGAAAACTGTTTTTTATATCAAAAACAACATATTTGTCTATTTGTTTGTTGTTGCAGGGCTTGCACTGTATTTCTTAATCCATATAGCAGTTTCAGACCGCACAGAAATAGTGCTTCCGTTTTATACGTTTTTTCTTTCGCTGCCTGGTAATCTTATTATTGGCGGCTTAGAGGAAGCTGGCTGGATGTACATATTGCAGCCTAAACTCAACAAAAAATACGGCTTTGTAGTATCTTCTGTTATCACTGGGATTATTTGGACTGTATGGCACATTCCCCTTTTCTTCATTCCGGGGACGAATCACGGTGAAGGGCTTATTAACTTTGGGATGTTTGTAGTTCAACTCATGGCTTTTCGATTTTTCCACGGGGCAATCTACAAAATTTCAGGAAAAGGCTTTGTCTTTATGTCCGTATTATTCCATACCATGTTCAATGCAGCATCCCCTATCTTTGGTACCATGACGATGACCTGGACGGGAACAATTGCTGCAAATACTGCGATCATTCTTGTGTCCATTTTAACTGTTGTGATATATGAAAAAAAGAGCATGACAATAATGCAAGTTAGAAAGCTATAGCATAATCGCCAATAAAGTGGATCATAAGTATTATCTCTAATAAGACTGTAAGCTTATTCAGGACCATAGATACTTAACAAAATTTTCGGAGGAATACTATGACAATTAATTTATGTACAATTGGTTTTTTGGAAAAAAATTTACGGACATTCGTAGAGTTATTAGAACGTAATCATGTAACTAAGTTAGTAGATATCAGACTGAATAATACTTCACAGTTATCGGGATATTCGAAAACAGATGATTGGCTGGGTCTATCAACGTTTTGCCAATGGATCGGCGATACAATATAGTCAAAAAGTGATTACACAATGTTATAGGAAAAACGTGTATTATCATACTTTAAAACCTATTTCGCCCCCTGACCACCATCATTATAAGGACAAAATATGTTCAATTTAATAAGATATAAAGGCTCACAAATGGTGATTAATCAAATTTGTGAGCTTTTTCATTTATTGAAAAAGGAAAGGTAGATTTACAAAGCTGTCAAAAGGTGCAGAATTGGTTTTGGCAGTGGGGATATATCACATACGATTAAAGATTATGTCTAGAAGGATGCAAAAAAATAACTAAAATATCTTTGTCGTTGTGTAATTAGAGCCGTTTTTCTTTATGATTTTGAAGAACAATACTATTTGAGGTCAGAACGAGAGCTTGCTTACTTTCTTCTTTAAAACTAAACGAATAGATAATATCAATCTCAAATCGTTCCATTTTTGAACCACAGACTTTTTTTAAAATTACTATAATGAAATTGTGAAAGCGTTATATTAGAGCTTAAAGGGAGGAGTGTTTAAACGAGATGAATAATAATAATGAGTTTTTATGGGGATCAGCTACTGCAGCTTATCAATGTGAAGGAGCATGGAAAGAGGATGGGAAAGGTTTAAACGAATGGGATAGTTTTAATCATAAGAGTCCATTGAATATTTTGAATGTAAATGGTGATGTTGCAAGTGACTTTTATCACAGATATAAGGAAGATATTGATTTAATGGCAGAAGGAAATCAAAATACTTACCGCTTTTCGATTTCCTGGGCTCGTATTATTCCTAATGGAGTCGGTGAAGTGAATGTAAAGGGAATTGAATTTTATAATAACGTTATCGACTATTGTTTGGAAAAAGGCATTATTCCAAATGTTACGTTATTCCATTATGATCTTCCAAATGAAATGGCAAAGATTGGTGGATGGGAAAATCGAAAAGTTGTGGATGCCTTTAATGAATATGCAAAAGTATGCTTTGAACATTTCGGGGATCGAGTTAAAATTTGGTCTACTATTAATGAGCCAAGGTATTATGCATATTGCAGCTATATAGTAGGAAACTATCCGCCAAATTACAAAGCAGACTTCGGACGTTTTTGGACAGTAGTTTATAACCTTATGCTAGGGAGTGCTAAGGCTGTTCAGACGTATAAAAAATTAAGTTTGGATGGGAATATTGGTGTTGTTCATGATAACGGTAATGTGGAGCTAGATCCTACTACAAAAGAAAAAGGACTAGTAAAACTAAGAGCGGATATTTTTTATAACCGAATTATACTAGATACAGCCGTATTAGGAAAATTGCCTGCCGAGTTAATAGCAGTTTTAGAAGACAATAATGTTAGTACAACGTTTATTCATGAAGAGGATTTTGTTGAATTTGCAAGAGGAAAGATTGATTATATTGGATTAAACCTATATAACCGTCAATATGTAACAGATTATTCTGAGGGTGAGACGGAAGTTTTTCACAATAATAAAGGAAAAGGCTCCAATTCCAAGGAAGGCATTCGTATTAAGAATATGTTTGAAACTTCATTTGACCCAAAAGTAAAAAGGAATCTTTGGGGCAGGGAAGTCTATCCCAAATGTATGTATAATGCACTGATGGAAATTAAAGAAAAATATGGTGATATTTTGGTCTATATCACTGAAAACGGACATGGTCAATATGAAACCCCGGATGAAAATGGCTATGTTGAAGATAAAGAGAGAATTAAATTAGTAGGAGAGTTTATTGACTATATGCTAAAAGCACGTGAAGAGGGGGTCAATGTCCAAGGTTATTATATGTGGTCAACAATGGATATATATAGTTGGATAAATGGCTATGAAAAAAGATATGGTTTAGTTCGAGTTGATTTTGAAAATAATCATAAGCGGATTCCAAAGGAAAGTTACTACTGGTTTAAAGACTTAATAGCAGCAAAAAGAAATATTTAAAATAATGTTTGTTCTAAGTAAAAGAATATAAAAAAAATTAATGTTTTACTATTTATAATCCAAACTGAACCTACAAGGTTTTATAAAGATTCATAAATACTTTTGATATCTTGTAGGTGGATTGTATTTTACAAAATTCCACTTAAAGTTCGGAAAGTAGTATAAGTTATTCGTTTCAATATATTTTGTTTTTGGAAATTAAAGCGATTTCTAATCCGATGATGTTCAATACTCTAAAATCGATTTACCTATGTAATTAGAAGTATTTCTTATTGAAGTATTTTTTTGCTAAAGAATCGATTTTATGATGTACATCCGTTAAGTAAAACAGCAAACACTTAATACAAAAAGAATTGAAATGGAGGGAAAATAATGAAATATGTTAACATGTCGAAACAAGTACTTGAACACATTGGTGGTGTCGATAACTTGAATCATGTTGAACACTGTGCAACTAGGCTTCGCTTACATTACAATAGTAAAAAGCTTGTAAATGAAGAAGCGTTAAAAGGAATTGAAAATGTTGTAGGCATTGTAAGCAAAGCTGGACAGGTTCAAGTCATTATTGGTCCGAATGTTAATGAAGCATATAATGATTTCTTAGAAGTATCAGGATGGAAAGAGGAACAGCACAGTGGTTCAGATTCAGCAGCAGAAGAACCTGAGGACAAGAAAGCAATGTATTATGTGAATAAATTTGGTAGTTTTATGGCAACGATCTTCATGCCGATTGTTCCGGCATTGATTACAGGAGGTATCATTCTAGCACTTAGGAATTTAATGATTAATTACTTTGGTGTTGATATGGAATCTGGAACGGCAGTAATTTTGAATGCCATATTTAGTGCTGCGTTTACTTTCCTGCCGGTTTACATTGGTTTCACAATGGCAAAACGATTAAAAATGGAACCAATTATGGGGGCATTCTTAGGAGCCCTTTTGGTTAGTTCCAATATTAGCGGTGTCGAGGGACTAGATTTCTTAGGAATCTCCATACCAGTGGTTGATTATGCAAGCAGTGTTTTACCCATTATGCTTGGTGTAGGACTTATGTATTTTGTTGATAAATTCTTCCAAAAATATATACCTGAAACAGTAAAATACTTCTTGAAACCTTTATTTACCATGATAGTTGTTGTTCCTATAACATTGATTGCTTTAGGTCCTATAGGAACAGTACTAAGTGATTATGTAGGGGTTGGAGTTACAAATATGATGGATACCATTGGTGGGATAGCCATGCCAATTCTTGCGGCATTTTACCCTTACATGGTTATGTTAGGGTTAGATAAAGCTATAATGCCAATAGGGTTTAACAGTGTTGCATCAATTGGATATGACCCAGTTGTTATGGTTATGGGATTCATCTCTAACTTGTGTATTGGTGGAACTGCCTTAGCCGTAGCTACTACAATTAAAAATGATAAAAGCAAGAAAGGCATGATTACTTCCTTTGGTGTGACGGCACTTTGTGGTGTTACAGAACCAGCATTTTATGGAGCGCTAATCATGAGACCGAAAGTATTGATCGGAACGGCAATTGGAGCTGTGAGCGCAGGATTAGTTGCTGGTATTTTCGGATTAGTAAGCTATGTTATGGGAGGGTGTCCAGGCTTACTGACTGCTTTGTTTTTTATGGATAATGATGGTGGATTTGGAAATCTATTTTTAGCTGCCATTGTGGCAATTGTGGCAATTGTTGTATCTTTTGTAGCAAGCAAGATCATTTTGTCTAAAACAGAAGCAAATAAGAATGCTAAGTTTGAACCAGAATTAGATAAAGTGCTTTGACTTTATAAAGGCCGATATAAATAGATACCTATGGAAATAAGCAGATAGGAAGAGTTTTCAGTTATTAAAAGTTAGAGGTGTAAAAAATGAAAATTATGATTGCACAATTTATTATTGAATCAAATGCTAACATCCCATATAAAAGCAACTTGGAAGATTTTAATCTTTTATTTGGAGAAGATTGTATTCAGGAGATGAAATGCAAAGATGTGTTTATAAGAGAGGGAATAGAAATTATCCCTTCCATTTATGCAAACGCAAATGCTGGTGGTGTTTTAGAGAAACCAGCATTTGACTACATTGAAAGGAGAATATTGGAAGATGTGAAAAAACATCTTCACGAAATTGATGGAATTTTTCTTCATCTCCATGGAGCAAGCGAAGTAGCAGAATTAGATGGAGGCTCAGGTGATCACCACATATTGAAGATGATTCGCCAATTAGTTGGACCTTATTTACCAATAGCGGTTGTTTGTGATCCACATGGCAACTTATCCAAAGAATATGTAGAAAGCACCACAATGATCCGCAGCTATCGACATTCCCCGCATACAGACATACAAGAAACAATAGAGTTTGTATGTGAAATGCTAGTTACATTCTTAAGAAATCGGCAAAATATTACACCGGTATATCGTAAACTGCCAATGATCTTGGGAGGCGAACAGAGTGTTTCAGCTGATGAACCTGTAAAATCCATCAATAAATATATGGATAAATTGGAGGAAGATCCGAATATCCTTAGCTGTTCGTGGCATGTAGGCTACCTGCGTCATGATACCGACGTTGCAGGGTGTGGTATTGTGGTCATCCCGGCAACAGGTGATGATCAGGAATATGCAAATGAAGTTGCAGATAAACTAGCAAAATATGTATGGGATAAACGTTATGAATTTCATTATACTGGATTAACTGCACAGCCTGAAGAGGCGATGAAAATGGCAATAGAGTATGAAGATAAACCTGTGTTTATTACTGATTCTGGTGATAATGTAACATCTGGCTCTGTGGGATGTAATACATTCATATTACGCCAAGTGTTAGAACTAAATCATACCAAATCTAAAGCAAAGAGGTTTTTGTTTGCTGGTATTAATGATTCAAAAACATTAAATGAGTTGATTAAATGTGAAGTAGGAGAGACACTATCTATTTCTTTAGGAATGAATTTGGATGAGTTATCTGCCAAAGTTGATTTAGATGTTATAGTCAGTGCTAAAGGATATCTGGCCGGTTATGCTTACACAAGTGAAGGAGATTTTGGAAATTGTATCACTGTTACTGTTAAAGGCAAACCAATTGATATCATCGTTTCAGGAAATAATCATCCTTTTGTGGAATTACATCAGTTTCATGCTGCTGGTATTGATTATAAAGACTATGACATTATTATTGTAAAACAAGGATATATTTTTCCTGAATTAAAAGCTGCGGGGAAATTAAATGTTATGTCATTAACAGGAGGAGCAACACTTCAGGATACAGCAAGGCTGCCATTTAAACGCATTATGCGTCCTATGTTTCCCATTGATAATATATAAAATAAGGAACTGATGATAATTATGTTTAAAAATATGTTTATGAAAAAAGTTGAATTTTCAAAAGCGATCGAATTAAAGGCATATGCAACAGGTAGTATAATGAAGCTAGAAGATATTCCTGATCCTGTTTTTGCAGAAAAAATGATGGGTGATGGCATTGCCATTGTGCCAGCTGAAGGAAATATAAGTTCTCCAGTAAATGGGGTTATCATGCATGTTTTTCCCACAAAACATGCCATTAGCATTAAAACTGCAAATGGTGCTGAAATCTTACTCCATATTGGATTGGAAACCGTTTCTATGAACGGGGAGGGATTTACTGTGCATGTTACAGAAGGAAAAAAGGTTAAAGTCGGAGATGCGCTTGTAACTGTTGATCTAGATATGGTGAAAAAACGAGCAAAAAATACTGTTATTCCAATAATTATTGTGAATACAAAGGAAATGCTGAAAATTGATAAGCTATTACTATCGGGAAATGTTACTATAGCCAAAGAGACAATCTTAGCAGTTACAGCAAAATAGTCATTATTAATAGTAAAAAATAAATGGTAGGTCAATGGCATGCAGCAGGGCATATGTAAAATGTATTATAGTAGAAACGTGCTGTTACTAATAACGTAGATGGAGAAAGGATATATATATATGAAGTATAATTCAAAAAATGTACAGTTGAGAGAAATGGAAGCACCAATGCCTGATTGTAGTAGAAAACCGTTATTAATTGATGATGAAACGATAAAGACTAGATATGAAAATGTACTACAAGAGATGAGAATGGATGGGCTTGATGCGTTATTGGTATATGCAGATCTTGAGCATGGCGGAAACTTTGAATATTTAGTGGGATTTGTTCCAAGATTTGAAGAAGCTATATTGGTTCTTCACTCTAAAGGCGATGCCTTTCTAATCTTAGGAAATGAAAACCTTAATAAGGCACAATACTCTAGAATACCAGCACAAGGAATACATTGTCCGCACTTTTCCTTACCCAATCAGCCTATGGAACCCGATACTCCATTTTCAAGCGTCTTTCTTAAAGCAGGAATCCGAGAATCGATGAAAATTGGTTTAGTGGGATGGAAGCACTTCACAAGTAAAGTTGAGAATAATCGAAATTTCTTTGATACTCCTTCTTTTATTGTGGATACGATCAGAGATATTGTTGGGAAGGAGGGTTCCCTAACCAATAGAACAGATATTTTCATTGCTGGAAACCGTGGAGTACGGAGAGTGAATAATGCAAATGAAATAGCACACTATGAGTTTGGAGCATCTCTTGCGTCGGATTGCATCTTGCGTACTATAAATAAATTAGATGTTGGTGTCTCTGAAATGGAACTAGGTAAAGAACTGAATGATTTAGGTCAAAGAAATAGTGTAGTTACGATAGCGTCCACAGGTAAAAGATTTGAAAAGGGAAATTTATACCCTATGTCTAAAAAGGTGACGAAAGGGGATGCCATTTCTTTAACTGTGGGATATAAAGGAGGATTATCCAGTAGAGCAGGATATGCTGTTATGGAACGCTCTGAGTTACCAGAAAGTAAAAAAAATTATGTAGAAGACTTAGCAGCTCCTTATTACACTGCTATTGTAGCATGGCTTGAGAATATTCGAATTGGGATGTCTGGTGGGGACATGTATAGCTTTATTAATTCTGTTCTTCCTAAAGAAGTGTTTCATTGGGAGCTATGCCCAGGACACTTGACGGCTGATGAAGAGTGGCTGGCATCTCCGATTTATGAGAATTCGGATAAAATTATTAAAAGTGGAATGATTTTTCAAACTGATATAATACCACGTGTCGCTGGATATGATGGAGTATCAGCTGAAAGTACAATTGCACTAGCTGACGATGCATTAAAAGAGGAGATAAGAAAAAATTATCCCGAACTTTGGATGAGGATCCAAAAAAGAAAAGAATATATCAATGATTTCCTTGGAATTAAATTGAGTAAGGATGTTTTACCATTATGCAGTACGGTTGCTTATTTACGACCATATCTATTAAATAAAAAGCTTGCATTTTGTTACAATCATAATGGCTGAGTTTTGGATTCCACGCATAGTAGTTTAAAAAGTTATGTAATGTAATCGAATATAGGATACTTATCACCTCCTTGTAGCCAATTTTCTTGTCAGAAAACTTATTACAAGGAGGTTTTACTATTTATAAATCAATTAAGCATATAAAAATAAATATTGCATAGAAATTAAATCTAAAATATAGGTAATACCATATTTTCCATAAATACTAAGATAGTCATTTGAAATACTATTTTTGCTTATATAAAAAATATTTTCATAAGCCAGTTTTATACTCTTGTCCTGATTCCCCGTTATTAAGAATTTATGTCCTCGTAAATTTTTAACAAAATCAAGTGATAATTCTGCAAATTTACCGGATGCTGACACAGTTATAATAATGTCTTCATCATTTAAATCATTTAAAACCTTATTATTAGTAAACGAGGTGGAAATAACATGAATAACCTTAGATGCAAACAGTAATTCTTGTTGAAATTTTATTATCGTTCCACTAGTATTATTTGCACATAAAAGTACAACCTTTACGTCCTTATGAATTAACTGACATAAATAATTGATGTTCTCAAAGTTTAATTGCTCATCAATATCTAATATCATGTCATCAATAAGATTTTTTATATGTGTTTGATAGCTAGAGTACTCTTTAATATCTCTAAATCTTAAATTGCTTGGAAATACCAATTTATTCACAGAACTTTTTAATTCGCTAAAATTAGCATATCCTAGTTGTTCACAGAATCTTCTGATTGCGGATCGTGAAGTGAAGCATTCGTCTGTTATCTCTAAAATACTAATACTTGATATTCTATATAGATTTTTTAAAATATATTCTGCTAATATATATTCGATATTAGCAGATTTCCCAGAGTTTATAATTGAAGATAACGAATTTAAGAGCCCTAGATTGTTAATTTTCATGCGCTGTTCCTCCCCTAGTAATTTATTTTATAACTAATAATATAATTCTTTTTTTATTTCTAATCATATTCCTTATTATAACTCAGCCATCGCTCCCATAGGGTGCTTGGAATTTGTAGGTGAATCTTGCAGGAAGTTAAAATGGTTTGTAATATAATGTGGTTTTTGATCATGTAATTCAATTGGTTTAATTCTTTGAACTTTATAAATAACTTTACAGATGGAAAGCATCAGCAGATTGCTGGTGCTTTTTTTTGCATTAACCAGATAATAATTTTGTATGGTTTGAATATTTTTGTGTCCTAAACGTTTCGATACATATGTAATATCTATATCATGGGCAAATAGAAACATCACGTTTTGTATTTTGTGTTTTTAACGAAGTGTTATCAAAAGTAGAACTAATTAAATGGCTAACTATGGATGTATTGCTAGCAGTTCTCCATGTTGCATCCCGTTTCTCATACTGAAGTTTCCTCATTTTTATCGGAAAGTGATACAAGATTTGTATAAGTATGCAGCTCGAAGAAGTTTGACGAGAAGGCAAAATATATAGAAGAAATATTATAAAGTTTGATGTTGTTTTTCAATTTTCAAAATTGTAAGATCAACTTACCTACTCGGAGGTGATGTTAATGTATATAGGAAATGGCCATTACTGTTATTCAAATTCAACTGCAATGTTTCTTTCATCAATAGGAGAAAATGTATCTCCTCAACTTGTAGAAGTATTAACTGGTGTTGGATTAGGTGCCATGATAGAAAATGAAAAAAACCTTTTTTTTAGTATGAGAGATCCCGATGATGGTATCAATTATGCTCTAAACATCCTTGGATTTACTGCAGAAGAGCATCAGCAAGCTAGTGACTTAGATGACCCATTTACGTTGTTAAAAAAGCAAATCAAACAAAACCCTGTCATTCTAGGCCCTTTAGATATGGGGGAGCTAACATACCATCCGAATCATAAAAATTTACATGGTTCAGACCATTATGTGCTAGGTTATCAAATGGATGATGAAAATATTTATGTACAAGATCCAGCTGGCTTTCCATTTGTTCCATTATCACTGGACCAATTTAAGAAGGCTTGGATGGCGGAAGGGATTCCATATAGGAAAGGAATTAATAAATATTGGTCTACAGCAAAAAAGGTCGTCACATTAAACAATAACGAAATATATGAGAGAGCAATTGATTACTTTAAGAGAACTTATCGGGAATTCGAAAAAGCGGATATAGGGTTAATTGGAAGGGAAGCAATTTGTTTTTATGCGGATCAGTTATTAAATGCTCCTATTACAGCTGATACTATAGGGCATACAACATTCTTCCTTTTCCAATTAAGTGCAAGAAGAGCCAACGATTATGCAGTGTATTTTAAAGATAGGCATTCACGTCTATCAGAGTTGAAGATTGAACAGGCTAAGGTTCTTGGGATGTGTCATTCTATGTCTGTAAATAAAGATTGGAAAGGTATATCGGAGAAGTTAATGAGGCTAGCCGATTTAGAGGAGGAATTTAGATTAGAACTTTTAAAAGTCGGCAACTAATTATAATTATAGAGATTTCCACTTTAAAGGGTGCGTTGATATAAGAAGGGTTAACCTCCCTTTAAAGGGCAGCATTATTGCAAATTTATTAAATTAAAGTTAGTTTTAATACTTTCGGAATGCTAAATGCTAACACGCAACTTGCCAATTCGTATCTACTTTAATTACCGGGAAACAAGTAGACAGAACAGGGTTGCGTGTATGGGAATAGTGTATTCTATTATCAGTGGATTCTTTTAGAATTCAGTTTTAATTATTTTAATCAATTTTTCGACTTCTTCGTCATTACCAGGTTGAATAGAGATTTCCTTTGGATACTCAATAATGTTTTTCGTATATTCCTGCATAGGTTCTTTTATTTGTTCTGCACTCGGCCAATGGGAAGGAATATCATATTTATTGATGGTGCCATCCCCATTCCCTCTTATGTGATGGCACCATCAGCCATTGTTTTCCCTGATAACGATATAACGTCTTGCAGATATTGGACACTATCCGCATCATAAGGATTTACTGGTTTCTCCAGCTGAGATATGCTGAACGCGTAGTTCTGCAATATCCTGATTATTAACAATTTGTAACCAAACGCGAGCATACTCAATCTCTTTAGAAGAATAAGCAGATAATATACTATCCTTTTTTTCTTCTGCCTGAGTATTAGAACTATTATTTGAAGCTTTATCGTTAAACTTATTACTGTCGGCTTTATTCTCTTCTGATTCAGCTGTCGTATCATCTGGTTCACTTGCTTGGTTGTCATCCTCCTCTGAGTTATTCTGTTTTTCTTCTATAGAGCTATTTTCCTAGTTGCTCTTGATTTTACTTTTATCATTATCATTACTGCAGGCTATGAGAATAAATGACATTGTCGCAAGTATAGCTATAAGTTTTAAGTAC
>Ga0181467_100584_pt1 | contig 18305 bp, 19 predicted proteins | sample InSIn5gowninarea_2_FD_119079 | JGI IMG/M metagenome (GOLD analysis project Ga0181467, IMG submission 119079) | Clean room microbial communities from NASA Spacecraft Assembly Facility at Jet Propulsion Laboratory, Pasadena, California, USA -... ... | reverse complement strand
TTAGGTTAACGTTCGCTAAATCCAATACCAAACTTGTAATTTCTTTCTCAAGATCCATCCTCTGCTTCTGCTTGTAGTCAAAACACGTTCAACGACAAAATAAGATCGCAGACTTACTACAGCTACCCCACACTAGCAAGACAGAATGGCGTCCAAGTCAACACCAGGCATCTTGTACGTGACTATGCAGCCCAAAGAGGGTCTGCCAGAAGCACAATTCCACGATTGGTAAGTTGACCCTTGAGACAGTCGAATTCTGGCTTCGTCAAGATCCCATCTAACCTTTATTCCCCCAAGGTACCAAAACGAACACGGTCCCAACCGGCTCCGCCTGCCATTCTGCAACAATGGCTTTCGATACCGCGCAACCGATCTCGAGGATGCGCCTGGCTCAAAAGATAAGCCTGAGTGGATGGCTGTTTATGACTTTGACGAGCTCGAATGGTTGACAAGGGAGCCGTATCTGAAGCTTCGTAGTGCGCCAGCGCAGTCGCAACGGGAGAGGGATACTATGAAACAGATTTTTGTGGACAGAAGATCCTATGACCTTCTCAAGGAGTGGAAAGGCAACGACTTCAAGGACCTGCAGAAAGTGGAGAATGAGGGCGAGAAGAACGTCATGATTGCTGTGAGCTTCGCGCTGCAGGATGGTGCAGGTAAAGAGGAGGAGCTGAAGAAGTGGTACGAGGAAGAGCATGTACCACTTCTACAAAAGGTTCCCGGGTGGAGACGGACAAGGAGATTTGTCACTTCGTATTTGGATCTCGAGAGTGGACACAAGACGGAGAAGGAGTTTCTTGCGCTGCACGAGTATGCACCGCAGAACGGACTTGGAGGACCGGAATTCAAGGCGGCTATCACAACAGGGTGGTGCGACAAGATATACAAGGACGTGGTCAAAGACCGGAAGAGGAGGGTATATGAGCTATACTACACGTTTGGTGCTGCACAACGTGATCTGCAGAGTCTCGCAAGCAAAGACACAATTGCCGTAGAGACAACAGAGGGCAAGGTGAAGACGCACCCAGCACATAGCACACCAGAGCAACGACCAGTGATAGAAAGCTTCGTCACAACAAAAGACGGCGTCGAACTCCCCTACCGACTCGAAGGCTCCAGCGACCCCAACGCACCACTGCTCGTCCTCGCAAACAGCATCCTAGTCGACTACGGCATCTGGGACGACTTCGTCACCGAATTCCTCAACCTCACAAACAACAAGTACCGCATCCTGCGCTACAACACCCGCGGCCGCAACACCCTGCCGTCAAACTCCACATCCCCGATCACCGTGCATACCCTCGCAGAAGACGTGATCACGCTCCTCGACGCCCTCCGCGCAAAAACAGCCTCAATCGTCGGCGTCTCGCTCGGCGGCGCCACAGCCCTCAACGCGGGCCTCTCCTACCCGGACCGCATCTCCGCCTTCATCGGCTGCGACACCAACGCCTTCGCGCCCGCCACCAACGCCAAAGCGTGGAACGAGCGCGTCGAGGTTGCGGAAAAGGAAGGTCTCAAGACGGCGTCTGGCGAGCCGATTGTCGGCGAGGAGCTCGCAGAGGTCACGGTGCGCAGGTGGTTCGTCAAGGAATCGTACGACGATGCGGAGTTGGCGAGGAAGATCCAAAGGGTCAAGGATATGGTCAAGACGAATTCGCTACCCGGGTTCCGGGACTCGGTTAGGGCGCTGCATGAGTATGATATTAGGGAGAAGATGGCGGCGTATCAGGGTAAAGGCGCGTTCTTGGTTGGTGCGGGCGATGGCGTACTGCCTAAGACCATGAAGGAGAATATGGCGGATAAGCTGGGCAAGGGCGTCGAGCTCAGGTTATAGATGGTGCTGGACACTTGCCCATGGTAGAGAGGCCGCGCGAGGTTGCGCAGTTTGTGGCTAGTTTTCTAGAGGGTTAAGGAGACGCGGAATATAGATATATGTGTGAAAGGGGGGGGGGCCTTCCGAGAATACCATCTGCCTCGAAGCAGCTCGACTATACTTTAGAGAAGAGTGTTATATCCTGGTATCTTTTGTGTCTTGATTTTCAAGAAAAGTTATTCACACAACTGATTTTCCCGCTTATGGACTCTCGTGCAGTCGTCAATCTCACAGTGCTTTGTTTTCTCACCAATAGCATTACTCCAACGACCAATCTTTTCTAACCCCTTTATTCAAAACCTGTCTTACACCCCTTACCTATCTTCTCTACCGTCTGTCCAGCTAGTGCAATTGACGCACCGCTTCGCCTTCTCACTAATATACTTCCTACAAAACTTGCACTTGACCTGCCTCTTAACAATATTGTCGCCGCTGCCCCTGCTATAAGCCAGCGCAATGACCCAAAGCGCCAGCGCAACAATAATAAACCTTACAATCTTGTCTAGAAAATTGCCATACGCAAGTACCACCGCGCCGTCATCGACCGCCTGCTTCGGCGTATTGTAGCCGTTTGAGATGGACGTGTTATAGTTTGGGCCGTGCTGCAGGACGGCAAACTTGGCGTCGAGATTACGCGAGAGGAAGGGTAGCAGTGAAATTATAGGCAGAATGATGTCGGACACGAGAGCATTTGCGCAGGCGGTGAAGGAGGCTGCGAGACTGCGAGGGGGTGGGTGGCCAAATGTTAGTATACCGGTTATACACAGTCTTTGGGGGAGGCGCAAGCGATCGGGCCATTGAGAAGAAAGCAATTTTTTTAATCCTTGCAAGCCAAAAAAAAGGGTATCACTGTACATTAAGCCGACGGCTACTTCGAGCACATTATCGCGAAGCGCAAAGTTGCTGAAGCTATCCCAGGCGTTGAACGTGTGGCGCTTGATGCCTTGCTCGGCATCGCGCAGGGTTTGTTGTGTGTTGTCGTCTAGGCGTGGCATGATGGCGTTAGGAATAATGGTGGTGACGTTTGGAAGGAGGTTGGTGCATGGGTATACTATTACGAAGAAAGGGAGAGAAAGCTGGGGTTAGTTTGGGTAGCGACGTCATGAGAACCAGGAAAAGGCTCCGACCAATCACGATATTGTCCGCTCTGCTGGGACAGGACACCCCATACCACTGACAACGCACACGCATCCTGACATGCGCACCCACGCTGATTCCACCTAGCACCACTTTTGCAAATCCAAAAAGCAAATGCCATTGCGTGTTTGATCTTCGTTTCGTCATGTATATTGTTAGTTAAATGTACTTATGAATAGCAAATCCCCTCTCAACCCGCACTGGCTGAATCATCGCAGCTTTGCCTAATGCATCTAGAAGACCACCTTTTTCCCCACATGGGTGTCGATCTCTCCCCTCGCCCGTGGGCCTTGCTAGCGATACGCCCGAGGGGTAAAGTGTCCTAAACTTTTTTTTTACCCTGCGTTTTGCCATAGAGTAGGCGGTTGCAGCGCTACGCATGTCATCGCGACCATCTGCGCGCAATTGCATCCTTTGTTCGTAGACCGGGACACACCCTCATGCACACATAGATTCTATCATCTTCTCTCGCTGCGCACCTGAGCCATGTACCGGGCGTGCATGCTAGTCTGTCTTGCTGCATGCAGCCACTTCTGAACATGCAATTGAATGTAGTCGTAGTCCACCCCCACAATTCGGCCCTTTTTTCTTCTTCTAGCAACCCTCATTTGTCAAAAAATTTCACACAGGACGCGCACTGCTGTGTGAGGCGTACTGGTACGTACATGCGGCGTAGTACATACATAGATTCCGCCATCGGCGTAGACTACCCCGCCACTACGCCAGCCTCGTCTCTGATCAGAGATAATAGTTAGCTTAGCCGACGCCGGCCCGCCCATCATGACCGTGTGATCACGCATTGCCCTTCCTGGACGGACTAAGATCGCCCGTCTCAGAAGAAGGATGAGAAGGGGGGGAGAGAGATAGTACTGTGAAAGAAAACGCAGGGTCTCGGATGCATGGACATGACAAGTGGTCAGGTCAAAGTCAGGTCAAGAGACACAGTCAAGGTAGATCTCATATCTGCTCGCCTAGCGCTGGGCGCGATACTCCATCTCCGAATTTTCCGTGTGGGCCGTCGATGATTGGGTGGTGGTGGATAGCATTATGCCGGCAGCTATCATTGCGCAGCGGCAGAATGGAGTCGTAGGTAGGTGCGCGGCCGGCGGACAGGTCGGAGCATGTGTGGAGCATCACGATTGCGATGGGTTGCTTTGTGGGTGTGCACGGTGCTGGGTGCCGCTGGTCTGGCAAGACAGTGGAGGTTTGGGATAAGGGCGGTAAGCGCGCGACGAAGGGGAATTTCGTGGTGGATGGAGGGGTAAAAGGGTATCGGGGGCTGCGCCGTGAGGTCACGACACCTTGCACTTGCTTAGCGTGCAGCACTAGTGGGGGTTGGTGTGGTGGGGGGATCCTTGATCACAAATGTGTAGCCATCAGGAGATTGAATTTCACCCCAAGTGGTGTCAGACGTCCACTGGGTGACGTGCCCCGTGGTGTGCACCGAAATTGCACGAAAATGCTCGAAAGAGGGGAAGCCTGTCCACTGCAATACAGAATACAGAGTATGCTTGAGATACCATGTTGATTTTTTGCTTCTCTCTATCTGCTCATTAGATCCGATGCTGCTTCTGTTGCGCAATCTGGAAAAGAATAGGTGTAAATGCTGACAAGTAAACGCCTCCCAATGCTACTTCCCCTGACAAAACAGTCCCGTGGTATACCAAAAACGCCTTCTTATGCTGTGCGCGTGTGCGCTGAGAAACAAAAAAACCACCAACACCGTGCAATGCTAGATAATAATAAAAAAACAAAACATCCCCCTGCTGCTCCATAATGCTGATGCTGTAAATGTCATGTATGCAAACTGCTCTTCTTACTCAGTCTTGATGCAGGTACCTGCCATGCCTTTCCTTGTTCACCTTGACATGTCTGTCACTGAGTCTGCCCTTGCTCTTGACTTTGACCTTGTCGATGACCTCCGGCGTTCGGCACCATCTTTTGCTTTTCTGGTTTTTGGGCGACGGAGCACAGGGCCCTCGTCCTCTTCTGACTCGTCTACAGTGAAGAGATCCGGGCTGGGTTCTCGCCAAGAATGGCGATGGCCGGATAGTGTACGTGAGTAGCGGCGACGGTTCTGTTGCTTGCGAGCAGCAAGGTCCTGGGCACGGCCTCGACTTGGCTCAGCAATGCTGATCCTTGATGGGCTAAGTTGAGACACCACATGGGGTGTGTCGTTTAAGCGTTCGTCATCAAGCCCCATGAAGGACTCCTCGTCCTCCTCGTAGATGGTTGGCACGTGATAGACGTTGTGGAGTGGGGCGTGGTTCTGCTTGACATAGCGAGCCCACCTGCCGGCGACGTTGGACCTGAACTTGGTCGTCTTTGCGGTGCGTGGTCCCTCGTCGGCGTCGATGCCGGCGCTCAGGGACAGCTCGTAGGGATCCTCAGCGTCGGTGATGGGGGTGATGAAGTGGGCAAAGGGGTCTTCGTCGATGTCGGGCAGATGGCTGGAGTCGTCGTCGTCGGACGCCTCGACCCATGGAGGGAAGGAGTAGGCGCGAGGGTTGGAGCGGAGATAGGAAGGCATGGCTGATAGGGTGTCCTTGATGGATCGGAATAGGCAAGCGAAGCGGAGTGGTAGTGGGGGCTTTGAACTTTTTTCAACCTTGATTAAGGCGACGTGACAGAGAATCTTGTCCTCCCGGCTCCGTGCCGGTGGTGGTCAAAGGAACAGCGTGAGAGCACTCGTTGCAGAGGGCTCGCAGCTGGGGGGCGCAAGCAGGTGTTTTTGTAGTCGGAGCAGCTGGAAGGGGCACACGCAAGGGGTGTATGCGTGACTTGGGCGCACGTCTCGGAAGAGTCACAGGAAGGCGGAGTCGCAGTGCAGCCTGGGGGGACAATGGGGATAGAGATGGTGCCTGGGGGATGGGGAAGGGGAAGGACACAAAGGCAGACAAGTGATGATTAGTATGGGCCCGTGGTGTTTCCTCCGCAAGAGTGCCGGATGGGTGAATGGCGTCCTGTCGAGGATAGGCCGAGTACTTATGTTTGGCAGGCCGCGATGTGGTGCCGCAAGAGGAGCCCTGCAGGTGCAGTGCATATGGCTGCGGGCTGCATTAGCGTGGGAGAGGGAGAGAAGCTTGGTGCAGCGTGGACAAAAAGGGCAAGGATTCCAAGGCCATGGGGAATGGGTGACAGGCAAAGTGATGGCTGACGGGCCACATGAGATGGTTGGTGGCACACCATCGCGGTGAGGGATGACCTGCAGCTTGCACGCGTGCATTGGCCACTGGATGTTGCGGACGACACGGCCGTTAATGCAGGATTGTCGATCGCGATGCCGACGGCGACCCGCCAGAGGCCGAGCTAGGGCTTGAGACTGCCCAGCGCGATCGTACTGTAACTGTCTACTTACTCGTCGCAGCGGGCGGGAGAAGACGAATGCGAAGAAGAATCGTCTACAACATACGGTTGCCGTACACGGTGGAGCAAAAGCACCACCACCACCACCACCAGCGGGGCACACCCACAATGCCATCACCATCCAGCACCACCACCATTCCATCCATTCTCACTCAGCCTCACTCGACCTTGCCTGCTTCGGCTCTGCCACACGTCCTCTCACACACCCTCTCTGCCCTCGCCGACTGATTCCATCTTCCACTACGCGTCCCCCCCTCCCCTCCCTCACGAGCATGACGAGGCTGGCTGCGTGAACCTTCGTTCGGTGCCTGCAGCCGACACCACCACCATCACGCCGCCAGTCACGGCGCGGGTTGGCAATACCTACTCCCCCATTGTGCGCCTGGTTTCAGCCAAGTGCCTCCTCCAGCTGATGCGGCTCCAATACACCATGTCCTGCACTTGACCTCTTCTTGCCATGACATTCGCCACACGCTTCGGATACCAAACTAGTCGTTTGCTAATACACGACCATATGATAATGACACGCTGGGATATCGCGGCTCTCCAGCCCTGGCTCCACTCCCAGTCCACCAATCTTGATATCCGCTTTGCTGCTATATTCCTGCATTTCCTAACCCACCCGGCCTCGTGCCGGCCTTACTTTTCTTAGGTCCCCTCAGACCTGATACCCATCTGCCCGCATGCAGCGCCATGGGGCCGCCGTGCACCTCACAAGTGCGCAACACTGCTCAAAACTACGTCATTGCCAAAACTGCAACTCTTGCACGATCCGACTGTTGCCGTGTTGCCATGAAACTTTTTTTTCCACACAGAACCGTGCATCGTCGTTAAGCGCGCCAGGCTGACCTGTGGCTCAATACTTGACTCAGCAGTCCATCTCACCAATTCCTGCGTCACCTGGACCCTGCTACCGCCTGACGGCACGCCATGGCCTATTCCAGCAACTGTGAACTTCAAGCTTTCCCACTCGCTTAGATGAACAAAGGCGGCCTGAATATCTCACCGTCAGCTCTGGCGAGCACCTCAGCGCGCACCTCAGCGGCCTGTCCGGCTCTGATGGCGCTGCAAAGTGGACGAATCCCAGTCGCGAGCGCCTCGGTAGACATAATCGCCAGGGCACTATCCTCTTTCTAACCAAATGGCACGCGCAACAATCACAGCTACGCTTGCATTTGGGATAATTCAGCTCTTACTTTGATTGCTGCGACGAGATTGGATCCATGTAAAAATAAAAGCAAACACTTTGCACAAGACATGGGAAGCCGGCAACGCCGATCGGGAAATAGCCATCTTTGTCGCCTCTAAACTAGCATACTCATGGTTTACACACATCTCTGCTATACTCTAACCGCCTCCAGACTTGAACCTTGGTGTCGCCATCATCATCGCATGGCTCACTACCTTTCAAGAGTCGGATGTTACTGCTTCTGGTAGACTATACCTTTACAAAGCGTGACATTTTGCTTTTGCGCGCTAGTGCTCTAGTCTACATACCCAAATCGACCGATAGCCTTTTTTACACGGACAAAACGTCTAGTACCTACCGCCAAACACAATGCCGCAGTAGTTCCCGAAACTGCGAAAACTAATCGCCCTCCTGTCCTTCAACGTCGTTGAGCAGAGCGCACTTCGGGTTAACTTTCACCGCCCTACACCGCCCTTTGGGCGTTAATTCACGACAGGATCGACGCCCCGCGTTCGGGAACTAGTTGTCCCTAGCCTACAATGAAGAGCAGGGTCTCCCAAACCTCAGCATTGCCGCTCCGCGACAACAACACCATGGCAGTGGGGCTACATGTTTGTAATACCCATTTTCAAGTTCCTTGGAATAACTCAGGCTAGTCTCCGCTTTCCTGGCGTATAATTCGGCTCTTCTATGTCATCTTGCCCTGCGTTTCGTCGGAACACGATTCGCCATTGGTCGCATGTTTCATACGAGGCGCTCACCGCCGTGGCGGAATCATCGCCAAAACGTCGGCAGTCGATGCCAGATTCAACTCACATGCCGATACGCCCAGTCAATCTCTTACCTCTCCTGCCTCTCCTGCATCTCCTGCATCTTCTAGCACATTTTCCCAACGACTATGCAGGAGGCAGCTCTGTGGGGTAGGATGTGCGTTGCATTCTCCCAAGTCCCTGCCCGTCGGCATTGTAGCATCTGCACAAGGACAAAAGTAGTCGCAAGACGACCTTTGCATGACCTCCCCACATTTGTCCGCGGATGCGCGCGCGTACTGTGTAGAGTACTAACTTACTGCCCAACACTTTGACCAACGCCCTCTCAGGGCCTGATGAGGCTCTCACCGACTACGTCACTCTAACCGTTGCTTGAGTCCTGCGCTACGGTTGGCGCAAGCAAGCGCACGCTCAGGCACCCCATCTTGCCAACCCATCTTGACCCATCCTCGTGGTTGGTTTTTTTCTCAGTGAACAACAGAAGCCATCACGCGGCTGGCAAAAGAACAAGTCCCCGAACACCGCGATCGTCAGGTTCAACAAAAAAAATCAGGGAACATATGACTTAATACCATCGCTGCGATCGAGAGGGACCTCCTGCTTGCGCGTATGGTGTCGCAGAAATTTCTTCTTTTGAAGAAATCCAGCCAACGAGCGACAAGAGCGACAAGAGCAACAAGAGCGAAACCGGCCGAATCGAAGATCCTGTCGCATACAAAAAAGAAAACCGTGCTTATAGTCGATTAAACCCCGCATGGCGCAATGAGATGTATGCATGAAAAAGTATTAGCGAGGCGAACGACTGAAAAAGTGGTGGGGAGCCGTGTTGGTTGAGCGAACATCACCACCTACTTTGATCCTGGTGCATACAACATCATAGTCCTAGTCTGTCTCTCAACGAAAAAAGTTTGTAGTGTAGTGTAGTGTATACTAGAGCAACAGCTGATAGAGAGAAAGAGAGTACGCGCGTACGGGCCACGTCTGATGCACATCGCGTCTCAGAATATTACTCTTTTCTTTTCTTCTCTTCCAAACATTAAAACACTTGATTACATACGACTATGCAAAGTAAACAAGATGATAATAGCTGCATACTAGCCATTGACGCCAATGTTGTGTCCACACCACATCCACATTCACACTTACACAACCCTCCCTCCCTCCCTCCCTTCCTCCGCTTTAGAACAAACGTTAGTCGAAAAACCAAAACGCCGGGAAATCATGGTGGGGTATTAAATCATGAGCAAGGGCAACACAAGGCTACTACTACTACTGCTGCGACGGGATGCCAATTTCATAGCCCAGCATGACCTCAGTCGACGCACCCTCCCAGCCCCTGTTTCCGCCCGTAGAAATCATAAAGTTGCAAATGGGGTCGAGATAGAGCTGGGAAATGAGGCCTGTGCGATGGCCGGGCACAATGAAAAAGGGAGTCGCAGCAGCACCAGTCTTGGTACCGGAGTCTTCGTGCGTGAGATCATAGAGACGGAGAATGTCGTATGAGGCGCTGGGTTGAAGCATTTCTGTTAGCACACATGACTTTTTTGGGGGGAGAGGGGGAAGGGAGGGGACAGAAAGAGGTGTGTACATGTGACACACAATACTATGGGAGGGAGGGTGGGTACTGGGTTTCTCTCTCTTTGGATATTGAACTTACCATACGAGATGTTTCCCATTAGGCATAGCCCGGACAGCGCTGACAGGGCCACTGACGCTAGGAAACCTAAATGTCCGTCTTGGCTCTCGCAGACTCTTGTGGAGGCTGTATTCGTCCACGGTACTGTTTCTCCTGCATGCGTAGATGAAGTTGCCGTCGGGCGACCAGCAGGCATTCATGCACCACGGGGGGGTGTTGCGTGGTGGTGTGATACGTGCGACGGGGTTTGGCTGCCGTCTGTCCCAGATGCGCAGTGTGCCGTCCATGGATGCATCTACAAAGGTTGTCTCGGACGATGCCGGCTGCACAGTCTGGTTTGCTGATGTGTTAATGGGCTGCTCCATGTCTTCTGCGTGAGGTAGTCCGTTGGTTGCGCCATTTGACTGTGAGTCGGCTGTGCCATTTGCGTCTGGCATTTCCTCAGTCACTGTGGTAGGCTCTTTTACATCTTCACCTGTAGGATCCTGGGGTTCTTGGACAGGGCCACCCATGTCCACCAAGTCTAAATCGGCATTGGCATCTTCGTCTGCCTGCTGTATGCCGTTTGCTATAGCTCTTGAAAACTCGTCGTCATCGTCCCCGAATGAAGGTAGAGTTGCTGATAGGTTGTTCTCTTGGCCACCGTCGCCAAATAGAGAGTCCTGATCCTTGTCTCCGAACAGCGAGTCATCTGGAGAGCCCTGAGCATCCTCGGTACCTTCCTCCTTGGGTATTATGGGCTTCGTATCGATGCCATTGGGGATGCTTCCGTTTGCTCTGGGGCGGGCGGCATTATTTGAGGAAAAGGTACCATTGGCCAGAGGGAGGGTTTCAGTGTCTTGGGGTATGGGCAGTGTAGACATTGGCCGCTGCTCAATGGCGGATATTTGACCGCCACTCGTTTCGAATCTCCTCTTGACCTGACCAGTGTTCAAATCCCAGTCATTAATGGTCTTGTCCCAGCTGCCACTAAGCACCGACGTCTCATCCTGCGATAACGTCAAGACAGACACGGCAGATGTATGGTTCTTCAATGTATGAATGCGGGTTCCTTCTTGATGCCGCACCGATTGTAGATTGATGCCTCCCGAGTCCAGGCCTGAGAGCAGCCAGAGAGCCTGGTGGTGGACTGCGAGCGAGTAGACTGGCGACAGATTCTCAGCGCCGGCTGCGCTGTCTTCGTTTTCCCAATAAGATAGCAGGACACCTGCTTTGGTGACAGAGTCCACAAATGGATGCCGCTGCGCTACGGTGAGAGCAAGCTTCCCGTTAGCGGTGTCTACCCAGTTGAATTTCCTGATATAACCGTCTGACCCTCCAGTGAAGACCCATCGCATGTCGGGCGTTGCAGTAATAGCGTTGATCGAGGTACTGTGCGGTGCGGCAATGGTAGGGATGATGTCGTACATGGGTGTGTTTAAGGCTTCCTGTCGCACGCTGGGGCGGAAGGGCAGATTGCCCAGGACACCTGTTGCTGCTGCGGCATGTGGACTCGGCGATGTGAAGGTCACTGCTGGATTGCCGTCTCCTCTGCCAGGTGTTCCGCCATTTGGAATGCTGCCGCGCGGATGTTGCGAAGGACTGTCTGGCTCGTCTTGATCTTGATCTTGGTCCTGGTCCTGGTCTTGGTCTTCATCGTCATTGTCATTGTCTCCTTCGGCGTCGTCATCGTCACCGTCACCATCACCGTCACCGTCGTCTGCATCATCTGCATCGTCTTCCTCATCTACATCCATGACATCGCCGTCGTCCTGCTCATCCTCGTCCTCGGCGGAGCCTGCGCGCGGTCAGCTAAACAGCTCTGTCCAGTGCTTGGTGGTGTACTTACTGGCGCCATTCTCATAGTCATCCTCGTCATTCATTCTGCATCCATGAGCACAACCTTTGCTTACTCTTAATCAACCTGGACACCGTGTGGTGGTCGCACTTGTAATGCGCCTGACGTTCGCGTTGAGGAACATGGATGAGGCTCCGCGCGTCATGTAGCCGGCCCGCGCGTGCGCCACACCATTCCGCATCTGACCCCGAGCAGCCACACTTGATTTCAAGACTGAATCCGTAATCGGCTTTTGGCAAATTTGTATCCAATAAATATCTCAATAAAACTCTCATAGTCTGTGATACTGTATCTAAAAACAAGGTCTTTGGAGTACTAGTAGTGGACCAGCGAACCGCTGAATATGCAGTTAGACAGGTGGTGGGTATTCATTTTTCTAATAGCTAGTAAATGTGTGGCGTTATTGAATCATTATACTGGTGTGATAGAAACACTTGTTATCCGCTATAGTAGCCAGTCCGCCAAGGGCATGGCCAGGCAACTGTGTACACTACGGATTGGTACGTATGTACGTACATGGATGGATACAATGGTGGGGAAGGGGGGGCATGTGGCTTGGCCCATGCTCCAACTCCAGTAATCAGAAACGTATACGATACAACAAATACAACAAAAGCGTCGGAGTCTGGATTTTCCCACGATTAATACAAAATAACCTTGAGTTGTACATCAAGCAGACTCAACCAACCCACGCCCGTCATCGCGCCCCGCCAACAGTACGGCGCAACAACCAGATCTCCCAGCCCATTGTAGCTACCTTATAGCTTGGGTAGCAAGTGCTGTTGCCTTCGCACAGAAAATACGTGGCCATACTGTAGTAGCACCTACTTCAGCCTGTCGCATCGTTCATCATCACTTCCGTCGCAAAATGTTCAACCGAGATCGAGTACCCGGTCTTCCTGGAAGCTCCCCACGACCTCCACCGCGCAACGAAGGCTACGGACAGCCACAACAACCCCCACAGCAGCAGCCACCGCGTAACTATGACCCCAGAATGGCTGGATACGGCGGTGCCCCTCCGCCCGCTGCTCAACGTATGCCTGTGCCTGCGAGGCAAGGCGGCGGTGGTGGTGGTGGGGGCGGCGGTGGGCCTGTGAGGCAATTGCGCCCAATTAAGAGCCCAGGAGGCAACGCTTATGCCTTTGGCAATCTGTATGTATACTGAGGACTGAGGGTTCAACTTTTATATGGCTCCTCCTGACAGATACACAGGGTCGCAGTGTCTCCTCAGGATTTCCAACCAAACCCCGACGGTTCCGACATCTACATCCTCGTCAATGGCAACTTTGCCCTCTCTGCACGACCTACGCAAGGATGCTCGCCGGGTGAAATTGGTCTTACCGACGCACAAAGAACATGGGCTAGCATATCTCTTGGTCCTCAGGAGGTAGTTACGGTGGCGCAGTATGACCACTTCAGTCAAAGTCAAGGAAAATCCTACTTGGGAGCGCTCGAAGTCGAAGTCGGATTCGCGGGAAGGAAGACTACAGACACACCCTACGATCAGGACGAGCTCGCCACGTTCTTCAAGAAGAGCTTCGAGAACCAGATCCTAGCGCCTGGCCAACAACTGCTTCTCGATGTAAAAAACATACCCCTCAGATTAGCTGTTCGGACGGTACAGCTTGCAGACTTATCTATGGAGAAGGAGGAGACTGATATGCCCCCAATCACTGATCCACGAGCTCGCGGTATCCTTACAAGACACACCCAGGTCGACTTTTTCAAGGATGCTCGGTCAGAGCTCAAAATCAAAGCGTCGGCGAAGCGCGCAGCAGCAAACTCCATCATTCAGCCAGGTTTCAAGTTCGAGGATATGGGCATTGGTGGACTGGATACTGAATTCAGTGCCATTTTCAGAAGAGCTTTTGCTTCCCGCATCTTCCCCCCTAATGTCGTGGAGAGACTAGGTATCAACCATGTGCGTGGCTTGCTTTTGTATGGCCCCCCTGGAACCGGTAAAACCCTGATGGCGAGGCAAATCGGAAAGATGCTCAATGCTCGTGAGCCCAAGGTCATCAACGGTCCCGAAGTTTTGAACAAGTATGTCGGAGCGTCCGAGGAGAATATTCGGAAAATGTTTGCAGATGCAGAGAAAGAACAAAAGGAAAAGGGCGACGAAAGTGGACTTCACATCATCATTTTCGACGAACTAGATGCCGTTTGCAAGCAGAGAGGATCTGGTGGTGGCGGCGGCACTGGTGTAGGTGACAGTGTCGTCAACCAGCTGCTATCCAAGTTGGATGGTGTGGAGCAATTGAACAACATTCTTCTCATCGGTATGACGAACCGAATGGACATGATTGACGAGGCTCTCCTGCGCCCTGGTCGTCTTGAGGTCCATTTGGAGATTTCGTTGCCTGATGAATCGGGCCGTGCCCAGATCCTGAAGATTCACACCACCAAAATGCGAAAGAACAACGTCTTAGAATCGGATGTTGACGTTGAGGAGCTAGCAAAACTTACAAAGAACTTTTCCGGAGCCGAGCTGAATGGTCTGGTTAAGGCAGCAACATCGTATGCCTTTGGCCGTCATCTTCAGGGTGGTACTACGGTCAAGGCGGATGTCGAAAATATGAGGGTCATGCGTCAGGACTTCATAACCGCACTTGACGACGTGAAGCCGTTGTTTGGTGTTGCCGAAGAAGAACTCGGCAAACGAGTGATGCGCGGTATCATCCACTTTTCGCCATTCATCAGGGATATCTTGGAAGATGGGCGTCTTTACATCAACCAAGTCAGAAACTCTGCGTCTACCCCATTGTTACCAGTTCTTTTACACGGGCCGCCTGGTTCTGGAAAGACTGCATTAGCTGCCAAGATGGCAATGGATTCGGGCTACCCCTTCATCAAACTGATTTCGGCTGAAGACATGATTGGCTATAGCGAGTCGCAAAAGGTGCAGCATCTTGATAAGACATTTAGGGATGCTTATAAGAGTCCGTTGAGCATCATAGTTCTCGATTCTATTGAGTCGATGCTGGAATGGGTACCGATTGGTCCTAGGTTTAGCAACACTGTTTTGTCTGCGTTGAAGGTGCTTCTTGGCAAGGTGCCACCAAAGGTAAGTTGCTGCAAAAAGTGGAAAGCAACCAAGCTAACAGCTTCAGAATCGCCGCTTGCTAGTGTTTGCCACCACAACTCAACGTTCAGTGCTTGTTCAGCTTGAGCTTTTTGCTCGCTTCAAAGCTGATATTGCTGTCCCCAACGTCAACACTCAAGGAGAACTTGCAAACGTTCTCAGTGAATCCGGCGCCTTCTCAGATTCGGACCAGCAACGTGCTATCAGTGAGATTGAGGAAATCACTGGAAGTAAGGAGATTGGGGTGGGCATTGACAACATCCTTAGCGGTATCGAAACCGCGAAGCAGGATCAGGATGTCCCTGGCCGATTCGCCCGATATATGTCAAGTGCGATCGCGGCGAACAAGGCTTTTTAGTCGGATCATAGCCACATGGAAAGAGCTAAACAATGTTTCCGGTTTGTTTCATGTGTAACATACATTTAGCATGTTATGGCACGATACGTGATCGATCTCAATAGATCAAGAGGCGACCCGCAATTGAGCTGGTAGAACAAAGCTGAAATCCAATCGCTACCAAAGAATTGATTGAAGAAGAGAGTCATTATCCAGCAGATGGTAGCTATCTATATACGAAAAGAAATCACAGTATATCCTCAGTCTGATCACGTAATACCACAATACAATGTATAGCCGCGGTCATCCATGGCGTGTTTGGTCGTAGATATCTATAGACGGTAGAGCTAGGGCGGCATCCGGTGGACAAAAAAACGGTTACTCCAAATAGGTATTACTTGATATAGTGACCAGCACTGATTACTTATGCTTTTCTTTTTTTTTAATTTGCGAATATTACTTTTATGTATCGCGAAGATCATGAGTGGTAAAAAACAGAGGTCATTATTACAAAATTGCCGTAGTGTTGTAGCGCTATAAATTTGTTACCTTTCTGGCGTGTTATCGATTTTTTTTGGGTTTTGGCTAGGTAGTAGTGGCCAGTCTGGAGTACTACTCGTTTTTTTGTCCACTGGGCGGGCGCTTCATGTCCGTAGAGTCCGTAGATTTCATGTCGAACATTGCATAACGGCTCAAATTGTCGTACTCATCTTGTGTTCAATTGTTCTCACTCTGACGCAGCTCCGGTCTACATTTCGATGTGGAGCTGTGATCTGAAGGTAATGAATGCGTAGGCGAAGCTTGCATATCGGAACAGTATACGTGAGAGCTTGGCAATTGGTTAAAGTATACATAGAATAGAGATAGAGGTATGTAAGTCAAATACCAAGGATTTCGATTGGGAGTGGTCTCTTATCAATCACTGACAGTGAAACTACACAGCTTCTACGTCCAGTGATTCTAAACCTTTAACTTCTCCTTCCCTAGTACTAAGGCGGACGAAGTACCAAAGGTACTAAGATGAGCCCTTCGATTCTCATCACAGCACCCGAAAGACCCCCAGACATCGTACAATATTGCACTACCTACACCCCACCCGGTCCTACACCCCCTGTTACCGTTTTTGTCCCGAAAATTGCCGAGTTCCGTCACTTGTCAGGCCATTTTTCGATAACCTCACATCTGACATGCGGGTTCCCTGACCGTGAGGCTTTCCATGTCGTACATACGAGATACACGTCTTCCTCTGCCCCTTTGCCCCCCCCCCTCTCTCTCGTTTGGAACAGCAAAGCTTGACAGCTCTTCTCTCATGCCTTTAAACCTCTCATTAAATTCTGTAAAAGTTAGCTTAAAGGTACAAAATAGTAGGATTAGAAAGGGTGTATTCTTCGCCACTTACACCCGCTAGGCACCCAAGAAAGGTTGATGTCGTACTTGGGCCGCTTAGCTTCCGCTGCCTGGTACGAGTATCTCCCCCCGTCGCCACCCCTTGCTTGTGTCTAATGAGAGAAAAGGGGGGAGTGAGAAAAAGTAGCAAGGGTTTAATCATGGAGCTCATCTACATAGGTGAAGAGTACGTCGTACGTCGGTATTGAGGAGGTTCGGAAGGGGTAGTGTAAGGGAAGGATACTTCACACCATTGCCTCTCTTTTGCTTGCTAGGAAAAGGAAGGGTGGAGAAGTTTTAATCCTCTTCTTTACGGAATACGTATTATACTGTATTGTGGGAAATACAGCCGCGGTTTGACTTTCAAGCTTACATACATGTCCATTGGAGTTTGGCTTGGTTGTTGTTGGGAGTGGGGAGAGTGTCGGGCTTGATAATCTCCGAGGTGGTACCCGGTCTTCCTGACGTTTTCTTTTTCCTTTTCGTGCATACAGGTACAAACGTGGGTGGTTGCAGATCTATGGGTAGGTCAGGAACAGGGCTTAACTGTGGGGGTGGTCATGGCACGAGTTGCTTGTGCATGCATGGATGGGCACGTTGCATATCCCCTCAGGGGATTGACGACTACCTACATGTGTACATATCCGACCCTCACCACTTTCTCGAAGCAGGATATATGATAACAGTGCGTCTCATCCAGTCACGCTACGACTGGAATGGAATGGTATGTCGCTTCACATGTCTTAGGTGGACTGACTGCCCCACAGGGAAGGGCTTCCCATATTCATCACATGAGCCGTTACATCAACGATTTGAGTAAGATTCAAAAACTACAAAGGTCAGATCAAGGAACATCCCCATGGCTATCCACCCCAGTGTTAACCAAAAAGTCCCGTTATCATCATGACGCCAACTTAAACACAACCAGTCCCCAGCCCAAGAAGACAAAGAAATATGAAACAGGCGCTTTCCCGCCACCCAAAAACCGCCTGGATGGATCGAGGCGCTATTTTCCAGCTCTAAGCGAATGAGCAAGCTCACCAGCTCCCCCTCTGCACCTAGCGAAGCGACCATCCTCTAGGAGATACGTCAGCTACCCGCCCCGTTCCTAACCCAAACGCCATCCAAAAGCCGCGATTCGTTCGCTAGCTGTCAGCAGGCGCGCAGCACTTGCATCAGGCAACGGGCCGAACCGCGTCACAATTCCTGAAAAAGAAAAGCTGGCCTGTGGGACGCTAAAAGCAGCGAGGCCAGCTGCCGAGGGTGGAGCACAGTGGAGCGGAAATTGGGAACGACAGGTCGCAACGTCGAGCTTGTTCCTGGAGTTCGAACATCGCGAAAAAGGTACTGGAACATTTTTTGAAAATAGAGAAAACCGATAAAGCGCTGGGCAATAGTAAAGTGACCGAATGCCGCCCATAGTTTGGAAAAACTGAAAATCGTATATTGGTGTCATCCACAGTACGGTAGGCGAAATTTGAATAGTGTCGAATCAATTTAGAAATCGACTGGTGCTGGATACCGGCTTTGTGCGGTACGGAACTGCTCTGGGTACTTGCGTGCCGCTCGGTTGTTCAGTGAGCTGTCGGAGGCGTTGGTCAAAGTGTTGGGCAGTAAGTTAGTACTCTACACAGTACGCGCGCGCATCCGCGGACAAATGTGGGGAGGTCATGCAAAGGTCGTCTTGCGACT
>Ga0181467_100582_pt1 | contig 18366 bp, 20 predicted proteins | sample InSIn5gowninarea_2_FD_119079 | JGI IMG/M metagenome (GOLD analysis project Ga0181467, IMG submission 119079) | Clean room microbial communities from NASA Spacecraft Assembly Facility at Jet Propulsion Laboratory, Pasadena, California, USA -... ... | reverse complement strand
ATCTTGGGAACTTCTCTCAAAGTGTTGTGCAAGTGTGAAAGGGCTCCTTCATCTCGGCGCAGCCCAGCGTCTCAGACTAAGACTTGCTTGATCGACGAACCAGCAAATGCCGTAATGAAACACCTGCTGATGTCGGTATGACGTGCCTCACGCATTGGACCATGCACTATGATTGGTCGAGTCGAGTCAGCACTAGGTACCAACTTACCAAGCGCTCTTTGTGAACCAAAGGGCTGAATATAGAAACCGAGTTTCGCAGCAATGGCTGGAGCCTGGAAAATCCCTCATCATCAGCCTGGCTATATGCTTATAGCCCGCCTGATGGATTTGAAGGAATGGCCTGCATGTTGGCGCAGACTATAACCGAGAGTCATACACACGCGCTCAGGACAATTGTTGAGATTGACCCGATGGCTGTTCTGGACGGGTGGTAGCATATATGATATATGTGTATCGGTCATCGGTTGGACCATATGTATAGATCTCTGAACGTTACGAGACGCCCTGACCATCAAACTTTATCTACCTTCAATCTCCCTCGTCTTTTCTCGAGGAAATGAATCAAATTCACCCTCCTCTTCCTCTGACCAGAGACTAACCAAGCAACGAAGCCTACTCGTGTACAATAAGATTCCAATCAACTTCCCCACGGTCCAATGATCTCGGCTACAGCTGATGTCTCAGAAAGATGACACAGATAATCAAGAACAAGCAGGCTACAGCTAAAAAGCTGCTTCAAAATGAAAGCTTGTGAGGCTTCTTGTCTTCACTTCTTCACATGAATACGCTTGCCTCTCTATTCGTCGCTTCACAAATGTCCAAAATATGCCCTCTTCGAGATTTTTAGGTCTTTTGTAATCACTTTGCGGTCATGATTATGTATACATAATCGCCGCATCTCATGCCGTATGGCGCTTCTCGCCCTCCTCGATCACCACTCCTTGGAGCTGGGCGCTCCTCGGCAATCAGCCTCAGTGAGAGTACATGAAGGACTGCTCCATGGGTTTTCTCTCACTTGAAGGAGAAAAGTGTCTACATGTAGGCACTAGTCCTGCGTCATGTTCACTATCTGTTGAGCTATATTTGATGTCGATGCATACCACACGCGGACCCGCCACTTGGCTTCGGGCATGTTGGCGATAGCATGTTCAGATCGCTATCTGAAGTGATGACGATAAGAAGATGATATTCATCATCCGGTAGTGCACCAGTCACCTTTGGAGTCAGAATACAGGTGTTACGTGAGATCGCATAAGTGATTATGCTTGCAAATTCAGTTCATAGGGCTGAAGAGCTTCGTGCAAGCACACGTATTGCGCGATATCAGGCAGGCGCAGTCTGCCACTCGGTCTGGTTCAATCTTACATGCCCTGCACATATCGTTAACGTTTGTCTCATCTGAGCCATGCCACGTCGGGCCTTTGGGAGCATGTCCTCGTATCTTTAGCGTTGAACCAGCCCTGATTTTTCCGGGATGGCATCAGCTGCCGGATGGAGCTATCCTCGGCTATTGAGATGGCTCCCTGGGGATGACAGCCCAATAAAGTAAAATGCTCCTGTATATTGCAAAAGCTTCTTATCATTCAGCAGACTTCACAGCCATAGCGGAATCAGCTCGGTTACCTGGGTCAGGAAGTATCAAAAGGCTTCCTGCTCATCAGTATTAAAGACTTTCCCAGCTCAGTCTTCCTTCTTCAAGCATCACTCGCACACAACTCACCTTCTTCAAGCATTAGTCCCTCGATATTTCCTCATCTTGAACCACTTCATCCGTACAAAGCCATCCTCACAAAGCAATTCGACATGCATTTCTCAAACACAGCCATGTCCACCCTTTTGCTCGGCTTCCTCTCCACATCCTCTGCATTCCCATCTTCCAAACGCCAGAGTGACCAAGATGGTCTCATCAATGGGTTCACCATCTCATCCCTTCTCATTCCCGGTACCGATTTCACACTCGCGACTCACCGCGGTAACTCCATCCCACTCAGTGGAGACCACGATCTAACCTTTTCATTCGACGTCGGTGGTACTGAATACGGCCCATACTCCGTCGAAGGCGATCTCGCGCAGTCTTTCACGCAGCCAGCGCCTGAGAATCTAGTTGTTGGTCAAATTGAAGAGGTCTTCATCTACCTTGTTTATTACCTTGGGGCCGCATCTTCTTCATCGACAACAGCTACGCTCTCCACCTTTGTTCCTATCGTCAGCCAGGCATCAAGCACGAGCACCCTTATTGTCACGAGTAACATTCCGGGCAGCTCTTAGGTGTTCTCTGGGATATTGAGAGGGATGTTGTGATCTTGAGCTACGAGCGGCAGAAACGGTCAATGTTAGAAAGAGACACAAGTGTGATGCTGGCACCGGAGGGCGCGAGAGGCAATGGGTCAGGCGCCAGTAGAAAGGACATAAGGCTTAATACCATATATACACTCAAATCAATTCTTAGAAGATCAATCCGAAAGGATTCTAGTTGTTGTGCACACGGTTCTCTGGCGAGGTGTCGCCTCAAAAGGCTGACGGTCATCTGACCTTTCACGTGCTTTTCCACGCTGCGTAACAATCATATCTGTCATCATGTCGTTGCCCAAACCCCTTATGCATCATTGCGTGAAAGCTGAATATGGATCCTTCCTCTACATCTCTTCGTCCACTATCGCTTCTCTGCGTCGGGGACTCGCTGACGGAAGGCTACTCCAGATGGGGCACGAAGTTCACTCCCTACAGCACAGAACTATTCTCTCAACTGCAAGGCAGGTGGCCGGAGGGCAGCAGGGATATAAGTATAGAAACTGATGGGGTGAGTGGTGATCTGTTGACGGAAGGGTTTGAAGGAAGATTGAAGAGACATTGTAAGTAATAAGTTTCCGAAGTCCATTCGCCGTCTTCATGGAAGATTTGAGGAGCTCAGGAGGTCAAGCCGGCTTTTTATTACCGTTTAACAATGATGATTGGAGGGCACAAGTAGGTGCGTAGGTGCTACTGAGGTGGAAATGAGGATGCAAGATTGTTTGTCTTGATGATATATATTCTCCATCAGCTAGTGCTGCGCAATGTCAATATCTGAGGTTCTCATATCCCAGACACGTGGCGAAATTTGGAGCGCTTGGTAAAGTATATAACTCTTCCCCCGCATACCTCCTCTATTATTACATACACAATGAGATACATTCGATCACAGCACAGCATGATATCTTCTTTCTATGCTTTCTCTCCTGTCAGTACCATTTCTCGGACTCGTCGACAGCACCTTCACAGTTCGCATAGCGCCGTTGTCTGACATTGTTTCTCAGTCTTGAACACCAAAGCTCCCAAAAACACCTTCTTCAAAAAGATCCCAGACCCATCTTTCCCACTTCACAGGACGGGGTATTTCGCGGTCCTTTATCATAACTCTCTTGATACTTCACACATCTTGTCTCTCCTATCTCTATAGATCCAACTCTAACGTTCAACCACACAGTTCCCAAACCTGGGGCCCAGCCCTACACGCACGTCCTCCTCCTCGGGGGCACTAATGATGTTGCTCTGTGTAAACCGGTAAAGAACATAACAAGCACCATCGAGCAGCTGGTATCTTTTTGTCAGCTGCACGAAGCGGAAGTAATACTTTTCACTATCCCGGAGTGTGGAGCGAAATCGACACAGTTGAAGAGAAAGAGGGAAGAGGTCAATGCTTTTATCGTTGGGCTAGGAGATAGACAGGGCGTGTGAGTAATCCTCTCTCTAGTTTCTAATTCATCTGATACAGCGTATCAAGAAACATGATACGTGAAATGGGAAATGAGGCAAATGAACCATGAGAGGGAAGAGTGCTGATGATAGGCAGGCATATATTTGATCTGTATAGCACCATGCCTTACCATGGTATGGATGAGCATGATAGGAAGATGTATTGGGACGATAATGTGCATTTCACGGAAGCAGGGTATCAGGCTATTGGAAAGGCGGTAGCGGAAAGGTTGATCAACATCATTGAGAGCGAGGAGGGTAAAGGAGCCAAGGCACAGGAGGGAAAGAAGGGAAGCAGCTAACACTGATGATGGAGTCGGCATCTGCTGTGCTTAGAGCAGACTAGACTGTTTCAGATGAACTTGGTAGAGGTGCTGTCAACATGACTAGCACCCCGACTAACGAGACAAAAGCTTCCCTTACCGATCACGAAGGCTACAAGGGAGTATTCAGTGCCGTACCAAGGTTTTCATTAAGTCACTACGGTTTTCACATCACTCTCAGTGAAATTTGTCCTATCTTCTGCACTGACAGAAGCTAGGCAGAGCGATATTGACCCTGGATCACACCATAGACAACACCGTCTACGAGCTACAAACTGATATGCAAAGATAAAGCCAAAGTTAGGGCACTTGAACGTTCGTTTGGTTGAATTACTTGACAGCTCCTAGGCTAGGCATAAGATTTCTGGAGCGAGAAACACCGGTGGCAGCATTGGAACGAACGAAAACTTTCAAGGCTCCCTTACCAGGGCTTTCCTTATCAAACTCGAAGGCAAGGAAATTTTCTGCAAAGCGAAAGCTTCCAAGCTTCTCCTACAGACCTTGCAGAACATGTGCCCAAAACATGGAATTGGCCTTGAAGGAGTGTCGTTCAGAAAATATCGTTTTCGTCGAATGTCCAGTCGTCGCCGGTGGGCTGTCTTGACTCACAGCTACAGCACATCCACGCTTCGGCTGTACTGTTCCATACCACATCCGGAAGACCTTCGTCGGTGCAATAATTGTTGCAGACTGTCGTGTTGGAAAGGGTCTGGTCGGTGCAGCCTCCTAGGTAATCTGGTCGGTTAACGTCAACCAGATTGCCTATAGAAAGAAAGACAAAAAGATTGACAAGATTAGAGAGGGCAAATATACAGCGACTAAGCGATCCTGCATCTGGACTATGCTCATAGTAACATATTCCATTATTTAAACAATAGTCTGTCTTATTACACCACATTTTATAGCTTTATATCAACATAAGCTTCTACTTTTCTTCTTCGATGCCTTCCTCCGCGATAGCTTCTAGTCTTCCTCCAATTCATCCCTATCACTACTCATGACAAGAAGAGCAACATACTCACAGACTATGAGGTCACGATTCCACATGGTCCTCCCTGCGATGGCTTCGTCGCATTGTCTCGCCTGTAATAACATGATGTCGGCAAAAACGCCGCACCACTTCGCGCTACAAATATACATAAGAACGCACTGCGCAGGGTCTTGCGAGAAGACTTCATGCTGCCTTGAAAATGCGAGCGAAAAAGTGGAGGCGGAGCTCACAGACAAGAATGTCTAAGAATGTAAAGTGCACAAAACTAAAAAGGGAGACATATTGGCCACACACACAGCCATGCAAAGTAATTGACGAGCGGCTGGTAACCCATAAGCAGAGCTTCACAAACGCGCTGCACAGCCTTGGCAGCGCGGGAAGGACGCACAGGAATAGAGCTTGCCAAGGTTGTTTGCCGCAAGAGGATATTATCTAGGCAGAATGGGGGAGTTGGTGCTGTACGAAGCTGACTGTTGCCTGCACGGCTGTGAGGAGAATCCTATCATTTGAGGAGGACTTCCGACCTCGAACGGAGCCATATTTCAAAGGCCCCGCTGACAGGGGTTATAGTCACTAAAGGACAAGCACCTCAGTGCGGGGAGGGGAGGGGAATAATACAATCAACATTTGTAAGCAATTGAAGCTCCTGCGTACGTGTGCGCTTTCTTGTCAGCAGAATCGAATCAGCAGTATTACGTAAGTACGTCTAGTCAAGCTCGTTTGGCGCATACATTTGGATGTTAGCCTGGAATCTATTGACATATCCATGACTATCTCTGCAGTATCCCTCGATGCGACACAGATCTTTGGACCCCCTCAAGGATGAGTGAGTGACCAAGGACGAAGGACGAGGGCAAACGACCTAATTTTGGAATTGAGCTCTCCTTTGCTTGTTCATGGTCTGCTCGACTTGTTCATGGTCTGCTCAACGTCGGTCCCGATCCGTCTTGCGAGCTGGATGTAGGTTCGTGGGTTGCTTCAATGTATGTGCGTAACATAAGGCTCTCGTACCCGACTCATGCGGGCGACGAGCCATACTAGCAGTACGAAGAAGCACGCCTCATGCCAAGCAAGTCTAAAGTTGGAAGAGGCCGCGTGTAAGTTTACTGCATGCTCTCTACTCTTTTGCGTCGTCGCATTCATCATTGGAACGATTTCAGGCTAGTTGTGACGACTGAAGTATTCTACATCGGGGATTTGAAGCTAGGCATGTGAACACTTCGAAGGTCGAGGTCTCGAATTGAGGTGTGATTTCACCGTTCGAAATATATATATTGAATTTTATAAGGACTTCCATATGGGGATTTGAAAGCAACTGTCCCCTAAAATAGCCGAACGAACGAAGTAAACAAACAAATACACTTTCCAGCTACGCCCTGATTCCACATAACCATAACTAATAACATCATATACCGCACCCAAGAAGACAATCCATATCACAAAAGCCTTACATTCGGCCTAGGTGGTTGCCAAGCTAGTTCCTTAAATCTAGTACGTAGAACTGACCTTGTCAAGAGTCTCAACAAACTCATGACAGCCTGCCCTTTAGAACGTATTCTTCGAACGTTCTTTGCTTCAATATTGTAACATTGATGGTCGCCGTACAGGACTACGTAAGAGATTGTCAGCCTATCATGAATTTGAAAGATCGAGTAGTACGCCATGTGACATATACCTCCCCTGAAATTAATCGATAAAAGGAAACACCCACCCACAACCCGCTGTCCTCCCTATAGACAATATCTAATCGACCAATTTGTTCCGTAATGAATGCAAAACCGAGCACTTCAGCGGACCAGCGACCGAATATGTCCCACACTACACAATCTTCAGCCCTCCTAATATGACTTTCCAAAGCAGTGCAGCCATGCTTCGGGCCTCCCATGACGGCATATATCTTCATCGTGCCGTCATACCATTACGAACCGCAAGCTGCAGTGTCATTCTCATGTCAATCCAAACATTATAGCAGAGCTTCTGTGAGGTTTTAGCATGATATTGATATGCAAACCCTGCTTCGTCTACAGTATTCGCTTGGATCAACAAATAAACATATAACAAGGCATGAGAAGATCAGCATCGTAACAGCAAACTTGAAGACGAAAAAGCTTATGGAACAAAGATATGGGAACCAGTATGTTAATACGACTATACAATTAATCAAACATATCAAGCTAGAAACTGTGTCTCGACGCCTTAGAATGATGAGATTTCCAGCCTTGCGCAGAACTCGATCCTCGACGCTCATCGAAGCTGCTGAGATATCAGAGAGAGCAACGACATCAGTGCACCCGGGATCGATTCCGCCCAACGCTAGAAGTTCAATTTCCACTCGTAGTAGCATCGCTCTTCAGCATCGCCTCCACGTTCGCCAAAGAACGCCTATTCGACTCCAATTTCCCGTCTTCTGAATGGTATAATAATAAAACTACTGACACAATAATCACACAAACTCCCTTCCACCCGCCTATCCATTCAACCTACGCACCGACCGCGATCGCCATCGAAGGAGCATTCAATCCCGTATTCGGTCCCGCAGCTGCGTTCTCCTCCTCCTCCCCTTCCTCGGCGATCTCACCGCCTGCCTCTCTCTCCGCCCAATCACCCCAGAGACCTCGCTTGCCTCGAATCTTGATCGGTCCACCGAGCGGACCCTCCTTTTGCTCAACCTTGACTGCATCTTTCGTAGCTAATACCAGAACCTCGAAGAACATTTTCGTGGCGTCTACTCGGGATGTGGTAGCTTCAGGAAGGAGGGTTTGAAAGACTACACTGGCTTCCTTGCGTTTTTTGGGGGAATCAGCTGCCTCTGCTCCAAACTTCTCACGGAGCAAGTGGACGGCATGCTTGGTGCCTAAAGAGACGGGTCCGCTGTCTGCGGGGTGGACAAGAGGAGCGGTGGTGTCGTCGAAGTTGATGGCGTTTTGCGGCGATTGGGCGTTCTCTTCTTGTAAGCCTCGAGTCCCTGCTTGGTGATCATCATCGAACGGGAGAGGCATGTCATCATCAATGCCGATTTCCAGTATGGTTTCGTCAGGGCCAATCGTATCTCTGCGTCCCAAATTGACTTCGCCTAAACCAGCTGTGATATCATCCTCTCCAACGTCGAGACGAGGAGACTTGCTTGCGTGAGCATCATCACTGTCCATGTCCGCAATGCCGCTATCTCGCTTACGCTTGAGCTCATTCGTCTTGCGCACAGCATCCAACGATAGCAAGCCGCGAAGTTCAGGAGCCCAAGCTGAGCTTCGACCTTCACCCATGATGATGGAGACAAACCCACCATTCTTTTGCATCTCCATCAGAGCTAGTAACTGAGGATCACGTGGTAGAAACGATTGTGGTCGTAGTAGCTTCTCATGGTTGCTTTGGAGGTGATTGATCACGGTCTTCGAAATCGTAGTCTGAGAGTCGAGTTCCAAAAGTTTTCGCTGTCTTCGTTGAGGCGGATTCCGGAAGACAGATGATTCTTCAGCATGGGTTTGGTTGAAAGTAGTATCAGAATTGCGTTGGTGTTCTGCTTCTATTTCCGCTGCAAAAGCATCGTCAATATCCGAAAGTGGTGATTCTGAAATTCGGTTCCTGTCCAGTTCGGGTGCACGTGGTACGGCTGTAAGATCGGTCTGATCACCGATATTGTTGAACATGTCGGCATCATCATCACCAATCCGCATAGCATCATCATCGCCAAAGTCAAGCTGAATAGAAGGTTCGCGGCCTTCTCCAGCATCGTAGACATCCTTGTTCCGGACTCGAATGTCGAGCTCGCTGAACAAATCGTCACCTGCTTCCCTGGGAGCAGGTGCATCTCGACCCATTTCGACACTGGCGTCTCCTTTCGGGTCCTCTAGATCCTCTCCGAAATCCAGCTCCAAATCATCGACAGGGTCGTATGCAAGTTCCTCATCCATGATGATTGGCCTGTACTCGATGCTATTTTGTAAGAATTGACTGTTGTCGAGGTTCTCCTGCAGGTTGATGTCACGACTTCCAGCTCGACGTTTGCGCCCCAGCCCTGTCTCTTCATCCAATTGTGGATTCAAGAGGAATGATGCGTCTCCCATTGGAGGCATATCGAGATTATCGCCCTCAGTCAAGAGGTCAGGTAGCATGAGCGCATCCCGCGAGGGTCCATGCATGCCAGCAGGTAAGTCGTTATTACTTGAAAGGCGAAATGCCTAGCTTGACGTTACCACATAGCATGAAAGAGGCTTAACGTGATACACGTACCATTTTGATCTTCATAAGAGCTTCATTGCAGTCGTCGAGGAGATAACGCGCCTTCCGACTGTATATCCTGACCACACCCAAGAGTAGCTGTCCACTCAACCTCAGAGCTAGCGGCGTCTCGTTTGGATTTGTCATAGCTTCTACCGAATCTTTCACGCTGACTTGGAGAATGTGATTCTTCGACAACTTCTTTTCGACATTGGCGGATAGCCATACCCTGGCAAGGGGCCCCGACTTCTGGAGCAAAGTCTCGGAGTAAAACATGATGATGATGATGAGGGAAGCGACGATGCGTAGAGGTAAGCAAAGCAAAGAGAGGATCCGCCCGAAGGCGTGTGTGCTATGTGGTACTTGATGCCAAGATGGTAAAAAAGTCGCGTCCTGGGTGTTTTGTTTTGATCGCAATCCGCCACGCGCAATGTGTGGCGTTCGAAGTTGTCGTCCTTGCAGTCTCGATAGCAAGTCGAAAAGCGAAGATTATCAATGCACTGTGACAGCATCCCACGGCGAGGGTGTCGCAATTATGAAATGTTGTATGTTGATTGAGGCGGAGGAGGTGGGGAGATGAGATGAAATTGCGACAGCAGTCAATTTCATCATGGATGAGATGAGACGAGGCTGGGAAATAAGCGACAGCCGATAGGCGCGTGGTCCGCTTCACGCATACTCCGTACACTTCAACATCAACATGCTGTCATTCACGTGACAGGCACTCTCTTGATGTTGATGGTGGTGAGGTGATGCAACATGGCTTGTTTACATGTTTTATAGATCCCTGCTCCATAGATGACCCAAAAACACTTTACTTGTATCTTGAGGTCATCCATGTGGTCAGGAATGGCGGATCAAGGCTAGATTCTGTATATTCCAGCTTATTGCCCTTGACCAATCAGTGAAGCAGCGCAAAGACAGCCAGAGTCTAGACAAGGGGTTCACATCCATGTCAAACATCTATCAATGCCCATGCTCATGTAACTGTCCGAGATGCAATTGCTCACTACAACCACTCCTCACAACTGTCTTCGCATGAACAATTTGTCGAGTATACACTGAGGATAGTGGAACATTTTGCATCTGGCCATCGTCTTGCTTGTTGATCAGTGAGACGGAGCAGATCGTCTTCAACTCCATTCCCATGCATTCATAACGACAGAACGAGCAGCACAATCTGCTCGTCTAATTTGCACCCTCGAAGCTCGGGAGGGCTGTTAAGGCTCTCTCGACGATGGCTTGGACTCGTCTGGGGAGATCTGCGAGTCCAGATGGTACTCTACTGCCCATGACGAACCTGCCATCTCTCGATGCATCAGCCATAGATTCGGATTCGCGATCGAGACCAACTAATAGGTCACCGCCGTCTGGAAGGGGCCACATTCGATCGTCCAGCACTGCAGCCAAGGTACTTTCATCCTGCAAAGGTGCTTACTGCCGCTAATGTGTTGTAAAGTCAGTTGCAGACCAGTATGCAAGTCTTTCCCTCGCCGAAGTCGCAGAACGACTCAGCACCTCCCTTACGAATGGCCTCACTCCCGGAGAAGCGCTGAAGAGGCTGCATGACCAAGGGCCAAACGAGTTGCCACACGAAGAACCAGATCCCTTATGGAAGAAGTTTTTGGGACAATTCAAGGAGACATTGATCATCCTACTACTATGCTCTGCGGGTTTGTCGATCGTGGTGGGAAATAAGGATGATGCTCTCAGCATAGCGGTGGCTGTTGTGATCGTTGTATCTGTTGGGTTCATACAAGAGTATAGGTCGGAAAAGTCTATTGAAGCTCTGGACAAGCTGGTACCGAACCATGCACATCTGATCAGAGGAGACCCAAGGACCCCAGCGCGGACACCGGCTTGGCCACCAAACCCAGCTGAGAAGCAGCCAGACTCTACGCCTTCGAGGGATACGGCGGCTGCTTTAGAATCGGCTTCCAGCAAGGTTATGGCAGCACAGCTCGTGCCGGGAGATCTGGTTCTTTTCACGACCGGTGACCGTATACCTGCAGACATTCGGGTAACCAAGGCTGCAGATCTCACGATCGATGAGTCGAACCTTACGGGAGAGAACGAACCGGTCAGAGTGACTGCTGAACCCAAGTCCAAGGAATCATATTCCCTCAAGCCAACGTCGAAGAGTTTGGAGCCTCCGTCTTCCCCAAGCTATGCATCACCGGTGAGCGGATCTGTTGGGATAGATCCAAATATACAGCATACGTCAACCAACATTGCATATATGGGAACTTTGGTCAGGTCAGGCTACGGGCAAGGTATTGTGTATGCAACTGGCGGGGGTACACATTTTGGGACTATTGCTGCAAGCGTTTCGGAAACGGAACGGCCTCGGACACCACTTCAACAGTCGATGGATGCATTAGGAAAGCAATTGAGTCAGTTTTCTTCGGTCATCATCCTTCTCATATCAATTGTGGGTTTACTTCAGGGTAAGAAATGGCTGGACATCTTCACTATATCTATCTCCCTGGCTGTGGCTGCTATTCCAGAAGGTCTGCCGATCATTGTCACTGTCACTCTAGCGCTCGGAGTGCATCGTATGGCTCGTCATCATGCGATTGTAAGAAGGATGCCTAGTGTAGAGACCCTTGGCTCTGTCAATGTTGTCTGCAGTGACAAGACTGGTATGTTCCAACAATCCCATGGGCAACGAGATACTCAAGCATCCTAGGTACATTGACTTTGAATCACATGTCTACCGCAAAGATGTGGTACTTCAATGCTGAGGAGCCAATAGAAGTTGACTCGGACGATGAAGCGACCGAGTCTAAAGCCGATACTGTCACACTACGGATTCTGAGGATCGGCAACATCGCTAACAATGCCCGTATCAATCGATTGTGCGCCGATGATGAGCGTCATCACTCAGCAGCTTCTAGGGCCGTGTTATCCTCAACACAGGGTCATAGAGATGGCCAGATTCTTCGAAGTCGATGGGTCGGGCAGCCGACAGATGTTGCCATGCTTGATATGATGGATCGATTTAAGGAGCACGATATTCGGGAAAGGATAGGTGCGCGCATCAACGAGACACCTTTCAGCTCGAATCTCAAGTGGATGGGTGTTGTCATACGCGATATACCGATAGAAGGCAAATCCACCATCAAAGATATCGCATACATCAAAGGAGCAGTCGATCGAGTCTTATCACGATGCGATACATATCTCACCAAGGATGGTCGAGAAGTCGTGCTTGATGCTGCAAGACGGGAGGAAGCCGTCCAAGCTGCAGAGAAGCTGGCCGAAGAAGGCCTGCGAGTGCTAGGCTTTGCTAGTGGTATCATAGGCAAGCACAACAAGCAAAGCCGTAATGGGACTCCAGTTATGAAAAGCTTCGAGCAAGATACCACAAACAACCAGGATGTATACAAAGGTCTCACATTTGCAGGTATCGTAGGCATGAGCGACCCCGCTCGACCCGGTGTGGAGCGTTCGATACGCAAATTGATGCGCGGTGGGGTCAAAGTTATGATGATCACAGGAGATGCCGAAACCACAGCATTAGCCATAGGTAAGAAGCTAGGCATGTCGATCGCCACTCCCCACCAGCATACCGCCAACTCTGCGACCGTGAAGCCCGTCCTGCGAGGTGATGAGATCGACGATATGACAGACGAACAGCTCGAGGGAGCAATAGCACACACATCCATATTTGCGCGCACCAGTCCCGACCACAAGATGCGCATCGTGCGCGCACTCCAAGCTCGCGGTGATGTGGTAGCCATGACGGGCGATGGAGTGAACGACGCTCCGGCTCTCAAGAAAGCGGATATCGGAATCGCTATGGGTATGATGGGCACGGATGTTGCTAAGGAAGCAGGTGATATGATCCTCACAGATGATGATTTCTCGACGATCCTCCGTGCCATTGAGGAAGGGAAGGGAATCTTCAACAACATCCAGAATTTCCTAACATTTCAACTTAGCACTAGTGCTGCTGCACTCAGTCTTGTCTTCGTCTGTACATGTTTGGGGTTCAAGAACCCGTTGAATGCAATGCAGATTCTGTGGATTAGTATGTCCCCTTCTTTCATTCAAACTCATTTGACCCTTCTTCCATACATCTCTCTATCCCATGTACTGACCAAGCAAAGACATCATAATGGATGGCCCCCCGGCCCAATCCCTTGGCGTCGAGCCTGTTGACCTCGACGTGATGTCGCGACCACCCCGCGCACGCGACGCCCCTGTTCTAACCCGGCCGCTTCTCAAAAGGGTTCTCACATCCGCGCTTATAATCACTCTCGGCACCATGGCTGTCTATATCTACGAGGTGCAAGACGGCGTGATCTCTAAACGCGACACCACCATGACATTCACCTGTTTCGTCCTCTTCGACATGTTCAACGCGCTGAACTGTCGCTCTGAATCCAAATCCGTGCTTAGGGGCGAGGTAGGCTTGCTAAGTAATACGCTGTTCAATTGGGCGGTCAGTCTGAGTCTGGGCGGGCAGGTGGCGGTCATCTATCTTCCGTGGTTGCAGGGCGTGTTTCAGACGGAGGCGCTGGGGTTGCGGGATCTGTTGGCCTTGGTGGGATTGGCTAGTTGTGTGTTTTGGGCGGATGAGGGAAGGAAATGGTGGGTGGGACGGGGGAGGAGGAGGTTGGGTGGGGGGTATAGTCAGGTTGTATAGTGCACACTTCGATAGATTAGATTGTAAAGTAGTAAGGTGTGGATGGGATTGGATGGGGCGAAACACGCATGATGTAAGGAGTAGAGCGGCAGGGCAGGCTCGTTGTATATAGATAGAGCCAAGTAAATGCGGCTCAAAGAACCTTAGCATCAAAAGTACACAGTCCGCAGAGCCTCAATTTACAACGTTGCTTCATAACGACCGTCCATGCCTCAACCCACCCAATGCCTCCTCCCGGCCTTCATAATGGCACCTCAGCATCTGGGATCGTTGCAGAAGATGCAACTACTTCTAGCATGGCAACAGTATCCTCCTTGACCTCTGTTCGCGCCCTCCTCGCTGAGCTTCACATCCGTGACACAAGCATAACTTCTCGATTACGGACCCTCTTAGACACCCAGTCCGACCTAACACAGTCTTTAACTCGCCTGGATCTGCTACGAGCAAACCTAGGGGTACAAGCTATAGCCACCCGAGAGATTTCGAATACGATGCTCGATAATGCTGCCACAACAGCATCGAAGTTAAGCAGCAAGGTCAAATCGCTGGATCTCGAGAAGAAGCGGGTGGAGGAAACGCTTGCAGTGGTCGAGCAAGTGTCGGAATTGAAAGCATGTGTCCAGGGTGTTGTGGGGTCCATGGGCGCACCGCAAGACTGGGAAGCTGCTGCTGGGTACATTGCGCGCGCGAGCAAGATCCCGCAACATATCGTGGAGGGTGAATTTGCTAGTCGCATTGTACCTAGTGTGGAAGTTCCTGATGCGCCCGGAATTACAATCGAGAACGCCAAGGAGGGGTTGTGCAAGCTGTTTTTGAGGGAATTCGAGAAAGCTGCAGCGGAGGGTGATGGGGTCAAGATTACGAGATTCTTCAAATTGTTTCCCTTGATCGGAAGGGAAGATACTGGACTCGACGTGTATGGCAAATATGTTTGTCAAGGTGTCGCAGGCACGGCGAGGAAGAATTTGAAGGAAGGAACTGCAGGTGCTCAGGGCAAAGATGGGTTCTTCTTTGCGAATGCATTGACGAGGCTATTCGAGCATATTGCACAAATTGTAGAGGGACATGGCGGCCTAGTTGAAAGGCACTATGGGCAAGGAAAGATGGTGAAAGTGATTGAGAGATTACAGGTCGAAGCCGATGTTCAGGGAGGGATTGTTCTCGACACATGGGGAGATGAGAGAAATGTCGATAGAAGATTGACGGATGTGAAAAGCTACCCCTTTTCTTTTCTCGTACAAAGCTTTTTACCTGCACAAAGACCTTCTGGGATATCACGGACAGGTTCGCCCGCTGGTTGGAATACCCACAATGGTAGAAATAGCGAAGATGAGGGTGTTGACATGAAGGAAGTAGATGGCTTGCTACGAGAGATAGCTATCATGCTCGCTCGATGGTCTCTTTACACTCGCTTTCTCGGTGGGAAGTGTAGGTCGAATCAAAGTCCAGCAGTTCTTCAGCAAGCTATCTCCAAAATTTACCAAGATCCCGAGGCTGACAGCGGTGATGTCCTGGTGATGCCGGAGCTACTCATTAAATCAGCACTTGGGAGGAAGATATTCAATCGACTTGTCACGCCCTACAACATCATGACTACTTTCTTCTTCCGGCGCTCTGTTGAAAAGGCCTTCCAACTGGACGAGTCACCTGCCGGCTTGAACCTTCATATATCGAAGCCAATAGATGGCAATCCCCCCTTTATTATCTCGCCAGTCGACGATGTTATGTACATTGTCGATACAGTTATAGAGCGATCTATCTCGACATCACAGCGCGATGTTATTGCACAAGTGATACCCACCATTGGTCGAGTTCTCGGTTCCGACTTCATCGGCATGATCCAACGAAAAATGCGTGACGAATCATACCCCAAGCCCGTCGTACAAGGCGGATTTCCGCCCGAAGACAAGATCATAAGTTTCATAGTATTGATTAACAGTCTTGATGTCTCAAACGATTACATCATCCGTATCGTCACCTCTCGCCTTGCCTCCTCCGGTCAAACTTCTGGCTCCGCTCAAAATGCTTCGACACTCACAACCCCGCCTCCAGCACTCAAAGAAGCCTTTCCGTTCTCCCACGACGCAGTCTTCGTCACCAACACACTCACCACCCTCCAAACATCCTTCACCACCAAAACCACGGAACTTCTCTACGAAGGCCTCCACGTATTGTTCAACCAAGTGATCAAACCTCGCTTACGACCCATCCTCTCCGACAGTTTCCGCGACGTCGACTACTCCCTCACCTCCGACGAGCTCTCAGATCTCGCGCACCAACACGACCCCGACGCGGACAATCCCGACCTAGCATTCCAACATCTCGTCACGCGACGATTCGAAAGCGCATGGGATCTGTTAATGAAACCCATAGCTCGAATCATGACCAAGACCGCATTCGAGAGCTTGCTCGAATCCACAGCACGACATCTAGCGCGCGTGCTCGAGAAACGAATTTGGAGTTTTGGTGGGTCGGGATCGGGATCGGGGAGGGGGGGCATCAATGCGCTTGGGGCGCAGAGGATGGAGAGGGATTTCAGTGGATTGATTGGTGTCATCAGTCGTGGTGGGAGATATAGTGTAAGGGAGTGGTTTAGGAGGATAGAACAGATCTGTATGGTGCTGGGGATGGATGAGGAGGAATGGGAGGCCATGGTTGAGGCGGAGAGGGAGAGGGATGGTGGGGAGGATGGGATTGAGTGGGTTGTTGGTATGGAGGAGAGGAGGAAAGCGAGGGGTATGGTGAGGAGTTGATATGATATATATATAAGAGATTATGTGCAAGGTGTGGCGTTTTGGAGATAGATATCAGGTCTGGGAGAGATATCAGGTCCATCGTGAGCTATATGCATAACTCATCAAAGATGTCACTTATAATAACTACAACGAGTTTGCGTGATGACCCAGGCTGACTGATACCTTTCTTTATCTCTCTCCTATGCAACCATTTCGCTTCAAATTCGATGTGTTGGAAACTTCTACTTCTTATCACACTGCACACAGTCTCAGCACAACCTTCGCCTGACACGCGAATAGACACGAATACTCGAGTCGTTGTCCTGCACACCTCAACTCAAGATGTAAGTGACTCTTTCGCCCTTCATCGCCAACTCCTTCCAGCGCCCTACTGCGCTTTCTCCCTGACATTTCCGCTCTTTAGGATGCAGCTGTGAGAAAATTCCATAGTGGAAAAGAAAGCTTGAGTCATGATCCAAAGGTCGGTTAGGTGAGCAGTGAATCGATCGACAAACACGACGTCTTGAATCAGATTCGCTACTATACATCATCCCGCTTTCATGATAACATTCAACGCCCCAAGGTATATATCCTGTTGCGTCTAGGAAGTGGGCGAGGAGTTTGGTGTTACAAATTTACGGAAAACTGACCAGTCCGCCTTCTATCTCCAAGACACACCTATACCAAAATCCGCTGCTCACCCTGGTTTTGTACCAGCAGATCGTCCCTCCCCGGTACATACGGGTAGATATAAGGTCTCTTCTCCACCCACTCACTCTCCACCAACTTCTCTCCATCCTTCCCAATCGCCACCGCCCTAAAGCTCTTCCACAACCCCGTACCAGACCCAACATAAAGCCCCGTCTCGAAACCACTCCTCTCCGCCTCCTCCAGCAACTCACCTTCTCCCTCCCCACCACGCCGTCCATAAAACCTCCAGACCCTCGTCTCCGTATCCCCATTCCAGCTAACATAAACCATCGTACTCTCCCCATGCATCAAGGCCACCACGGCCGGCGGCTCGGACGGTGTACCCATCCAGATACACTTGAAAGCCCGATAGCTATCCACCACAAGCTCTCTCCCATATCGAACACTCTGTATATAAGCATGGAAGATGAGCTCCCCGTCAGATGCATACTCCGACACCGCGCCCGCAGGACCCCATCCTATGAAGGCGTTGCCGTTGGCCAGGATTTGTGTGCTTCCTTGATCACGGGCATAGATGCCATCAGGAGGGAGGAAGATTTGGATTAGTCTGGCTGTCCAGTCACGGGTATCGATCTCAATGATTTTCCCGCTTGAGCGAGAAGGGTTGCGATCTCCTTGGTTGTCCATAAGACTGATATTCATCTTCTGCCCTGTGGGGTCTTCGGAGATGATGCGTGCGTGGTGTTGGCTGCTGAAGTTGACGCCTTCGCCTAATTTGAAGTCGGACTGGGGACCGCCGAGACGCCAGGTGATGGAGTTGCTGGTGCGGTCTATCAGGAAGAGCGTGTAGGTTTTCCGGTCTGAGATTAGATAGTTGTGGTTTTGGTCCATGTCGATGGAGTTGAGATGCATGTACCGGATTGCGTCGGAGCTGTCGTACCCTGTGCCCCAGCGAGTACTGCTCCTTAGAGGTTCCGTGGCTGTTTTGCATCAGGTTTGGATACACATTGAAAGAGAATGTTCTGGTACGTACAGTTTGGTGGGAGATATTCCAAGCTGCTCCAT
>Ga0181467_100488_pt1 | contig 18424 bp, 26 predicted proteins | sample InSIn5gowninarea_2_FD_119079 | JGI IMG/M metagenome (GOLD analysis project Ga0181467, IMG submission 119079) | Clean room microbial communities from NASA Spacecraft Assembly Facility at Jet Propulsion Laboratory, Pasadena, California, USA -... ... | reverse complement strand
TGAGGGAAGACATGGCAGATGCTAGATTTGCCCATGTTGTATTTGCCAATGTCTCGGCACTTGAGGACATGTAGTCTTTGACATGGCTTGCGATTTGTTCGGCGGTGATGACAATGCCTGGCAATCATATGAAGGTATATTAGCTGAATAATCATAGAGCTTTGCCGTAGAGTTGTCTATACGCACCAACGCCACTTGCTTTCTCTACAGCTTGCTTTGATCGGTCTCCTCCAGCCTTGAGGTGTGCGATACCGCCTGTTGTGTAAATCAGCTTGATGAGCAGGCAGAGTGAATGAGGAGCTGTATATGAACTCACCGTTAAGCTGATCTTGAGACTGTATACTTCCATCGACGACCATACCAGCGAGCATAGATTGATCTTCCTCATTCAGTTCCTGAGGACTGGTAGCAATGTGAAGTAGTAGATTGCCCTGCTTAGGATTCTTGCTAGCAGCTGTGACGTTGGCATTGGTAATAATCTTATCTAGAACAGATGCGAGCTTATCGTTTTTGGCTGTTGACTCGGCTTTGGCTTTTGGCAGGCCTGCATTGATATAGCTCTGCACGCGTGCCTCCATGGTGGATGGGATTCTATTCTATCAGGATAGCTAGTTCCTCCTTGTCGATGAGATGCGATATGTGCTACTGTAGAGCTACCTGCTGTCGTTGTTGTTGCTGTTGAAACCTGACTATTCTGCAGCTAAGTGATAACAAGAAAGAGAAGCAAAGGTGGTGGCCAATTTGCATTTTGGCCTTTTTACTGCTTCCAACTTGAACTCGACAATCACGGATTATTCAGCATGGCCAACCGCTTGAAGACCTCGTAAGCATGTCCGTAGCGAATCATACTGCTACCCTCGTACTGATTGAATGCTCCTTCCGTGCCCATTCGCAAATGCTGCTCCTGCTCGACGTGATCGTACGCATATTTACTGCAGCTTCAAACTAGCCAAGAGCTATACGCCTATCTACACTGGTGGAGCATTGGCAGCAAGTGCTGATGGTGCAAGATTATACACCACTCTCAACGAGGATGTTGTACTCACCGACGTCGAATCCGGAGAGCGCCTTCACCTTTTTCAAGGAGTGAGTATATCCTGCTAGTCGGCAATTTTGCAGAGAGAAGAATAGAAGCTGCAGAACTTGCCTGGCAGAGATTTAAAGAGTAAATTTATCTGACAATGGTTTCATTCTAGGACACATCCACAGTAACAACCCTTGCAGTTTCACCTGAAAGTGCTTCAAGTGCTGGAACACTTCTTGTCGCTCATCGATCACTCGCCTTGCGTTTCCATGCAGTAGACGATTTCACTCTCATTCGTTCAGTTGCAAGAGCGCACGATGCACCTATCACCATCTCTCTCGCTGATCCTAGTGGCTCTCTCTTCGCTACTGGTTCAGCCGATGGAGTAGTCAAAGTTTGGGATGCTACACAAGGTCACTGTACACATGTCTTCAAAGGTCACGGTGGCGTCGTGAGCGCTCTCTACTTTGATATTGACCTTGCAGGTGGTCGACCTCCTCGTTTAGTGACTGCTTCAGACGACTGCCGAGTCCGTCTGTGGGATTTATCCACTCGAAAAGCACTTCTCGTTCTAGATGGTCATACAAGCGTAGTTCGAGGTTTAGCAGTGACTTCAGATGGCAAAACTATCATCTCAGGAGGAAGGGACAAAGTTTACAGTGCATGGGACGCAAGTACCGGCAAGCTCAAGCAAACCATACCAATCTACGAGACTTTAGAAGGACTAGGTCTTTGCAGCATTCCTCTGCCAGAACAGGAGGCGAAACAAGCAGATGGCAAGGGAAAGAAGAAACAAGTAGATGGACAAGTGAAACAGGTTATTTGGACTGCTGGTGATTCAGGCAAGATCAAGTTCTGGGATCTTCAATCTGGTGAAGAAATCGCAAGCACTGCAGGAGCAACTTTGAGTAAAGCGAAGACACATGAAATTGTTGGAGTTTGGTGGGTGCTTGCTGATGGTCTGATTCATTAAAGACTTCAGGCAGCTGACTTTGCTTGTACTACTTCATGACAGTCAATTGGCAGATACTATCATCACCGCGCATGTAGATCAGAACATTGTCTACCATTCCTTACCCACTCTCGAACCATCCAAGCATATAGTAGGCTTCAACGACGAAGTCATCGACACCTTATATCTCACAGCCAACGCATCTTCCTCCACGAGTACCGCCTCATCTGCAGAGACCCACCTTGCTGTAGCCACAAATTCTGATCTTATCCGAATATACGATCTATCATCATTCGATACTACCCTTCTCTCCGGACATGCCGATGTAGTACTCTGCCTCGCTCGTAACTCAGCTGGCAATTTACTCTTTAGCGGCAGCAAAGATCGTACAGCTCGTTTATGGCGCTCTTTCACCAATGAGCATGGCAAAGTAGCATGGAAGTGTATAGCTGTGTTCGAAGGCCACTTGGAGAGTATAGGAGCTGTAGCCATCGCTAAGAAGAACGGCTTGATAGCTGCCACAGCAAGTCAGGACAAGACAGTCAAACTTTGGGATCTCACACCATTCCTGAACGATGAGGATATTTCATTGGACAGTGCGCCGGTGAAAGCACATGCGATGATAACCGTCAAAGTACACGAAAAAGATATCAACACTCTAGATTTCGCACCCAATGATCGTATACTTGCAACAGGATCTCAAGATAAGACTGCTAAATTGTTTGCTATCGATTATACACCTGCAACGAAAGCGCAACCTGTTCCTACTGCCAAGCTTAACCCTATTGGACTGCTCAAAGGGCACAAAAGAGGTGTCTGGAGTGTCAAATTTTCACCTACAGAACAATGCATAGCTACGGCTTCTGGAGATCAAACTATCAAGCTGTGGAATATCAACGATTTCAGCTGTTTGAAGGTACGTGTATACTTGCTTCATGCTAGTAACAGCGCTGGGAGATGTATCGAATTGACCATGTTGTTTTATTTCATAGACTCTGGAAGGTCACACGAACACGATCCTACGGCTGGATTTCTTACCGAGCGGGCAGCAGCTTGTCTCATGTGGGTCAGATGGTCTAGTGAAAGTCTGGAACGTCAAAGATGAGGAATGCGTTGCTACTCTCGATAATCATGAGGACAAGGTAAGTTCGGATACTCAATACGTCGATTATACGTTAATTGAATGCTGTACCTCTAGATTTGGGCTCTAGCTATCAACAAAGATGCGACTATGATGGTATCCGGAGGCGCAGACTCTGTTATCAGCTTCTGGGAGGACGTCACAGAGCAGGAAGAAGAGGGGAAAGCCCATGCACAAGAAGAAGAAATCCTGCAGTGAGTCTTGAAGTCGGTGATGTGCCTTTTTGCCTTCAGCTCACATGCTCTTCTCTTAGGGCGCAAGATTTGGCAAATTACATGGATGTCAAAGATTATCGTAATGCTATTATCTTGGCTTTGTCGATGGACCAACCTCGGCGGCTACTAGGGCTGCTGCGAGACATTCTCAACGATGATGCACAGAATATGGCAACTCTCCGCGAAGTCTTCAAGAGCTTAGAGTCCGGCGATATTTTCCGCCTGCTAGAATATATCCGCGACTGGAACGCCAAGTCTCGTGACTCCGACGTAGCACAAGCTACTCTCAACATATTGTTCAAGACTCATAGTCTGGCTGACATCATGAAGGCTTCACCGGCAAGCACAGGCATGGAAGATGAAGACAGCACGCGCCGCAAAGGCCCTCAGACTACGATAACGGAACTCATCGAGGCTCTCCTACCTTACACAGAGCGTCACTACGCTCGCGCAGATCGCTTGGAACAAGAGAGCGCCTTCTTGGACTTCATCTTAGCACACATGGACGATTACGCTATGCCAGTTGATGACGCTTCTATGACTCAAGTCAATGGGCATGCTGCGTCTAATGCTGTAGTCTCTCACTAGATTCACGCTGTGTATGAGTCCTAAACTTCTTCGAAATATGCCAACTATGATACATAATTTCGCACTGCGGTAACAGCTTTTTGAGGGTATGAAACGATAGTAATAGTAATTGCATATATTTAGCCAATAACGTGCTTGTTGAACATAACAGCTGACGATCTTGCATAATGTGGCTTCCGAGAGTTACTTGCCTCGACTTCTCGTTATGGCTAAGCGTGCTGAGTCCAATCTGCCATTTCTCCACCCTCGTCGGCATTCAGGTGTCGTATAGGCCTAGTCGGTACGCTATTACCGGCTTTGGCTCCGAGTGTGCCTCCTACGATGCCGTCTACTTCCGCCAAATCCACCTGCGTTACGGGAGTATCTTCAATAATCACGGGCATAAAAGGCTCTTCGACATCGGCCTCAAAGCCGCTGGCAAATGCGTGAGCTTTCCTGACGTCCTTCATGAGAGCCAGAAGGTACAGACAAGATCGCATCGCAATGCTCGCGAAGGTAGCAGCTCCGAAGTTCCCCATTTGCGAAAGCGCAACACGTAGAGCTGCCAATATACGGTTCGTCCAGATTTGCGGGCGGTCCCTGCCATCTGGTCCTTCGAGTCTCATCAGAACACCATCAACAAGTTCCTTGCTTTGTAGATTGATGCGCTGCGTCAATTCCTGCTTTTGTTTGGTAGCCAACGGACCGTGAAGGATTGTGCCAATGAACAGCTCATGTTCGGAAAGAGGATGACCGGAGTTCATTGTATTTGACCAAGCGACGTGTCGCAGATCTGAAGCATACGAATGCATGGCGAACCATGCATCTTTCCTATCTTTTTCATCTGTTGGCTGTATATTTGTGTCCAGGCCGCATTTTTCCAGCTCATCTATCAACGCTTGCAGGATGTGATCGTCTTCGCCTGTAGCGATGTAATGAGCATCTAAGGGTTCCGCCTCCTTCGGAATCTGATTTTCCATTTCTTGACTTGTTAGGCTGATCGCCCGATAGAGCTTGCCAAGGACTTTGTGAGAATGGTAAATAAGGGAGTCTTCATCGGCTTCGTTGTTGGCCATGAGCTGCTCATGAGTCATAAAATCCGGCTTGTGTGGAAACAATGGCCGTGGCATCTCTGCCAGATCAACTGACTGACCACTCTTTGGGGCTACACAGGATGTTCAGCTCCGAGTAAATGGTATTATGAATGCGTTAGGACTCACCATCAACAGCCACAGTTTGTAGCTCTGCCAGCTTCTTGCATGCAGGATGTCGAGTACCGCACCCAACATTGAAACCATCCGGTGCTTGATCAGCAATGAGGAGATGCTGCAGGAAGGTCAATAAGGACCTCTTAATAAGCAAGCTTATTCGCTTACTCGACTAGCAATCATACCCAAGATGTCGTTGCGGAAGAATCGTAGTACGAAATCGATAACCTCATTGATAGTGCAGTCGTACGGCAAGTCAACAGGTGTTTTGGGCTGGTGCTGCATGGCGGGCTCGGTCCTCATAGGAAACAAGCGCTCATCGTAAATAACGCCAACGAGATCTCCGTCCATATCGCCTCGGGACAGCTGTGTGAGAAGAGGCGTGGCACCTTGAGTCGAGAAGATGACTACATTTGGTAAATAGTGGAAGCGCTCCGCGCCAGGTGGTGGGTTACCGACTGCTCTGGCAAATTGCACATCCCCCACGTCTACCGTCGGTGCTCGAACCAATAGGACATTGCCTTCGACTGCATAAGGTGGCTCCCCAGGGTTCTGGCGCATCGCGTATATTTCGCCCTGCGGATAAGGCATCAGTTATGCTCTACGCGCACCAAGAAACAGGTGACTAACCTCTTTCAAAATACCGCTTTCATCCGCAACCGCAACGCCCACGTGGGCTTTGGAGACAGGGATTCTGGCTTTCAATTTGAGAAGCCGCAGAATGTGCACTTCTGCAAACTCGAGGGAGTCGGCAATGAAGGTTGCAAGCTGACCCTGCTCCTTGAAGGGTCCGATACGGTTAGTATGGAGGAGAGCACCAATGTTTTCGACAAGGAAAGTGACACCAAACGGCCCTCCGAGACCGTGTAAAGTGAGCTGGCGCCTAGTCTCTCGGACATATTCCTTCAGCTGTTCTGCGCCAGAGACCGCCTCCTTAAGCAATTGGAGGAAGTTGTCGTGTGGTACACCTAGGTCTTCAAGTACCTTGATGAGCGGACGGTTCAAAAACATAGCCATGAACGTGGTGTAAGTGTAAGCGACTTCTAAACCGAGGGAGTCAGGAGCGTCGAATTTCTGCTGCGATGGTCGCACGCAACTGGAAATACAAACATGATGTCAGAATTTGTTGTATCGACGGAATGACGCAAATGCTTACATCTTATCTCCTTCTAGAGCTGAGTCAACTGTGAGCACCCCTTTATACCCTCCCAACCGAAACTGTTTGCAGAAAAAGGCTTCAGCAAAGGCTTGAGCTATGCTGAGGGGAAAACAAACCTGGAAAGCACTTGGCAGAACACCAGCAGGCTCCATGCCGTTATGTAGAGCAGCCCACACCTTCTGTGTAAGAGACAGAGAAATTCTTCCTACGCCGTCTGTAAAGCAGAGCGTTTCTCCTCGAAAGATCTTTTCGACGTCGGGGATTTCTTCAATCTCTTCTGGCCTGAGGACGACAGAGGGATCGGTCGCAGTAAAAGCCTGTGCCATACGGGCTCCATAGCGAGCTGGCTGTCTTTTGACACGCTCGAAGTCACCTAGATTTGCGCGAATATGGGCAGCGTCGATTTGCTGTCCCTCATGCTCAAAGGGCGTGCAAAACCAAGTTGATCGATTCCTCAGAGATGACATGCTGTATCCCAGAAACTTGTACTCCCTGAAACGAACATCAGCAAAGAATCGAATCGCAATGCAGAGCTACACTTACTTTCCACCAAGCCAGATACCTTCTCGTAAGATGGCGCCAACCCGCTCGTCCAGAAAGGCTGTCCAGTCGATGTCAGGACCCTGTTGCAAATGTTAGTATAGCTCAAGAGATGTATCCAATACTCGCTTACCCAATAGTAAGGCTGCTTGTCCTCATCCATGAAAGCGACGCGAATAAAGTGATCATGATGTCCATATTTTCTGCGTGCAAGCTATAGATCAGCCCAGGGCAGTACTATGCTGATGAAAGTGAGCGTACCTAAGTGGTCTATTCGATTGATCCGGATAAGGACCTTCCAGGATCATCGAAGTCGGAGTTAGAACAACGTGCAGACACTGCATAATAGTCGACTGATACGAGTCCCTCCAATTCACGCGACTGATTCCGCGGGTGATGAGCTCCCTCAGGACGTCGACCGGATCGATGCCTTGACTGAGATCTCGCTCGGTTTCGTGACGATTATCCTTCAATACTGCTTCGAACCATCGTTGCTGCAGACGGGTGAGTTCCTCAACGAATTGATGCAGAATATCGGAAGTAACATATGCGCCCTTTCGGTTATATAACTCCTCCACTCCTGGCTTCAGCGCAAGTACCTCCCTAGGTACCAACAATGCGTTTTGATATAGACAGGCGAGCTGGAACGCAACGGACCTGCTTGGCACTTCGGCCAGCCAGGTGTGCACAGCTTTTCGTTTGGAAGTTGAGTAAAGTCGCCTACTATCTGCCTCTAGAAGAACATGCTTGGCGTGTGAACATCCAACTGCCAGCAGAAGGTCCTCAAAATCATCGCGCAAATTCTCCGTCTCAAACACGAAGCGGATGGTGCGTGAAGTGAAGGCAGCGGTCTTCTGATGTTCTCGATCCCAACCAGGTCGACGCTGTCTGCCAGTGTAAGTACGAGGGGCGGGCTTATCAGCGCTTTTATTGGCTTGCTCTTCTTCGTCAACGTCAAAAAGCTCAAGAGATCTTGATAGAAGCTCTTCGTATGCTGGGGGATGGCTGAGTACAAGGGTGGCGGAGAACTCGTCGTCTTCCACGGAGGAGAGGATGAGACGGATTGAGCTGCTTTTGACTACCATGAGATGGGTAGAAGGAGTTCTTCCTGGTGCTGATTCCACTATTTGACTGATTCTAAACGTTCTATGTCGATAATCAAAAGAAAATCTTGCGCCTTTCATGAGCTTGATGTATTCGGGCGAGAAGACGCCGTCCCGGCAGAGGACTCCAAATTCCATACGCATCAGTGCGATGTTGTCTGCTTTTCTGTCATTGATGACACGTTGCGATCGGTCGCCTTTTGCAGGGTACGGCACGCGGTTAAGCCACTCGAGGATACCTGCTGGAGGTACCCGATTTCCCAGCTCGAAAGCAAGAGGCTGTCGCGAAGCGCCGGCTTTGATAGGCGGACTGGAACCGTTTCTCCCATATTTGGCTATAAAGCGGTGGACCATAGCTGATGAAGGCAAGGTGAGGAAGCTTTTGAAGGAACAGTATCAGATGTCATACAGCGTATGTTAATTGTGCATAGGCTCACGCATGACCTTCGTTTGTTTGGCCCCAATTGCCGGCCTGCTGTTTCGGTCTTGGGAGAAAGAGCCTGAAGGCATAACGTATTAGCCAATGTTGACACAGTTCAAAAGCAAGCCCTACCAAAAATTCATCTTCTTGTCTCGGGGGGAGAACGGTGCACGATGTAGTGCTTGCTCGCCTAGAATAGAGTAGAGTTCATCCTTCGAACAACCTTGAGGAACATTGCGAATCATAATCTCAACATTGACTCCAGGTTGCGGTACTCGAGGTACCGAAGGATTGGCTTGAGTTGGTAACGGTCGTTGAGGTAGGAAGCCGGACCTGGCTCCCATGCTAGGCGGAACTGGCCGAGCTGGGCCATGACCACTGAATGAGCTACTCGATGGCACAGCTCTCCTCATACCGCTGATTTGACCTGGTCCCGATAATCCACCGAGTCGAAGTATGGAAGGTGGTACTTGGGCGCGGGCTCGAGTCGTGTTGATGGTAGTGTCGCGAAGGATGGGTTTAGGCCACGAACGCTCGGGAGCGCGATCGAATTGCCAACCTGCTGCAGCTGTACCAAGAGTGACGCGTGAAGAGACAGCGCTGGAGATGTGAGAGCCATCTGCTACCGACACAGCTGAGGTGGAGGGAGAGACGGCGCGTTGCTGCTTGGAGGAGACCATGTGAGGGGGTAGATCTCGCTTCAGAGGTACCGTTGGGGAGGTTCGTGAGCTTGATGGGCTGCTGATGATGCTCTTAGCTTCCAATGATGGCGTGGAAGATGCCTGGCTCCGAATGGGAGAAGTCAATTCAGAAGCTCGACCTTTTATGGAGATAGAAGCTGGCTTTTGAGGAGAAACTGCCGGGTCATGTATAGATGGCACCAGTGAATGGGAAAGAGGAGACAGAGGAATTGGTACGGATGCATCATCTGCTAGACTCTCATCTATGCTTATTAGCCAGTCATTGTCTTCTGCTGCTTTTTGTAGCCCGTGTCTTCCACTTATTTCGGAGGTATTGCTAAATGTGTGCTCATTCTTCGAGATGTCGAGATTCTCCGTATCTAGATGTGTCTGTGAGAAATACAATCAATAAGTACAGTCTCCGGCCAAGTAGATAACGATGCAGTGCAGGACTTACCATGTCTGAGGCTTCAGCTAGGTGATCGGGGTTGTGAGACGAGCGCGACGAAGATGTTCTGAGATGGTAAGGAGTCTCTTTTATGTGTTGCTGCAAGTCCGTAATCTCTGTGAAGCGAGGGATGAGGTCTTCGAGAAGCTGTTCAATGCCCGTGTTGCTGTAGCCCTCTCCACCTTTGTCGGGTCGAATACTGGAAGGCGAAGTAGTGGAAGTTTGATAGCTTGAAGCACTAGTGCCCTGTGAACGCATATCAACAACCACTGTAGGCATATTGAAGGTATTCTGTTGTACTACTGGAGCTACTTAAGTGTTCTTGAAACAGGTTCGACAGCTGGTCTGAAGATTGCAGGCTGCAACTACTATGGCAAGCTACAGCCAGTCAGAGTGGCTCGTAGGCTGACAATCAGCGCTCAGCTGCAGCCAGATCTCGCGACGTATTCAGGTCATGTCGAAGCAGAGGCAAGTTCATTCATGAAAGTTGCTCTGTGCTGGGCTCGCGTCCAAGAGTTGGCTTCCAGAAGAGTGGCAAAGTTTCGTCTGACGGTGCTGGGAGGCAAGCCGAACCCTTCTGCACACTGAGAAGGATGAACAACTCCGACCAGAGAAGCCACGGTGCTCTGCTGAAAGTATGGGTATTATGAGGATCGTGAACAGGCTCTCAAGTACAGAAAACTCGAGGTACTGTAGACAATTAGCAAATTGTCTTTTCTTTGCAGATTGTGGCGAACAGTATAAACAATATGAGCGCGTAAATGGTTCTTCTACTTAAAGAATTATCGCACGTTCATAGCTACAGACGAACCAAAGCTGTGAAAGCAGTAGCTGTAGCCGCTGTAAGCCACGCGACGCGGACAGCATGTAGCATTGTCCACTTCTCCACAAGCTTGTCTGCCTCGTCGGTTTCCGAGACGCTGTGGCTTTCTTGCTTCTCTAAAGCCATGAGACGGTCTGATACACGTATTGGTCAGTTTTCAGAGATGACGCTGTCCTTCAGATCTTGCGTGGAGCATGCAGGAGAACTCACTGTTTGTTGGCAGCATGAACCCAAGTGTGGTCAAAATGTGGCCTGTCCCAAGCGCTGCTGCAAGAGCGAGGGTTCTGCATAGAAGGATAGATATTCAGGAACAGGTGACTGGAATTGCATGGACAGAGATAGCTAAATCCCCACTTACCGTGAAACAGGAAAGCTTCTCAAGGAATAAGCGGTGGCGCCAAGAATAGCAGCACCGGCGAGTGGCAATGGAATCATGATGGCTTTCTGTATTCGCATGTATAGAAGATTGTATCAGATAATGGTCTCAAAATGCGTCTTGCAAACTTCAGAACTTACGCCATAAAGATACCCTTGGTGCCACAAAGTCAACTTGTCGCCGGTCTTGACTTTAGACGCGTTTATAAGTGGTATGATAAGGACATTGTACGAAGCTGCTAGGCCCTGTCACCGAGAGACGCGAGAAATTCGTGTCAGCGCTACTCCCTCTTCTTTTGAAGCAAGCAGCAGTTGAGCATGATAAGCCACATTGATATTACCCCGACCGGCTTCGAAACAGGGCAAGCAGAGATCTTAGTAACTTACAGTTGCGAGACCTAATGCGGCTGCACCAGCAGCAGTGTAGAGTTTGGCATTCTCTGGCAGCGACATGAGAGATAATTGTGAAGATCCGTGATGTAGAAACGGGAAGAAGCAGGAGCTGTGTCGCGGCTGTCTGTTCGCCTCTGTTCTCCAGTTCTCGATCAAGCACGTGTACAGTACTTGTGGTTCTTGTGTACTGTCGAGTTCTAAGCCAATGGGTACGCTACCATTACGCTCATAGTACTATACGCACATCCAAATGTCCTACAATAAGCGCAAATGTGCGAAGGCTTGCCTGGACCTGGACGAAGCGTGATCGGGTAGCGGAGATCGCATTTAAACGGCGGACTTGAGCGATGCCCTATGTGCGCCTGTCCTCAAGCGCTGTCCTCTGCGTCTGACTCGAGCCTTGGAAACATGACTGCATAACAGACTCAGTCGTCAGTCTTTCTTCCCTCTATGTGAAACCAGAGCCGCCAAAGGCCGTTGTCACTCACAGCCGTCGCAGTTCTCGGCACCGCAGAAACATTCCGCACTGGCGACATCGATTGCAGCTTTCGTTTGGACATTCAATCGACCCGCTTGAGCTCCCTTGCCTCCTTTTGCCTTGGCTTTCCTACCGCCTCGCCCTTTTCCTCGACCTCTGCCACGGCGAGTACCGCCTTGTGTTCTCCATGTCTGTTTCTTCCGCTTATGAGTAGAGTTCTTTCGTCCAGCAGACCGTCGCGGAGTGAGATTGCCGTTGACTCCGTGAGCTTCTTCGTCGGTGCTGGAGTCGTGATCTTCAGAAGCACCCTCTATATCGCCGCGATAAGAAATGCTAAGAGTGGAATTGGTGTCAGTGACAACACCATCTTGAACACCTTGAGGGAGGGAGGAGGCTCACGTAATTTCTTCACTTGGATATATCTTCTTTTTAGCGAAGAGAGCGAGAATAGGCTTAAATTCATCGGCATCGTCACAGAAGACGGCTCTGAAAGGGAAGAAATGTAAGCCTGCCACTGTAAAAACAGGATCCTGTCACAGCTTCGCCAGACTTGGAAATACAGCGTACCTTAAGCAGGCATTTGGAGAACACGCCTAGTTCACGCATCATCAGCATAAAGTTCATCACAGTGACAGACATCACTTACATGGTTGAAGAAGCGTCCGATATTACCATATTTCATCGCATCAACAGTATAACTGTTCGGAATAGTGTCAGGTGGCTTATTGCAAAAGTCGCATTATTGCTTAGATACATACAGGCTTTGCTTGATGACGAAATGTTCGGTCTGTGTCTCAGGACCTTCTTGAGAGCTTGAAGGCAATCCAGATCCTCCAATCATCTGAAATCCGGCAAGTTCGAAGTCATGCATTGTTCTCCTCATGAAGCTTGAATCGAAGTCGAATAGATAGGAAGTCGGGTTCGCTTGGTCGTCGTTAGCCTGACCACGTTTCCTGCCGCGAATCGTCAGCATATTGCCCTGCTAGCTTGTATGGATGCCATACTCCGCTTCTTGCCATGTTATCACCTCTCCGGAGTAGATGCAAAGGAAGCTGCCCTTGCGAATGGAGGGTCTATCCGAAGCTGCCTCGACGCCCCAACCTATTAGATACAGGCCGACCGGTTAAGCTCCTTACAAAACATTAGGTGAATATTTAAAGCCTACCTTTCTGAGCTGTATTCACCAGATCCAACGCATACTTCCGTCCGTTGCTGACTTGGCGGTTCATGCACTTCAGAAGACTGTTAGAAGAGTTTCACTGATCAAATAGACATGGACTCACATCTGCAGGACAGCCACAATTGCTCTGTTAGGTGTGTCAGCTTGTCTTCCAATTCACCAGTCTCAGTACAGGTGCTCACATTGCATTCGACAATTGGACAGTCTTCAGACAGTATGAATCTGCCCTTAGAGTCATACGCAAAGCCCGGGTGTACACCTGTGATTGGGTCCGGAAACTTTCGTGACCAGTATTGCTGGCGTTTCAGACAGTTGCAGTCTGGATTGTCGGGTCTGCATCCATCCACGCAATTGCAGCCAGGTGCTTTCGTCGTCGCTGGGACCTTATCCCGACTGAAGAGACACATTGGTCAGCAGGTATGCCCTCTTCATACTCACATGAGACTTACTAGATGAGTCGATTTGTGTAGATGAAGTTGAACGGTGGACACGTGTGGTCGCTCTTGGGATCAATTAGTCGGATGCGTGGAGCGCGTGGCTCTTCACGAGCCAATTGGTCGTTGATGAGGGACTCGAAGCGAGCGCGATTGTGATTGTCGGTGAGAAGAGAAGTTTCGGAAAACGTTGTGATTCTGAAGCACGGCCAGTCAGTTTCGGCCGAATATTGCGTGTGTAGCGCGCTAAGCGCGATAACTGTCACCTTACAGGTCGATCTCCTTATACGGGAATTCTCCTTCGATCTCTCTCCCTGTCCAAATGACTGCATCTCGGTGACGATATCCAGGAGGATGCGCTTGTTCCCGTTCCTGCACAAGAAAAGAATCGGCACAAGCAGACATATCTTCTCGCTGTTTGGACTTACCTTGTTCAACTTTCGCTTACGAGAAGCATTTCCTGGTTGTAACGTTGGAGTGTGACTTCGACCTCCTTCTGGCTCCACGCTAGTACCGCTTTCTGCCCCACTGAATAGCAGGTCCGGCATGGTATCCCGCCTGGTGCGCTGTCGCCGGCTTTTTCGCTTTTTCGAGTTGTTCTCGCTGATTATGACGACATCTCGACGTTGTCGGGGCGTAGCTGCTTCACTATCGCTGTCGCTGCTAATCTCCATAGGGTTGCAGGGTACTTTTCGAATGCGAGCGCGAGCAGAAGGCTCTTCCTCGTCCGATGAGTTGCTAGCTTCAAGTGAAAATTCAGGCGTGAGATGATAATCCTCCTGTAAAGCAATGCCCGAATCGATTGGTGGTATAGGAGGAGAGCTTTTCGATGCTGTTACGATGATATCGGGAGGTGTAGGTGGCATTGGTGTAGCCGTGCTTTCACTTTCTATTGAGGGCTCTGGTATTACCAGACGTGGCAGCTGCGACTGCGCGGATGACCCTAAGAGCAGGCTCACGCCGATAGGAGTGTTTGCAGGTGGTGTAGTGGTGTCGATATGTATGATGGTATCTTCCATTGTCATCTCCAAAAGAGGCTCGTACTGGGCCTCCGTGGAAGGGGTTGAAGGATTGATTGTTTGATTCGCAACTACTGCATCTTCGTCGTCGTCCTCGTCATCCGCCAGCTCATCGATCTCATCTGAGTCGGAATGATGACCGTTGTATTGAAGCATCACAGGAGGCGAAGGTGAGGCGGGCTGTTGCAAATGAGGGGAGATCTCCCTCTGAGCTGTTGAATAGTCTTCTGGCTCCGCACCTATCTCAAAGAATGTAGCATCGCCCATATCATGTACTGGCAGGTCTTCAAAAGAATAGTGGGGTGGTGGTGTAGGCGTTTTCGAGGGCGACCCAGGAGGATCTGCCACGGATGGCATCACATTCAGGTCCAGGCGATTGAGACTTTGAGAAGGCTCGTCAGGTTCATCTGCGTAGTCGTCTCGAGTAGATGGTGGGGGATTGCCAGCCTCTTGTAATCCTAGAGAAGGTGATAATCTCAGTGCGTCTACCTTCGCTTGCTCTGCTCTGCGATGTGCCGCACTAGGCCTTGCTCTCCTCTTCGGATCTCTTCTCTTCGGCGTAAAGGGTCTCTCCTCTTCGCCCTTCTTCCCTCTTGCAGAGTTGAGGATCGCTTGACTTGCAGGCAGTTTTTCCGGAGTATAGACGAGGCCGGGAGCGGGACTGTAGGCTTTGAAAGAGACAAACTGTATTTCATCATCGCTATCGCTCGTTAAATCATCAATATCGATGGCTGGGCCTTTGCCCTTGCCATTATCGGGCAATGCTTGCTTCTGTTGGCTGTTCGATACCTATAGAAGACACATCTTTTAAGTAGTTTCGTCAGAATCGTAGAAACGGGTGCGGACCTTGATCTGGGCTTCTCCTCGCTTCTGAAATTCCACAGACAGACCACAGAACGCATCAGTGGCTTCTTGGTATGGCTTGTGAAGGCTACAATTCGAGCTCACCGGCGTATGGGGTAGCCTGGGAAGCTCTGGCAAGGATTCCAAATCTGAATCATAATCCGGCAAGAGTTGTCTCGTAGGACTATGGCTCCTGATACGAGGTGTAGACGGTCCAGCTTCAGGCTGATGTGCTATCGTATCTTCCTGAGCATCATTTCCTGTGTGGCTCGGAGCGTGAGTCGGACATCAACTGGACACAGAGGGGGCAATTCTTCTCACTCTGGAAAGGGAAAATGGTTCTCGCGATACGAGAAGCTGTTGAAGTACCCGAACTGAGAATATTCGCGATGCCTAACCCTCTTTCTATCGTTATTTCAACCGCTTCAGACTCGTCTCCTACTGAAGCTCTTGGAGTGGCTAATGAGGATGATCGAGGTGGTTAGCAGATGCTGGAAATATGGAAGCGAGAGACGCGTACATGTATGATGGGTTGTATCTATAGGTGTCTCTGAAGTAGACTCTCCAAACATCCCTCTTACTTGATAGCTTGCCTTCGAAGTCGGGTCGAAGACAAGAAGGCGAGGCAAGGCTGCGCGACCTGGCTCTCTCGAGCGGTCGGGAATAGGCAAGTCATGGTATTTTAAAAGCTATAAAATGAATGGTAGGTACTACAGCAACATTGAACTTCATGAACTACAACAACAGTCAACTTCCTTTCACGTGTCAATCCCTAATTATCTCCGGAGCCAAGGTCAATTGCCAACTTCGTGCTTCTGAATGTGTTCTATCAAGCAATCCTTCTTGACCTTTCCGCTCTCCAATCGTTCTTCTGTGATCATAACCTGGCCATTCTCCCTTGTAGAATGCAAAGCTTCGCTCAATTTTGTATTTCGGCTGTATTTCACGAGATTCGGGGAATGGCAAAAGTGCTGCTGCTACTTCCGGCGTTTTTGCAAGAGACCTGAAAGCGCTCTGTCATCATTAGAAAATGAGTTTAAAAGTAGCTAACGAATGTACCACTCACGGTAATGACCAAAGACTGTAAGGCTTGGAAGTGAAAAGTGTGATGAGAACACTTCCAGTTGCGATTTCTGTCGGCTGAGCGCTGATCTCCTCGTCTTCGTCCAGTGACTCGGGATCACTATTCACTTCCTCCTCTTCCATTCCGTCCAAACTATCCTCGTGAGCCAGTTGAGGTATGATGGCCTTCTCCTTCAAGTAAGGTTTTACGCTTCGAAGAAAGCGTAACAGCAGTAGTTGATTAAGCTTGACATTACGCGCTTCGTCCTTCTCTCCCACACCTATAGATCAGATTCAATTGAGACTCAGATATCAGTACTTGCTCTGTCTTTTCAACCGTATTATGGTTTCTTCTTGCAGCTTACCGACATGAGGAAAGTAGAAGGCTACATGATCAAAACGTAAATTCTCCTTGCCAGCACAGGGTTTTAGCTGCTTGGTTTTGTCAAGTCTTTGAGCGTCGACGCTGAAGAGTACAGTCATGCCCAGGTCTTCCAGCTGGTCAGGCGAAAGAAGGTTACTTTGCGTGTTAGCTATAGTATTTCTTTTGCCACCACTATCAGAATAACGTTCACGAGACTTACCTGCTTCACATTACTCTCTGTATCTGTATACTTTCGCTTAGCCTCTTCTTCTGAGTCGTAAGCAGTTGCTATCGACACCTTTGCAGAGCGAGGGAAGCGTTTCGCAAAAGCTAGAGCGAAGCTAAAGTTTCCTTCGCCTACTAGGAGGACTCGTTGACCGTCATGATAAGGCTGGTAAGATGGCCTTTGCCTTTTGGGCTCTTTGAGACCTGAGATAGGTTTGGATTTGGATTTCTGTTTACCAACCTCTTTGTGACGTTCTTCATATGCAGTTCGGCGTTCTTTCTCATGTTGCGCTGTCAAGTGCTTCGTTAAGGATTTCTTGAGGCTCTTATTCTTTACTTTGGCCATGGTAGCGGAAGAGGAGGTAGTTCTGCGGCTGTCATAAGCTCATAGGCATGACGTTTGGAATTGTACAGAGTCAGACGAAGTCGAACGCAAAACAAGCGTGATTTCATGAAAGTATCTGTGGCCACGATCACGTACTTACATGCAACTGCGTTTCGCTTGTAGTACTTTACTTTATAGCCCAACACAGCAAGATGCGCCTTTTAACGCACAACCTCCTCGCATGCCATGCACGCTCATGCAATGCTCCCACCAACTTCCCTCTGCAATTCAAGGATGTCTCCAATCTGGAAATTGTAGAGGCAGAGCAGAATTTGGATTTCTTGACTGGCCTGATCGAGGGCAATAAGCTGGATTACAGGGCTCTCGTAGGAGCAGCAAAGCAGGTGAGCTCTTACCTTGGTTAAGATGTTGCTGGGCGTCTGTTGACGTTGACTTTGTCCTCGCCATTTTCGTGTACCTACTACAGCTCGGCGATACAAGTCTGCCTGACGAGGAACCTGCTGCCTGGACCGACGTAGAGAAGTTGAACGAGGAGCTGCTTCAAAAGCTGCATCACGTCCTGTTAGAAGTAAGTAGATGCCCACCGACCTACTCTGTCATGAAAACTGTATTAAGGCCTTCATCGTTTCGCAATAGCTTCACGTGCAGGAAGGAGCAATGGTATGCCCTAATTGCGAACATATCTACCAAATCAAGTCTGGCATTCCCAATATGGTGAGATACATCGGGTCAGAGCATCTATGAATTCACCGTCAGCTAAGCAATTCTCCATCACCCCAGCTCTTGGCCGAACACGAAGTCAAGCGGTGATGTAGTGGCAAGTCAGAACTGAAGTTTGGTCTTCTCTGCGTTTAGGTTTGTGTTGTGTAGCTTTTCAAGTGGTTCAAGGGGTCGGCTTTGCCTTGTTGTCATAAGTGTAATAATTGCTAAGATTGCACGGAGGTTTCGGACTGTCTTCCACCCTTGCTTCTCAGCATTTTGCCAACTGGCTTACCCGATACGCAAATGAGCGACGAAATGGCTGCTGCGATTCCACGCATGATCTATGGCACAGCATGGAAAAAGGTGATATATACAGCAACTGTTCAGGCAGCTCTGGGGTGAGCGCTGACACCAAGCTTATATCGTCGATCATATTGCGGTTTATGCATGCAGGATCGTACTGCAGCATTGGTAGTCCAAGCCGTCCGCACAGGATTTCGAGCAATTGATGTAGCTGCCCAGCGAAAACATTATAGACAAGACCTTGTAGGAGAGGCTCTCGCGACCCTTGCTCGCGAAGATGGCATCAAGCGAGAGGAGATCTTCTTACAAACCAAGTTCACGTCGATGAATGGTCAAGATGCGACTGGTTTCATACCCTACGATCCAAAAGCTTCTGTTGAGAAGCAGGTGCGATAAAGTTCTTTGCTTGAGTTGTATGA
>Ga0181467_100578_pt1 | contig 18438 bp, 18 predicted proteins | sample InSIn5gowninarea_2_FD_119079 | JGI IMG/M metagenome (GOLD analysis project Ga0181467, IMG submission 119079) | Clean room microbial communities from NASA Spacecraft Assembly Facility at Jet Propulsion Laboratory, Pasadena, California, USA -... ... | reverse complement strand
GATGAGATGTACTTGCATGCATCTCCACGAACCTGCTTCAACGTCTGCGCCTGACATGACACCTTCAGAGGCACCATTTATTTCGAACTCTTCCACTGTGCAGCACTCCAGAAGCCCGGCAGACAGCAGGGGCAGTCGCGCAACAACAGACGTGCAGATAGCATTGAGATCCTTGTCGTTCATTGGCTTATATGTCTTGGTATAATACGATGAGAGGTCAGGTCGCGCTGTGAGTGCCAGCTGAAGCAGAGGCATCGGGAAATACTCATACAACCCCAGAATCTCGGAAACCTGCGCTGCGTGTATTGGATGATCCATCGCGCTTCTATTCAACATTTGTTGATACAATCCCTCAATTTCCGACGGGAGGTGTTCGATGCGTTGCTGGAGCTCACCAATGGTATCAAATGATTCCAGACCAATGCAGATATTATGAAGCACAAAGTGGACCCACAAGAATACACCGTCTGCTTTGACACATATCTGTCTTGCTAGATTTTCAAGCTCTGCTTTGATCTGGTCTTCAGTAACAAACTGAGCCCTTTCTCGTAGTGTACTGAGTATATGATGTTCAATATCCGCCCGAGTAAGGCTCTCGAGTCGTACTTGTGGCACATCCGACAAGCGCTTCATTATGTGTGTTTCAGGCCGGCTCGAGATGCAGATTTTGACGTTACAAAAATCGCGCAAACCAATTAGAAGTTTCCACAGACGATCTCTACTGTCGCCTGGATTACATTTATCGAATCCATCGAGAAAGATGCAGTAATAAGTCTTCGAGTTGCTTAGTGACTTTACTAATAGTCCTTCAAGCTCTTCGGTCGACCATTGATCGATGGAGTATCTTGAGGCACTCTTCTGTATAGAGAACCCGATCCGCTCGAATACTTGCCGGTGATCTGTGGCAATTCGAAAGATACAAGAGGCCAAAAAGCCTTTGAAATTGGTTTGGTTCGGTTTGCCAGCAGCACAAAAGCCGTGGAATAGGCGAACAACTTCGTAATCAGATGACCACTCTTGAAGGTAGTGTACTGTTCGTTCATCATCATAGAGGAATTTCATGAATGTGCTTTTGCCAGAGCCAGGCTTGCCAGATATCAAGTACATGTTTCCTGTGCCCTTGAGCCATTGCGATAGACTTGACTGACTGTCTTTTTCGTGTGGCTCTTCAGGTAGCTCGTTGTCGACGATTGAGTTCTTAAGCTTTGCCAGTTTTGTGTCGTCAAAAGCCCATTCATAGGTCGCATGTTTGGTCGACAAGATCTGTTCATATCGAGCCGTAGTGGTGTGTGGCTCCAGTGATTTCAAGAAATCTCGCTTCGAGGCACCATAGTCGTCTGGCGTGTGACATTTCCTTGAACAGAAGTACATTCGACCATAGATGTCGCCTTGGATATTCGTACCTCCTTCGACATGAGTATAATCGTAAGAATGTGAATGGTGCACACAGCCACTAGCGAGAGTCTCGCGCTGTACATCTGGTGTCGGTGACTGCGCTTGCTGTTGTGAATTCTGATCAGCTACATCGTCCAGTATTGGGCTGGGGCTGCTCGACGCTGTGTGAGATACCTCTGGCAAGGGTTCCATGACACAGAGGGAATCAAAAGGTCAACAAAATACAGATACAGCGATCAAGAAAAGGTCAGCAAGTCTGAGCTCTTGCTTTGTTCATGGTTGATAGTGATACTGAGCTGCCTCAGTTGGTCCGACCGGCGGCCTGTAAATGAAATGTGAGTCTAGTCATATATATGAACATACCATTTGGTGACTGCGAGCACCATGATCGCTCGTTCTCCAGCTAGTGGTTCTAGAAAATGTACTAGCAGGCTATCGATGTGCAGAGACCAAAGTTAGGATGCTTGCCATGCGGGTCCAACGGGTGTGGGTCATCTAGAAGGTAGAGTGCAAGGATCATTGCTGTGACAGCTTTGTGGCAGGATTGTCAAATTGAATTGTCAGCTTGTCATGTACCTAGTCAGGCGTCGTGCCATATACTTCCGCTGGCCAATTGGTCGTTCTCAATCTCGTATCATGTAAAGCGAATGCTAAGAGCTCTGATAGGGTACTTGCAAGTATGGAAGGAGGTGATGTATGTGCGGGGAGTGGTTCACCACAGCCACATGCTGTGCCTAAAAGGCAGGCACCAGGAATCTCGACAACCGCTACTTGACATGAAAGTGAAGTAGGCGGTGCTAATATAAGATCAGGCGCGTCAAGTTCCTGGTCATTGGCCTTACCAGTTAGCAGCAAGTGATCTGTCAGCAATTGTCAGAAGAAAGTTTATGCTAGGTTTACTACAGATGACTGCATAAGATAACCACATACTTATTGGTAGAAAGGAGATGTTCTATATCCATTATCGCGAATCGTTCGCATCATAACGTTCACGCCAGCTGTTTTGTGTACGGGTGCTCCCCCGTCACTCCATTCTTGCCTGCACTTCCAGAGCGAGGCTTTCTTTGGGTCACGAAAGGCACCGAAGACACGCCAGGCATTAATGATGTGATCTGTCCGGTCCTGTCTATGGGCCAGTAGGCAAAAGAACACTTCTATTCGCACATCCTCTATCCGATTGTCTGAGGTGTATTGTCAATTTCTGCTAACACAATCGACTTTTTGGCCTGCATCTTGTCCACACCTTCGTGTGCTCTCGCTACGAACATGCACAACGCACTGAGCATTCGCTTACTGAGAATGCGGGATCTTTCGCAGGGGTTTGGCTGCTAGTATCTAGGAAGCTCTGGAGTAGGATAGTCAACTAACAAGTTCACACATCCATTGCTTCAAGGACCACGACTTTATATACGACACCGAGTACTTACCTGTGTGTACACCAGAAATTGACAAGCACCATTCCACCTTCTCAACTCTTGCCCCAATCCACATCCACACCCACAAGTGTTTCAATTTACCCACTTCCAACACCCTTCATATTAATCTCACACTGCAAAACCCTACACCTCCATCTTCTGCAGCTTCGCACTAACACCCATCGTTCCGCCCTCACAGCAACCCTCTACATTTCCTCCCTGCCGGTGTCCCTCCCCCTTCTCCACCTGCGTACTCCGATTGAACACCTGCTCACTCGGCGGCACATCGATGCCCGGATTCCGCTCAAAAAAGTTCACCGGCTTCAAATGCACCCTCATGGTCTCGCACGGCATGACCGGGAAATCCTCGCACCGAGGCACATGGTTGATTCCGAACTGCACGAATACGACTAGATCCTTTCCCTCTCCCTGCGCGCCGGCGATGTCGTCGTGACGGTCGGCCCAGGAGCGCACGCCGGTGCCACCGCGGGATTGGTTGGTGTACCAGCCACCGGCGTAGAGTTCGCGATCAGCGTAGCGCGTGACGTAGATGTTTTTATCGGAGAACTCGGCGCGGCGGTGGTTGAAGCTGGAGGGGTGGGAGAGGATCTTTTGGAAGGGTGGGGCCATGATTTTGTAGGCGATGGGTTTGCCGTTTATGGGGTTGCGGCGGTTCGGGTTGGTGATTTTGAAGAGGCGGTTGGTGTCTGGGTTGAGATCGTGGCCGCCGGAGTGTGTTACCAAGGTGTCGGAGACAGTGTAGCCGGTGCCGTGCGGGTTGAGATCGGAGTCGATAGGCATGGCATGGGCTTCGGAGAAGACGAGTTGGTTGCCATCGGTATGGCTGCCGATGTTGGGGTCGATGCGGAGACTGAAGATGTGTTGGTGGTGGGTGGCAAGGACACCCGGGTGCACGACGGTACCCCAGGGGACGCCGTCGGAGGTTGGGCCGCAGAGGTCGTGGTCAATGGGTTGGGTGGAGAGGACGCCAGTGGCGCGGGCTTCGTAGCTGAGTTCGCCGACCTGGTTGAAGATGTAGGCGAGGATGTATTCGTAGTTGGAGACTGTGACGATGGTTTGGAGGACGAGTTCGCGGTTGCGAGTGACTGCTGCGCGGCCGGTTCGATAGTTGGTATGTTTCCAACCAATGCCGCCGTCTTGTTCGTGGATGCAGACGCAGTTTTCAAGAGGAACGGGGTCGCCTTTGTCGTCGGAGATTGTGGTGCTGACGTACTGGATGTGGCCGAGACAATCGCAGCCTAGTTGTAGGTTGTTTGCCATTGCGCCGGCGCCTGCATCGCCAAGGTCGAATGCCGATTTCTTGTGGAATGGGTGGCGGGGGTCCGCGTATGGGATGTTCATGTCTGAGAGACCGATGCGGTAGAATAGGGGCTTGCCGTCGTATTGGACGTTGAAGAGAACTGGGCCTTCACGTGCGTTGTAATGAAGGATGAAGTGCCATTTTTGCCAGGATATGGTCTGGAGGGTGTTGTCACCAGTCGGCTCGATGGTGAAGGACGGGCCTTCAGGTTGAACAACATTGAGAGGCTTCAAGTCCTGTCGAAGCTGTTGATGTTCGTGGATATACTCATTTGGTGGCACAGGTGTCCACTTCGAGGTCGGCTTAAGAGTATTGTCCTTGCCCGTTGGCAGCAGGTCAATGCGGATGACCTTGTAGGAATTACATTCCAACACAGGTGAGATAGGTAGCGGGAATGCGTAATGACATGAATCGACTTCAGATGAATTATCCGGATCGCGCATATACAAAAACACTTGGAAGAGACGCTCGTCATCTTCAGCCCCATCGGAGCCTGAGAATGTTAACAATTGCGCCAAGCTGTCTGGGGAACACACATACCATAAATCCATGGATCAGCACAGACGACCGCACCCTCAGGAAGTTCGAGTTTAGCAATCTCTGCCTTGACGCCTTCATCTTCGAGAGCATTCTTCTCGATCATCAAGACTTCCTCGTAGTCGGCATTACCATGAATATTGGCGCCTAGCCGAACATTGCTATCGACCTTGCCTGTGGTCAAGTTGACAATGGCTTCATGAAAGCGATCCTAGGCATATCAGCAGCAGAACAGAGAGCATCGATATGAGGCCTACGGTATTCCTGATATAGTAACCTATGAAAGCCTTCCGATCAATCCTTGGCAACGTTTGCCCGGTCTGCTCGGCCTGGAAGTAAGGCAATAGCTGAGCCTTTTGTGGCTCGTCTAATGTGATTGTCTTGAATCGCAGGTCGGTATGTTCTGGCCAAAGCGATCGAATCAATTCAGCAGTGTAAGATATTTCCTCCGGCCCAAGTGCGCATAGAGGATGGGCGGAGTTGTACTTGGTAGAGACTGGCGCGGGCTTGTGAGCATGTTCCATTTGGGTCGCCATAGTGGTCAGCAGATATGAAGCGGAAAGGAAAGAAGGAAGAAGAGATTGGAACAGTATTCAACGCTTCAATCATATGTGTCAGGTGTGGTACAAGTACAATTAATGTGCACGCATCTCCAACAATAAAACGCCGTAGAGGCCCTGGATATTCTTGCTCCGCAGAGCCTAGCTCGAAACATTGCCATCCTGATTGGTTGTAGCCCTGTAGGATAAGCTCGGATTTGACCGTTGCACAACCGACGATCCTTATCGGGACTCTTGGTGTTGGAGAGCGTGTACCAGGTACTATTTGTCCAGAAAGCAGTGAACAGGGGTGGCTCTATCTGCCCTAGACGGATGGTCAAAGGAGCTGGAAGTCGACCAGCAGAGACAGACATAACTCAGTCCCGGTTCTGCCATGACGTAGTCTTCCCGCTCCTCAGACAGGCAACCTCACTATCCAGACTGGTGGACTTCCACCCGCCTGACCCACAGTGTCAGGCCAGAGATCCTCAATCTTGCTGTTGGCACGAAAATCAGCAAGGGCTATCTTTGAACCAAGTCGGAATTGGTTTGTGCCACACGGCAGAAGCTGTTGGATGCCGATCAGCTTTCTAGGATATCCGCAATCTGGCAGGTTCCATGGGTGCCACGTGTTAGCTCTCTTCTCGCAGTCCAATTGCTCGATCAGCTCCCGGAAAGTCATTTCACAGCCAACTCTCTGTACAGTATGTTTGTCGTTGCCTGAGACAGTGACGATGTTGTTGACAACTCCGTACTTCTGCATAACGTTCTGGCTGAACATGTGAAGTGTGACGTTCCGCTTCGGGAATATGTAGCCAGCGTGATTGTCTGTGAATTGACCAAGATGACCATCGACTCTGTTGCCAGTCACTGGCTCGTCTTTCTCGACCTCGCCTCCAGAGTAGCCGTGACTGTAGTTCGAGGGTGGAGGAGGCGGTCGGGGGACGGTGGGCTTCGGTGCTGGTGGAGCTGGCGGTTGACATCCATAGTATGCTGGTGGAGGGGAGGTCGAAGGAACAACTGGGGTACAGAACCAAGTGGGTGCACAGCCTGAGGGACCAGGTGGTGGTTGTCCATAAGGACCTAAAATAGGAATGTTAGGTTGACCAAATGGATGCATGGCCCCTGGAACACAATTACCAGATGTTGCATATAGTGTGGGTGGAGGATAGAGACTATGCATCGGAGGTGGTGAAGGATCGAAGCTGGGTCCAGAAGGTGGAGCCCCACCCAGGGGTGGACCTCCATCCTCCGTCAAATATCTGTACTGCGAAAGGCCTTGCATTTGGGATTGGAGTCCAAAAGTGGGTGGCAGGAAACCGGGTCGTAGTGGAAGAGAAAAAGGGAACATTTTACTGTTCGAGAAGTGGGCGATTGGACGAGTGAGTACGCGGACAACGTTTTGCAGCGTGATACTCGACTTGCTGAGATATTCTCGAAGAGAAGTCTCTGATTCGAGTCTTGTTATACCTCTTTCACTCCGGCCACAGCAACGCTTGCGTCTATGACTGCGCCATGGCTCGACACCTCGCCACAGACCATACTCACCTCGATTGTCATTACTGTCTCGAAAAGCCAACGAATGGCCCGTTTCTGAGCCATACAGGGCAAACACAGGCTATCATCAGACAACACAAAACTGTATGACGTGCTCCTGCTGAGGCTGATGTCCGCTGATCGCGTGATATGGAGAGTACTGTTGGTTTTGCTGTAAGCAATGGACAACGCCATTGTTTCGACGTAGCTATCGTGATCAGTCGAGAGTCATGGCTATGACGGCAAAAGTTGACGCACGAACATGGCTCGTTGGGAAACTGACACGAGCAAACAGGCATGAATGAGGCACAGTGCCATGCATTCGCAGGCGTTGAAAGAGCCAGAAACACGTCTCGCACATTATGGCACGCAACACACCGTGACTGGTCTCCTCGCTCGTTGTCTCATCGTCGCAAGTGCGTTACGTATTGGAAGTGGTTTACCCAGCAGCCACAACTGCCAATCCATCGTAGATTTTTTGTTTCACCTGTGTAAAGCTGTCGCTACGAGCCGCAGGGTTAACTGGTGGTCCCTCAACGATAATCCTCCCACTTGCAAGCTTCTTCACAGCCACTATTTCGTCAACCAGCAACGTACCCTCACCACGGAACACAGCCGAATGTCCACTTTCTCTCATGAGTCGACGTAAGTCAGCTAACCGAAGATCTCCAACGTGGATAGGCTGCGTCACTGCTCTGATCGTTGCAGCTGTGCTGGCTGAGATCGCATCAAGGACAGGCTCACCCACTTGCTTGTTGCCCTCGGCTGGTGTTATGTCCTTCTTGGTATCGTCTTCTAGCTTTAATTTCTTGCTAGTAAGTTCTTCTTCGATAAGCGGTGCCGTCACCTGGACCCGAAGCTGACCGGAAATGGTCACAATCGACATGTTTCTGACATTTTGCCAATGTAGTCTCTTTACTAGATCTCGAGTTAACTTGACTGTCCATGCATTGGTGTCCACGCTCGCATCAATGATGTCGCCAGCTTGTGGCGAATATACCTCCGACTTCGACTCGCCCTCTGAGCTCATAGTCTTCACACCGAGAAGTTCCTTGCAATGATTCGCCAGTGATGTAGTCTCTGACGCAGATCCGCCAATCAGAATCAGCTTCTTGGGATTAATAAGTGGTATTATCATTTGCAAACTGCGCTGGTCGTGCAGGCCTGCATAATCCACAAATGCGAGTCGAGCTTGGAACTTGATGCGCTTCTCTTCGTATATCACCTTTGAGGGCACGTGCTGCTCCGTATTGGTGTTTTCGGTCTCGACATCGGAGTCAGAGTCATCAGACGAGTCGTCACCTTGAGCTTCATCCGAAGTAGGCTCAGGCCTTTGCTTCTTTTGCGATTTTGTGGATTTGGTTTTCTCGTCAGTCCACTTTCTCTTTTGTCCCAACACTGAATTGTTCTTCTCATCCATCATTGCTTCTTGCGCCTCTCTTTCTTCCTCACGGAGGAACTCCTCTGGCTTGATAAAGTCACCAAACTCGTCTCCTCTTTTCCGAGAATGTGTATATGGGAAGACGGCGTTTCGACCTTTCTTGTTCCGGACGTCATAGTCAAAGACGTCCAGTTTGCGAACTAGTATATTGACGCCGAGATCTTCATCGCTCACAGCGACCTTGTTGCGATTACCATGGGTCAAAGCGGCAGACACGTTCAGTGCTCTTCCTTGATGCGCCTCTTCCTCGTCTTCGGATTCTGAAGAACTCTCATCGTCTTCGTCCATCGCCTCTTCAGCATCAGCGAGCTGTCGACCATCACTAGTTACCAAGGAATCTTGCATCTGCTTCTGTGTAGCCATGTACTGCTGATACTTGGCGAGCTCAGACTCGTCGAGAGGCACTCTCTTCGCATCTCTGAAGACAAGTTCTCGACCTGTGTGTACTTGTTCGATTTGATCGCCAGCAAGCGATTTGTCCAGAGCAACGCCGTTGAGCCTCTCCATATGCCACTGGCAGAGTGTCGAAGCTGTAGCCATGCTTCTGGTCTTATCGCTATGCGCCTGTTCAGTCAACAGCACTAGATTGTCAGGTCTAGATGCAACCTCTTCCAAAGCAGCTCTGGAATATCCCCACTCTGCTGAGAGATCGCTTGCCACAATGACTCGAGGACCATCTGCTTTGAGTATTTTTTCTAGGCGATGCGGTGTCTCGATAATCTTGACATGGCGAAATTCAAAAGGCCTTGAGGGTTTGGCAGTGCCGTTGGCTTGCTTGCTTCTCGATCTTTTATGACCTTTGGCAACAGTATTCGTGTTTTCTTCTTCTCCTTCAAATTCACGAACTATGCTGTCGTCCATCCACTCCAGCAAACTCCTAGCATGCCGCAGGGTAGCGTGTGCGGACTTCGTTGCCATGTAGACCTTTGCATTCTTCAGACTCTCGTCTATGCCTTCCTGCCACGCTTTTTCCAGCAGCCATGCTAGTTCCAGTATTCGCGCACTAGAATCAGTCGGTATAAGCACAGTGCCGCCTCTCAATAAACAACTTCGAATATGTCCTAGTAGTGCCTCGTCTCGTGCCCTCTTACCGCCAGAGATAGCGATCTTGTCACCGTTCGCACTGCTACAGACCAGGGCAGTCGGTTTCCGTAATGCCTCACTGACTTCTGATCCACCAATACCGTCGAACCACGCCGCTCCCGCAATGACGTTTTCTCTTGCCTGATGCCAGTCGACTGCGTAAACAATGGACTCCATGCCATGTTGTATATGCCATATCGTACCACCAAGCGTGTGACCCGCATTGTAAGCCGTAAGCGTGAGCCCTTCGAGGGGTGCAGAAAAGTACGACGCCGCAGGTTGATGCGGCTGCGAGTATTTGAGGGAAGTAATAGCAGAGAAGTACGTGTTGATCTCCTCAAACGTCGGTGCTTCTCGCAGGATATTTGTTCTCGTAGGATCGTCGACCGCAGTCTGATCTTCGGGCGAAGCAGAGATTGGAATGAAAGTTGCAGCAGTAGGTGCCGAAGTGTACAGATCTTGCAGAGTGGTCCGGCCAAAGGCTATCACAGGCGCGGTGGCATAGACAGGGACTTGCGAAAAGAGAGGAATGTGCTTGCAGCAGTGTGCATAAGCACCGAGATGAGAAATCGTTCCATGCGTCAGAAGGACGAGAGACAGTGTTGAAACATGCTTTTCTAATTCTGCAAGCTGTCGAGTATCGAACTGCTCATCCCATCCAACATCGACCAGCAGCTTGACACCTCCATCTAATTCAAGAATTGACTGCGACGCGCGGGATGCACTCTGCGCTCCTGACAATGCTGTGAATTGGAACATGGCCTCAACCTCTGTCCATAGTCACCCTCAGCAGATTACTAAAGAAGAGCAACCGGCAACGATAGACACGTAACAACGTAAGAAAGACTAGTATTAACGACAGCAGTGAATAGAAATGTCAGCCGCAAACGCAAGATGTGCAAGGGCAGAGGAGGATTCACAATGCATTGACGTAGCTACGGAGGAAAGTGCCAGTACGATAAGCTACCCTAGCCTAGAATGCTGTCACGCTAGCACGTGCCCCTATTCGCAATATAATGTCTAGGAACCACTGTCTGTAGTAGCTAGAAGAGTCGCATCGAAGGACTAGAGAGATACTCGTAAGAGCATGAATTTGAAAACAAATGCCTGTACATGCTATATGTTGATGTGCGACAGGACGCCGTTCGGGTATTGTGAATGCGGCCTCAGCCGACGACAATGTACAGTGACAGTATGCCCACCTACCTCGCGAACACTTTCAAGCCAGAGTTGAACTGGTCAAGATGTCGCTACATTACGCCATTCGTGCCCGTCCTCTGTTCGCCGTACACTACCATGCCGTTAAATCTTCCACCTCAGCTTCACCAAACGTGCTCGACTTTGTCATCTTACCGACTCCGTCCGCAAACTTACCGTCCTCTCCCGCGATACCTGGCTTGTTCATGATATCTGGTAGCACTTCTCGGAAGAACTCCAGTAGGTACTTGTTGACCTGTTCAAACTGCAGCAAGAAAGCATCATGGCCCTCGGGGCTATCGATCTTGCCCAGCTTAGCATTCGGTATACCCTCCGCAATCTCTCTTTGTTCTGCAATGGTGAAGAGCCCATCACTTTCGATCCCAAGAACTAGAGTAGGTTGCTTGATCTGGCCGAGCGCCTCTTTGACACTAGCTGCTCTCCCTCTGCTCACATCATGTGAATCCAACTTACGAGTAATAGCAATGTAGCAATTCGCATCGAAGCGACCCACGAATTTCGTGCCCTGGTATCTCAGATAGGACTGTGCGGAGAAGTAATGGGCAGTAGGCTCCCTGCCATTCCGGGGGACGGGAGTTAGTAGGAACCTCAACTTCATTTGCACCCGAGAATTGCGGATCCAACACCAAGGTTGTCTCAAGTTGCGGACTACCATCCGCTGTACCTGGCCTCGAACTTGTCCTGCTTCCTTTCGCCCTTGAATGGCCGTGATTGTGAATGCTCCAATGCTGATTACTTCTTCCATCGCCATTATGCTGCGGCGAGTTGATACTCTGTTTCTTGCTAGGGTCTGGTGTATTCCTTCCGAACCGTGTTTCAAACGAGTCCCTGCTTCGATATGTTAGGAGTGCTGACATACGTGCCGCGCCGAGGCCAGCTGCTGGAGGATCGTCCAGTGGATAGTAGCCATCGTCGTACTTCGGGTCACTATAGATCGATTGTCGCTGCGCTTCACCCCAGCTGATTCCCCATGCGCTGTGGGTGGCTGCTGTGGCTATTGGTGCGATCGATCGAACATAGTCTGTGCCGAAGTATGCGTACTCGAGTGCAAGCATGCCGCCCATGGACCCCCCAACCACTGCCGCAATGGATTTGACTCCGAGGTGATCGAGTACAATTTTATGTATGCTGGCACTGTATTAGCACTTATTGCTCTCTGATCTATTGTTCCTTGTATCCGAGTTGTGGTACTTACTGAACGTCGTCTCGGATTGTAGTCAATGGAAACTCTGGGCCGTATCTTTCTCCGCCTTCTTGCCAGTATTTCCCATCTCTACTAGTCATGGGACTGGCGCTTCCATATGGGCTTCCCAAGCTGCTCAGACAAATGATGAAGAATCTCGTCACATCGAACGCTTGTCCTGGCCCGCCCAGCAGAGGACCCCACCAGTCTGCCACATCTGCGCTACCAGACAGCGCATGACATATGACGAGCGCATTGTCTCCCTTGTTGTTCAGCTGACCGCGAGTCGTATACGCGACAGGAACATCGTGCAGGGTAACGCCGGATTCGAGGGTGAACGAGGGGACGATCGCGAATGTCTGCTCGGATATCAGGTTGCTGAATGGATTTTCAGGTTGGTGGGACACAGTCTCTACGGGATTTAGTAGCTGTTCACGTTTGGGATGAGGGAAAGTGCCGTTTAGGTCACGATCTGGGAAAGACTGACGGAGGGGCTCTAAGTGGCCGTTTGAAGTAGACATGTTGCAGAGATGTTGTGATACTGTAGTCGCAACCTATGTCCGGGCTTTGAGGTGAATGGCACAGATTTGGGACGATAGATCATAAGCGAGGAGCTGGGACATCTAACATGAAATTCATATCTGTCTGCACCTTGTCCCGCAAAGAGTCACAATCATGGATATGGTGGAGACAAACATGGGCAACGACAGTATTGCGGCCACACATGTACGGCTTCGGTCTTCGACCCGCGCAATATCAGAAAGTTTTCTGGAGCACGCCATGCTTACGTCATAAGTTCACGAAGTCACCCGGCGGAGGAATACCGAGACAGCAATGCTTCACCTCACTGAGTTGGAAATATCCAAGCAGTATTACAGTGCATAACAATTGACAGGTGAACGAAATTTAATGTTAGTTGGAACGCAATTCCAGGGCATGCACATTGTATTGGCCATCAGATGTGGCTCTAATCTATATTTGGACACCTCTAGTTGCCCTTCGCTGGAGGATGCCCACCCCCATATTACTCCCCATCTCATGCTCCATCCACTCCATCCATGATTCTCCGTGTAGGTCGTTCCTCGGTATGTCGGCAGGTTTGTGTTGACCAGCCGACCACCATCGAGGCTCGTTCGCTCGATCCATCACTTTCCAATTATCGGGCTGGTTACCCAAGCCCAAACCAACTGCGACCTCCTGTACCTTTTGCCTCAACGCAATTGTAGCCAGCATGCGTTTGGTGGGCGCAGTGGTGACCAAGTGGCTAAGGTGGAAATTGAGTGATAGGCCGGAATCAATGTATCCCAGATGCTCGCTGCAGTCGTCACTCGAGTATAAAGGCTTAAGTAGCCTTGCATTGAGGACGTCGACCACCATGGTCGTGTTCAAGCATATCTGTTGTGGCGTATAATCTCCAATAAGGTCCACATCTCTCTTTACTGGCCAACTGCGGCTGTCGTTCCATGAGATCATGCTTATCCTTTCACGAAAGCGCTGCCTGCGCATCTGGAAGTTGTTCCTAGCATTTACACCGGAAATCGCATGACCGCCCCCAGACTCGATCCGCATCAGTATATCGTTCATTTCCAGCCTATGATCAAGACGAAACCAGAACTCCAATAGGGCGCCAGATACGCCGTATGCGATGTGCCGTGGCAAGAAGGAGAAGTATCGGAGTGTGGCACCACGTCTGGTAACCACAGGTTGACCAGTGGATAAGTCGTGGAAGACTGGCACTTCCATGTTGCTAAACACGTCGTGATATGGCTCCAAGCGGAACAAGATCGCAGGCAAGTCTGTCGAACTGAAATTGTTATAAGTGTGGTTGGAGGTGATGTCACACTGGTTCTGAACCGCTGGTGGGTTGGCAATGAGGTGTGGCCGCGTGACAATTTTGTCACCCGGCGAATAACCCAGGTTGTAAGCTGGGTATCGGTTTGGGGCAGTAACAAAATTTGGGTTCAGAGTAGGGACTGGCTGTGGCGGAGGTGTAATGACGGACTGAGAATTTACCGTCACCACTGTAGCCCTCCGCAGAGCCCTCTGAACACTGATGCGAGCACTGTGGTGTGCGACAATGTGTTGGTCGTATGCAGACATAATGACCGTGTGGCTTGTCAAATATATGAGGTATAGAATGTGTGGGTTGCAAATATATGAAGTATAGAATGTGTTGCTTGTTGAGACTGCGGTGCGAGTGTTTGCGAAGAGAGAGAAGAACAGTGGAAGTGTTGCTAAAGAAAGAGAACCTCATGTGCGCAGTATGTTTGTGTGTTTGCTGCAAATTTGATCATTGCTGGAGTGATGAGTTTGTGATGGGTTCCACCAGTTCACAGAGTGAAAACAGTTCGTAGAGTGAAGGAATTTTGATGAAGTGAAAGGCTGTGCACAAGGTAGTTTTCACTAGCAGGAGCTCTATGCTGTATAGTCGTATATATTTTGAGTGATGGGAAGAAGAGGTTTATCCGCGAGAAGATGAACATCCATATATACATTGCCATCGCTGTTTGCTGCCTCCCTGAAGCCTTTGTTACCATAGACTGTAGCCAACGTGGATGTCAAAGTCGTCGCGGACAGATATCAAAGGACCGGGTTGTTTGAGGTCATTATTCATACGCTTCGGACTGGGAGTCCAAGCTTCCACGGCATAGTCTGACAACGAGAACTGTAAAACTTTTTCGTCGTTGGTTATTGTCTTGAGCTGACCCACCAGACACATGTTTGCGATTGTCGGACTGTTGCAGTATTGTGTCTGATTCTGGTGAGTTCCGAATTGAGCAACCAGAATGAACGAACGAGTGGTTACCAGATCACAGGTAGTACTCTCATACCCTGACAGTATGCTAGTTCGTTCAGAACTGCTCGCCAAATGCGTGGTTGAACTTCAGTAACCCATTGAGACCACCAACCCAGCCATCGTCACCATCTGCTCCAGCATTACTCCTCCTCATTATGCAAGGTATACCACCCTGCCAGGTACCGTTCTGTTGTACGATATCTTCTCCAGATACTCGAAGCTCTGCTCCAACGCCTATCCCATGTTCACGCCTTACGCCATCGATGCTAACCTCGACCTCACGACCCCGGTTCTTTTCGCTGAGTTTGAGAGTAATTGGTGTTGTACATGGGAGGACAAGGGGTCGGAAGCTAAGACTTCTCGGACAGATAGGCGTTAAAAGGAGGGACGGGACAAGAGGATGTATGATGCTCCCTCCACTACTCAGATTGTACGCCGTACTACCTGTCGGCGTCGAAACTATCATGCCATCAGCGACACCTTCGGTAAGGAACCTGCCGCCCACGAAAACATCAACAATGGCAAGATGGGGATCTCGGCCCCTGTGAAGAAGGACTTCGTTCATGGCGTGCATGTCTTTTGGTGGTCCACTCGTGCCATTTAACCTCTGTCCTTGGGCATCGAACACACCAACCTTTAATCTCTGGCGTACTAGCACACGAGCACCTCGCGTAGGGCCCATTGATTTACCACGAACGGAAGACCAGCCAGTCCTGGTGTTGTCGGCGTCCTTCTCTCGAGCGGAAATTATAGGTTCTCGTTCGGTCTCCGATCCCGACATGTAAGTCTCCCGGAATGCTCGCTTGAACTCGGAGAATTTCCACTCACCAAGGAATCCCAGAGTTCCCATACTGAAAGATAGGATTGGAGGAACTCGATTTGCAGCCGCAAAGAGCGACGACGCGTGCAGGATCGTGCCATCACCTCCAAAAGTAACAATTAGATCCACTTTGTCGTGGTATGCAACCAGGTTGTGGTCGTCCGGCGTTAGACTGCAGATATCGAACGGCAGCTGACCCTCTAACTCTGTGGCGGTGGATGGCTCAAGAAGAACGTTGATGTTGGAGTATGTACTCCTGATGTGGCTGGCAAATCCCTTCAAAGCCTCGGTGGTGACGTCGGAACAGTCCTTCTTTACTAACAGAACGTTTCTGGGCGGCTCAACCCATCTCAAGCAGAGAAGTTCGGTACCTGACCGCTCCTTGATCTGAAGTGGAACGTGTTCCGGGAGTGTCGAAATGTTCTGCCAGTGCCTAGGTGATGATGCATGGAATGATCGGACATATCCAGCGCGAAGGATAGTGACACTCGCGTTCTCAAGGTATGCCTGTTGAGCAAAGAACGAAGCCTGAGAGCGGCCGCTTGTCCAGGGTGCACGTCCAGAGGCGATGTGCAATGCGTGCCTTACACAGGTTCCGGTGCGAGGTGGCATCTCATCAAGGAGTGATTATACGTCGAGAAGGAAGACGAGCGGCAATATTGCAGGCGGAACAGTGTCGCATTTTGGCGCTTCAAAGCAGATTACAGAGTCATCGATGGGTAGTATGAGTGCGACTTCTTGATCCGGCGATACATGTCACTGCTTGAAACGATGGCATCTATATAAAACTGATGGGAGGCACCTTATTCTCTTGGGGTCTTCGGAGTGTTGCTGATTCGTTCTCGTTCCAAAGTGGCTAGCGTTCATAATTGTATGGACAAAGCTTATCTTGGTGGCATGTGCAGTGACGTCGAAATTGGCAGCTGATTATTGAGCGCCCACTGATCGTCCCGCGTGTCGCCTGTACATTATACTCGCGTTTGATGCATGTATGCACCGTCTGGAGCAGAGTCTCGTGCCAGGTGTCATCTGTGTCCTGTCCTATCACTAACTTGATGTTCTTGTAACAAAGTGCCAGACCATGGCCATAAACCCTTGCGACTCTCCAGAGAACCCATATCTTTTGTGACTGGATATCCTTCGCTCCTACGAGTAGCTCCTCCCTACATACCCCTCTACGAACGCTGTACGGCCGCCTATTCATATGACCTGGACATTCAATCAAACCAAACTTTACCATGGACACCGAAGGGCTGCGCCGACGCTCTGAGGTAGCCACGAAAGAGAAGCTAGACCTAGGAGCAGGAGCATCTGCTGAGGTCGCGGAGCCACACCCTGCTGGCAAGATAAAACATGGTGTTCCAGTCCAGATACTCCGCGCTGTAGCGTCCTTGGGTGTTTCTCTGGCTTCCATGTGCGTAATACATGTCACTCAGATCCTGGGCAGCCCGCTGTACTTCTGGAACAAGGATTACTACTATGCCTGGATTGCATTAACCAAGCAGTCCTTCGCCATAATCGTGACCATGATAACACAATTCTTCAGCCCGACGCTAATCCGGGTAAGTTGGGATCCAAGTGTCAGGGGGCAATTCCGAAAGACTGGCGACGGTCGACTCGAGACGAGGTTTCCTGAACGAATGATTCTCATGTCGAACCACCAGATCTATACTGACTGGATTTATTTGTGGTGGATGGCTTACACAAGTCGGATGCACGGACACGTCTACATTATTCTCAAAGAGTCATTAAGATACATTCCCGTACTGGGTCCAGGCATGATGTTCTTCGGTTTTATCTTCATGGCGAGGAAATGGGCATCGGACAAACCACGGCTTGCACATCGTTTGAAACAGCTGAGAACAAAGCACAGCGGTCCATATTCAGGCACGGAAGGCCTGGATCCTATGTGGCTATACATCTTCCCTGAAGGGACTAATCTGTCCGCCAACACTCGTAAGAAGAGTGTTGCTTGGTCGCAAAAGTCGGGCATACCTGACATGAAGCACCTCCTACTGCCAAGAGCAACCGGCATGCACTTCTGTCTCTCGGAACTCAAGGATTCAATCGACTGGGTCTACGATTGCACAGTGGCCTATGAAGGTGTACCTCCTGGCGGATACGCTCAGGACTACTTCTCGCTACGCTCGACTTTCCTCCAGGGTCGGCCTCCCAAATCAGTAAATTTCTATTGGAGAAGATTTGCAGTATCTGAGATACCAAAGGAACAATCGGTCTTCGAGCAGTGGATTGAGGATAGGTGGCGTGAGAAAGACGAGTTCCTCGAGCAATACAACACTACCGGACGCTTTCCTGCAGATGAACCAACGAAAGAGGCACCATCCTACGTTGAAACAGCTGTCAAACTCATCAGCTGGCCGGAGATAGTACAGCCTTACATAGTGATGGTAACGGCTGGTCTCATACTGAACATCATTCGGATGCTCTGGAACCGGTTTTCATCTGGTTAGATCAATACATTCATGAATGCTACCACTCAATCAACCCCTCTCGCATTGTCCAAAAGCTCTGATATATACTCGCTATAGCTCCAAGAGCAGCATAATCATCTCATTAACACGTGATTGTCAAGGCACCCCTCCACGTGTTGACCTTGGTCATCCAACAGCTCATACCCAATAACTCATCCATTTGGCCCTCCGATGATGGCACTCGCTATTTGTTTCGCAAGCCTACAACTCACCATGTGTCTGATGCTGGATCATTGAGATGTCGAATGTCTTGGCGCTCCGTTCGTCGCTCGAATGCGCAATTATATTCCGATACCCAGGTAATGCCTTGGTCGCCAGCGCCCAAGAGAGTCGATTCCTCTCTGAATTTCCTCAAGCCCAACGGCCTCGTTCTGTGAATTGACCCAAATACCCGTAAGCGCTCACTGACCTCCCTCACCATCCTTCTCAATAGCCTCAGCCTTTCGTTTGGCGTTTGCTGCTTCCTCAATCGTGACTGGTTCGACATGTGCATGCGCTCCGACTTTGGAGAAGACTGAATAATGGCTAGATCCAGGATTCATATATCCAGTCCGCAGTCTCACTGCCTGTTCGTCTTCTGGGGACAGCTTCACGCCATCTGGGATGAGTGCTGGTCTGCGCTGGTGGGTTATGTAGCTTTGGTCCATATTGAATGTTCAAA
>Ga0181467_100568_pt1 | contig 18722 bp, 17 predicted proteins | sample InSIn5gowninarea_2_FD_119079 | JGI IMG/M metagenome (GOLD analysis project Ga0181467, IMG submission 119079) | Clean room microbial communities from NASA Spacecraft Assembly Facility at Jet Propulsion Laboratory, Pasadena, California, USA -... ... | reverse complement strand
CCTTCCAAAAGTAAGTGCGGAGGCACATACGAGTAGTGACAGTGCTACTGGCGGTATCGGAGATGCAGCAAGTCCTATAAAAAGTATACTCATGACTCCTCTCGGAACAGCGACCGGGAAAGCAAGCGATGAGCGATGGGCGAAGCAGTGTGTTTTGGCCATGAAGCATTATTTAGAAGCAGTCGGTGAATCTGAAAAGTGGCAGAAGTTGAATTGGCCGGAAGCAGGGAGGTTGAGCTTGGAGGTTAAGAGGACGCATGGTCTGTGAGACAAGAGCCGGGAAGAAGAGACTGTGTCCGTTGTGTTATGATGTGTGTCTTCGGGTCAAAGTTTGAAGGTGGTAGGTGTACTGTTATGAGTGGTAGATAGTGTGTATAGCAAGCGAGCACTGTGTGAGTGAATCTATACATTCATTAACTGAGCACAGCTTTGTGTTATATGGTACATTTAGCTTTATCAAATTACCAATATCCTGGTCTTAATGTTTATGGAAGTAATTATATGTTAGTACTAACCTGGTTCTAAATATGTCGAAATTGCAGTATAATCCGCCAACGCCATCGCTAAACACACGTTTGTTTAATTAGGTTATTTCCCGTTCCCGAGGCTTCGTTAACCAACTCAAGCCCTATTTGAGAACATGTTCTTCCTCTTCTCACCGACTGGCTCCGCCCAATTGTTGTTACCGCCTATAATTCCGTTTTCTCGCGCTTGACCAGTGAAGATATTGACGTTTGATCGGGAGGCAGCTGGATGCGATTCACTTGGAAGGTCGAAGGTGGATAGAGAATTGGAAGCTGCCTGAGGCTGAGAAATGCCGTGGTTGTAGACGTTGTTATCTGTTTCTATGGATGCGAAAGTAGGTGGACAGGAGATGTAATTGTGCGAGACTGAATGCATAAAGTCTTGAGTCATGCCTATTGACTGCAAGTAGGCGGGGTTTTGTGTTTGCTGTGGCAGGGAAGCCGGAAGGCTTTGAGATTCCGGCCGTGGTGTATCGACGCTTCCCAAAACAGGCGGTGCCTGATATGATGGCGGTAGAGCCGAAGGCAGAGCTTGCCACATCTGACTTGTCCACTGCTGGTGTGCAGGCTGCTGTGTCGGCAATGGATCCCAAATATGTGGATTGTTATATCTGTGGTTGGCAAACCTCGGTTGAGCAAAAAACAGCTGAGACTGAGGATAAACTGTACGGGTAGATGTAGATATCGCGTGGATCTGGGTCTGGGTTGTCGTGCTTGTTTGACTTTGATATAGATTTGTTTCGATGTCCGTGCTGTGATGCAAATGGTGCTTCTGTGGAGCTGTCATCGAAACATTGGGCTGCGGTAGCGGGACAGAGGCTTCAATTGCATGTGCTGTCACAATCTCTTCATCGATATCGGAATCGTCAGTACGTGTTGAGGGAGTCTCTTCTACAAAGTCAGATTCGAACGAATATTGAAGACCACTCGTATCAATGTCGTCGTCCGAAGAGTAATCTTCAGGCAGCATCGGTTGTCCAGTCGTCCCTACCAAGTCCATAGGTAAAGATTTATGTACAGCTGGTATTGAGGACTCTACCAATACAAACTCGAGCTCTTTGCCATCCGGTGGTTTCTCCTCGAATATGCCTTTCGCACTCAGCTCCATTTTCCTTCTAAGCTCATCGTGACTTGCGGCGATCAATCGGTCCTGGTCGTCGACACCGCGATGTAACCTCTGCTGCGTCGACATTCGTTCTCGAAATAACTTGGAGTCATTTTCCCGCCTCTTCTGAGCAATCAAGGCTGCTATTCTATCTGCGTGCTTGTCTAGGGAAAGGGCTTCACCTTTCTCGGGAGCTTTGCTTTGTGGTAGTGGAAACAGAGTGGTGTCGTCAGGGCTGTTCATGACACCTCTTCGTTGTCTGGGCCTGGGTTTGAGCCATGTCTGCTTTTCTGGGAATTCAAAAGACTCTTGAATAAAGGTACTGCCCTGAGTGACAGGCTCGGTCTCTTTCCTTCTTGTTGGTTTGTTGCGTGGTGGAACGGATGCTGAGCGCGGTTCTAGCTCTTGCCTTAGCCCTCTGTTTTCCACGGATTGAACTGGAAAGGCACCATTCAGAGAGGCTGCAGACCTCACGCTATCACATTGTAGCTGTGAAGCTCGTCCTGTGTCGACATGTAGGCCAGTCGTAGCAAGTCGTACACGTTTATTTGGGTGTGAGGAAGGATCGTAGGCATACGGTATCGCATCAGCGTTTATCAAAGGGTAGTGGAAGTCATCAAATGTTGTTTGTCCTACTTCATGTGTGAATCTGGGCTGAGTGCTCATGTTGTGAGGCAGTTGCTAAAGACATAGGGCAAGAACGAACGGCAAGTTGGACTTGTGCAAAAAAAGAGGTCGCGTGAGAAAACCACATCAGCCGAGTCAACGAGCGCCGCTGAGGTAGATAGACAATTGGGATATAGGCTACGTAGTCTTTTCAGCTATGATGGGCGGACTTGCACCGGACTAGAATCTGTTCCTGCATGAGTTCATGAGTAGAGGGCGAAAATTATCCAACAGCATCTTGACGTATCTCCGCCGCCTAGCTCATCTTACCAGGTTGAGCTTGTGGCGTCCGATGAAGAAGCTCCTTTGGAATTTTCGCCAAGAGCTCGAATCACATGCCGTATATCCAGGAATGACTTCCACCGGCTGACGCCCAGTACGAATTTAGAGTTGCCGAGTGAGATAGTTATTCGTGTACAAAACCAGCAAGTAATTGTAGACTGTTGCGTACACTAGAATGGCAACATTTTGTCCACGATTCGTGAGCAAGATGTAGCACCGTTGATTGTACTCCGCGCTGAGTCAGTGCTAGCTACGTCAAGTTTCATTGCATGTTCGCCTCGCGGTAGTTGTGTAACAAGCATGAGTCAAGCCAAGTGGTGGAAATTTGATGCTCGGAAAGAAAGAGTACAAAGACAGTGGGGAGGGAAGAGGAGCTGGGATCGTTCTGGCTTCGGTTAGCTTGTGATATGCTCATTAGCTGCCGCTAAGGATTATCAGTTTGAGCCAGTGAAATGCTCTGTCGTGGTTTCTTTCCTGCCAAATGCCAATCATGTCTATTCCGTAAGTTTGGTCCGTCAACCCTGCTTCTGAAAATGAGCGTCGACTGGCTGCAAGTTGTGCGATGTGCAATGCAGACAGCACGCCTAGTCCACCGCCGCATGGGAGGCCTCCTCGTGCCTGTGATGGACGTCTGTCAGGTCCAAATTAGCCGCCCAGACTACCTTCCACCTCGCTGACATGTTTGCAAGCGTTTCTGCCCGTGGTAACATTTCATTGTGTCGCCGGACTATCTATCAGCGCTTGAGAGATCAAGATATCTAGAAATGAAGGCACAGCGTTTCTGTCGCTCCTGATTTCGTGCAGTTGTGTTTCATATCTCGCACCGCATGCGCAGTCATGCCGTTCCCTCGACCTTGCGCCGACCGGGATGGCCTATCCTCCACCTTTCTAAGTCTATCCGCCGCCACCATCCTAACGGTGCTGTTGTCGCTATCCTTGTCTACTCCAGCTTCAGCCCTACAGACCGTACCAGATTCACCGTGCGCAGAGATATGTACTCGGGGTGATGTCAACCTCGCGAATGGCACCGTGTGCTTGGATGATGCATTTAAGACAGGAGCAGGACATCAGTTCCGGGAATGTACAACCTGTCTCTTAAATAGCACTGCCGTTGATACACCGTCAAACATATCCGACGTATACTGGGGACTATGTAAGAGTTGAGACAAATGGAATGGAATACGTCACTGACCATCGACTAGTCAACCTTCGATATACACTTTCAGAATGCATGTTTGCATATCCGGCAGAGATTGTCTCGATATCGAGCCCGTGCCAGGTAACATGTGCACCATTGATGAATGCGACAACGTTTGGGATTGGACCTGATGTGCGAACGGCGACGGACGAGACGGTGCCCAACCTTGAGTTCTGCAACCAGGGCTTTGGTGGAGACCACAGGATCAACAACTGCTCCTTCTGCTACTCATATATACCGCAGCAGCTTTTTATCGGCAATTTCATGCAGGCGCTGCACATTGCCTGTAGACAACCTCCAGCTATAGGCCAGACGTTTTTCCCAGATGGAAGGGCGATATTCAACGAGTCAGCAATACCAGGGCCAGCCCCAGCAAGCAGCCACACAGCACATAGATCGGGTATCACAGGGTGGAAGCTGGGGTTGGTGGTTGCATTTCCAATTGTCGGAGGAGTTATACTGTTCGGATTAACGTGCTTCTGCTGCTTCAAATTCACGAAGAAGCGACGACAGAAGATGGCAGCTAATGGACGAATGTCGACATACCACGATCGGCATCCGGGAGGTGAACCAGGAAGCTCATACATCAGCCCCATCAACACACGGACGCCACCTTCACAGTACCATTGGCAGATGCCGGACGAAGCTGGACAGGAGATGGAGAGAATCAGCTACTTGCATACGCCGAAAAGCGGTAACAAGTCGAGTCCAGGGATTTCCCAAGGACGTTGGAGTCATGCGACAAGGGATGACGAGGAAGAGGACGTGCCACTTAGTGCTGTGCCTCGAGACGATGTCGGGCCTGGAGCAGGCCAAGCGAAGGATCCATATCTGCATGACCAGTATTTTGGTGTGGCTAGTAGTGGTGTGCCAGGCGAGGTCATTCCAGGGTCGAGTCACTTCATCCATCCCGATCAGCGAGGGTCATGGGTGAGATAGAGCAAGTAACATTGTAAATCGTACCTCAAGTCGCTTTTTTCGCAGCTTCCAGCTCTTTTACTCTTTTCTCAAAAGCTGAAATCATGACATTGACCACTTTCCCCTCGACTTGTGCAAACATCTGGTCATAGACAGGATTTCTGAACTTTACATTCAGGTCCAGCTTGACGGATGTCTGGTTCGCTCCTTGGGCAGGCTTGATATGCCATTTCGTCTGCAGCACCTCGAACAAGCCCTGGCTGTTTGCCTCGCTGCTCTGTGCTTCTACTGTTCCACTCTCGGGATCACATTTGACCTTACTGTCCCAGATTTCCTCCAACCCAAACTTTTCGTACCCAATCTTCAGACTAGCTCGTGTAGGGTATCCTCTTTCATCACGATTCGCGACGTTTGAAGAGACTGTGAATGGTAGGAATGCTGGATAGCCTGACACATCTGACACTGCTTTGAATATAGAAGATGCTGAGTACGGTAGTGTTTTGGTATGCGTGAGGTTTCTTAATGGGCAAGCACCCAGAGCCGAGCTCAGAATTGAGTCTAGGAAGGTACGAGTCTGATGCTCTGGGCGTAGCAATAGTGAGGATCGTGATAGTAATGCAGGGAAAGCGCGACCCCAATGCTTCATCGTTGCTACTTTCACTTCGTAGTTGCCTAACGTTTCATACACACCAAAATTCTAGCAATCCTGCTACGAAGTTGAAGGTGACAAGGATGTAATGGAAGTATTGATTGTTCTTCCTATTTCGTCACCAACATTTTCTTACTCACCTCGCCGCGAAATCAGCCGAGCGCGTGCCTGACGATCCTCCACGGTATTGTGTAGGCCTCACGAAAGAGAACGTACCTTTGGTCAACACATATGAGTCTTGCTATGGGGACACCAGTTGAGACACAAAGAGAGGTGTCTCTGAGATCTCGCGTCGTCTGGTCTTTCTGGGTGATCATCCTCTTACTCGGCCTTCCGACATGGTGGGCAACCACATCCATCGAACGTGCCTCCCTGCCCTCTGACTTGATGTTGGCGAGCCACGATGATCTGTGGTACTCAATACCTGTGTGTCTCAGTTCTGCCTCTATCGCAAAAAACGAGCTCGCCAAGTTGGCCTGGGAGACGCAGAAGCTAGCCAAAGGCCAACAATTTCTATTCAAATTCCATGTCCAGGCGCAGATTCAATGCCAGCAAGACGCTGTGACAACTCTTATTACCATTGCGGAAGGGGAAGATTATGATATCCAGTACTCGTCTCGGTCCGCATCCTTCGAAGCTCGCTACCCAGAAGGTGGCATGCCGAGCCTCCCTTTCCACCTAGCCACCTTCCTGCAGTCGGCCTTCCTCGAAGAACATGCTTCAGTAGCATATCAGCTGTTTACGAGTGGCAAGAGCAATGAAGACATACAGAGCTTTATACAAACTCTGCCACAGGACATGACGAACAATATACAAAAAGCTGCCAATAGGGCTTTCAAGCCGGGCTCTAACTACCATCTGTCCATCTCCCTGTTCACCGCTGGCTCAGCTCCCTCGAGTTGGGACATCCGACAAGCTCTTGACACTTATATCGAGCCGATCGTGTATGCCTTGTCCTCGACCAGCAACATTTCTGTCGCTTCCCAAGTCCAGCTTTACTCTTCATTTTCACCTTCGGTACAGCCACAGCAGAGAGATTCTACGTGGAGATTGAAGAAGGAGGACCTGACCTCATTCGTCAATACTGCTGAGTGGCCGCTATCTCCCTCGATCGGACAAGGCCCGACTATCAATTTTATTACTTATGTGCCAGCCAAGCAGTTCATTCCTTTGCTGCTAGATGACAATTCGACAAATTCCTGGCTTGTGCCACAATGGGGCGGCATTACCATACTGAATCCTCCTCTGAGAAGCAACGAAGAGTCGGAGCTCGAGTCAGAAGTTCTTCCTGATCATCTTGATCATGCCTCGCTTGTGCCGGCTTTTGAGAGCTTTCAGACCCAACTCTTACAGCTACTTGGTGTACCTCAATCCACTAAGCTGCCTCTCCAAGAACGACTCAAATCCTTCCAAAGACTCTCTGCTCTATCGCTGTACCTTCGTACCTCTTCCAACCTAGGTTCACTTGCCAGACTGGCTCAACGTCTGAGCAATATTCCAATACCGAGACATGTATTGCGTTCTGTCGACAGCGCCCTTGCCCGCCTCAGCGTCTTTCAGCAATGCCTCACAACAAGTACTACCGGTGAATCGTGGTCAACTTGTTTTACTTCGGCCAGAGCAGCTTTCGTTGAATCTGAAAAGGCCTTCTTTGACAAATCAATGGTTGGCCAGGTCTACTTTCCAGATGAACATAAGGTCGCTGTCTACCTACCTTTGCTTGGTCCAGTGGGTGTTCCTCTAGTAGTCGGCTTACTAGGAGAAATGAAATCTATCATTGGAAGGAGGAAACGTTGAAGACATTGCACAAGCAGAAGCTGCCCAAGTCGACCTTACTTCTACATTTAGTCGGAAGAACAATTTCTAAACGAGACAGCAGACAGAGTCTTAAACGACTCTGAGTATCGTCTACGCGCCACAAGACTTCTAAAAGGTGGTCGAACCATCTCGACGTTGCCCAGAAGCTCGTACACTCCCATATATGATATCGTTCAACAAGTCGGTGGCTTGCTAAAGAGACTCCTGTCAATCATACGAACAAGACATCGGTCATGATCAGTGTGCACTGGCTGAATGAGATATCTACTGTTCGACAGATAAAGGTTGATTGTCACATATCTACCATACTTTTCGGTGGAGCACACGGATCAACGAGCTTCCTCTTTGAGCGCTAGCGCAATATCTACCTGCCTCTTTCTCACTTCGCGCTGGCTCGCTTATTGTCCACAGCTAACATCATTGGACACTGAATCCGTTGATTGTGCTGCAATACAGACCCATGTTCATCAAATCAGATACCCTTGCTACAATTGCGATGGCTTCAGGTCCGCGACAGTCAAAGATATTAGTATGTCTCTTCGTCACTACTATTGTGCTCAGTTGGTATACACCCGCTATTCTAAACTTTTACGAAGCCATGAAGCTCTCGTTACTTAGCTCCGTGTCTACCGTGGCGTTTGCCTTGCTGGTCTCAGCCCAGTCATCGTGTAACTCGAGCATCAATGGCACACCTTTTCCATCATTGCTCGATGTCACTCTCGAAGAACTGGCCACTGGCCTGGAATCTGGCCTTTTCACCAGCGTTGACTTAGTAAATGCATACATTGCTCGCATTCATGAGGTCAACAATACTCTACATGCAGTCACACAGCTGAATCCTGATGCTATTACCATTGCACATCAGCTTGACGCTGAGCGCGCTAACGGGATCGTTCGAGGAGCACTCCATGGCGTCCCAGTTCTCGTAAAGGACAACATAGCCACAGCAGATGCCATGAACAACACAGCTGGTTCGTATGCTCTGGCGGGTGCTCGAGTGTCACGAGACAGTACAATCGCAGCCAAGCTTCGCAAAGCTGGTGCGGTAATACTCGGCAAAACAAATTTGTCTCAGTGGGCCAATTTTCGTTCAGATAATAGCTCTAATGGTTGGTCAGCAATTGCAGGGCAAGTCTACGCTGCATACTTCCCAGATCAAGATCCGTCTGGCAGCAGTTCAGGCTCCGGTGTGGCCAGCTCTGTCGGGCTTGCCTGGGCGGCTCTTGGGACAGAGACCGATGGCAGTATCATCAGTCCTTGTGATGCCAACAATCTGGTCGGGATAAAACCAACTGTGGGCCTCACATCCCGAGATCTTGTGATTCCAATCTCGGAGCACCAAGACACGATCGGACCTATGACTCACACGGTGAAGGACGCTGCGTATCTGTTGAATGCGATCGCTGGATACTCACAATATGACAATTATACCTCTGCTATTCCATTTCCTAATTACACAATTCCCGATTATGTAGCGGCCTGCGACTTTTCTGCTCTTCGTGGCAAGCGCATCGGAATCCCACGAAACGTCTTTGACTCGAGTGCAATTCGAGAGAGCCCGTATGCTCCTATTATTGAAGCATTCGACAATGTACTTCCAATTCTGCGAGCCGCAGGAGCAATCATTGTTGATAACACAAGCTGGCCAGGTTACGATCTTGAAGGCGGAAATCGCACATCAGTCGTTCTAGAGGGAGATTTTGTGACAAACTTGGCATCATATCTTGCACAACTGTCATACAATCCCGAGAACATCACTAATTTAGCCGAAGTCAGGGCTTTCACGCAATCGTTCCCACTTGAAGATTACCCCGATCGAGATACTGCTGTATGGGATCAGGCGCTGGATTATTTTGGTGGCCAAGGCAATACGTCTCCCAATTTTTGGTCAAATTACACTCTTGGTCTAGAGCTCGCTGGCCCTCTTGGTCTTACTGGCTCAATGACAAATTATTCACTTGACGCTCTTATCGCGCCCACAATATTCGCTTCTCACTTTCCTGCTATTCTAGGGACACCTGTTGTGACGGTCCCTATGGGCGCATATCCTACCGACGCAAACGTGACGCAAAACAGACGGGGAGACCTCAATGCTACTGGACCTGGCATCCCATTTTCGATCAGCTTCATGGCGGAAAAGTGGAGTGAAGAGAAGCTGATTGGCATGGCTTACGCGTTTGAGCAAAGAACGAAGGTCAGGCAAAAGGTGCTACCGCTACAGATCAATACTCCAACCACAGAAATTGCAAACATTGTCGCGAAAAGGAGGGCCAAGCTATAGACGAGGTTTTGAGGAGCGCGAGATGGAGGCAAAACTAGGGATAAGCAGGCTTGTCCTAGGTTGCGTACTAACCGTTGTTTGCCGTGCACGTCCGGTCAAAAAAGGGTGCTCGAGTCTACTGGCTAAGGTCGTCCACCAGAGTGCTGGCCTTTTCTGATGGAGATGTGCCAAGACTGCTAGATATTGCCGTCCCTGCTCGAACATCGCCAGTTGTGATTGCTCTTGTCGTCGCATAAGACAGTGTCTTCTCATCTCCTCATCTCCGTCATCCTTCTATCTCTTTAAATTCTACGAAGGTTGACCGGCCGTATCAGCTCTTACTCCATATCTACCTCTCCTCAAGTGTGAATGAGCGAGCCTGTATACAGACATCAACGATACCTACGCTTCGCTGTGCTCAACTTGATCGCCATAAAAATCACGCTCTTATGGAAAAAGCGTCTGCTCGGGGACGCTGAGGGCAAGAGGGGTGGCAGGAAAGACGTGAATATCGTCTCACTTGCCCGTTTAGACGATAGGTACTCTGCCCCTCTGAGTGCTCGGGGTTTAGCACCTATTGCTGAATGCAGAGGCTGCTACCATGCCTATGGTCAGATCGGGCAAGTGAGACGATGTTCACGTCTTTTCTGCCACCGCTTTGAGGGGTATTAGAAGCTTAGTAGACGCCTGAACATGACGTTTTTAGGCTTCACATCACCCCATTTAGCTTCTATCCACCACCCCCCGTTCAGGTCGGATCGTCGTAGCGTCCCAGTAGTGATTTCATAGCTTTCCACTGAACTAAAGCATGATTAGTATATGGTGGTTTGCTGTATAAAGTATAGATACGGTCTAAAGTCGGTGTTCATGCCTGCTATGACAAGAGAATTCGTCTGTTGGTGGGCAGTTGAATATCGAGTTCCGACATAAAACCGACCCAGGCCGCCAAGGCTGTGATTAAATCTCGCCTGAAGCGGACAAGGCCTATTCTTTCTGCCACGTTAAACAATGTGGATGAATAACTTACATAGTTGGCCATGAATCACGCTCGTAATGTCTGTCATAGGCATGACTGAACATGACAGGAAATTCTCGACAGACCAACAAGCTTCGAGGGAAATCTAACACAACTCTTTTCAAGCGCGAGCCTTTGTCTCCACGAAATGTACAACATATCAATTTGGAAGACAGGAGCCTCACGCAATACTGGTCTCCGAGGAGTATCCTACCACGACAGTGTCAAGGGCAGAATCCAGCTGCAACTCAGCGAGATGCACATATTACACAATTCGATGAGGATGGCCAAGGCTCTACCTCGGAGCAGCAGGCTTTTGAAGTGGCTCGATGCAGTCTCGAGCAATTCTCAGACAGATTAGACCCATTTGCACAGCTGCCGGTCATGCTTAATCGATTTCAGGAGCATCTGTTGAGCTTCTACCTACAAGCCTACCCATTACTCATATACGGCATGAGTCCACGTCTTAAACCACATCCTGTAGCAACAAACTTCAGCATTGCGATCAACAATCCCCCTAACTTCCAGGCGGCTCTAGCACGTTCAGCTCTGTACCGCATCTCGCTGAAGAAGTACTCAAATGATACGGAGAAACAGGAGCTCGAGATTGCCGTCATGAGACACAAAGGTGAGGCGATTCGATTGGTCAAGCACATGTCGATAGCCATCGAAAGAAAGACTCAGGGCATAGATATGTTGATAGCTGCCATAGTGAGCCTCGGTACGCTGGACACCAGGACAGGCGCAAAGGACACAGCATGTAAGTGAACGCATGATGCACCCATCTCCGAAAGAGCCGACAGTGGTGTGAACCAGGACGTTTTCCACAACTAACGTAAATAGCGGTACATTTTATGGCGGTACGACAGCTATTGCGATCCATAGGCGGTCCACTATCAATCAAATCCGTCCTCCTATCTAGAGTGATGCTGCACTTCGAGACGCTCTACTCCTCTACCACGACCAGCTATGTTTGGGACAAGACCGATACGAAGTCTCTACTCAAGAAGACCAACGTCTTTCTTGACGATATATGGAAGTTTTGGCTACAACTGGCAGGAAGCACCAACGTTCGAAATTCAAACAGACCTTCATCTAGTCAATATTCCGGTGCCACTACTACCCAGAGAATGTCCTCGCCACTAGCCAAAGCATTCATCCTACATTCATACCCCGGCCTACACGAAGCTTTGTCGCGGCCGCTCAAAAGTGAAGAGGAAGATCTGACGCCACAAGACAGGATGAAACTAACGTTCCAGCTGACATGTTTACTCACTCTCTGCCATGTGGTTCTAGATCATCAGAATCGTCCTGAGAGCCTGAAGTCATGGATGTCGAATATCTCCCACATGGTCGACGATGCTCAACTGACTAGACAACCATGCAATAATCATCTATGGCTGATACAGATTCATGACCAGTCCTCACAACATAACACTCGTGTATGGCAATGTGCAAGCTTTGTCTGGTTGCTCAGGCACTTCCCTTATTCTGTGCAGAAGGGTTTGCGCAATTGGCTCCTAGCTTTCATGGAAGGCCGTTTGGTGAAGTCGAGTAAGAACGTCGATTCCTTCTACTTCAGCTATGCTATGCCACATTGATAGCATGCGTGTGAAACAACAAATTGAGGATTGGCGTGGGCGGAGGCCATGAGTTATGCAATTGAGAAGCAGCAACTGCTTGAGTCTCAATACCGGCATCTAGCCTCGGTAATCGGCTCCATCCACCAATCAATTCCTACTGTACCTGCTATCTGCCAACACTCTATAAGCAACTAAGCTCATCCCAATAAGACTACCATTTTCTAAGGGAGCATCATAGTGCGGTGCTCTGTGCTAGATGTCGGTGCTCAAGTGACAACAACTTTGGAATACCCTGCAAGGACACCCAAAATCTCTCCTGAACCAACCAACCAACCAACCAACCTGTTTCGTGGCCGCCATTTCCAAAAATGCCATTCGATACATGGCTCACATCTCAACTCGGGATACGTATCCCTCTCGTCCAAGGTGGTATGATGTGGGTAGGCAAAGCTGACCTGGTCTCAGCTGTCGCAAACGCAGGTTGCCTCGGATTCCTCACAGCTTTGACCTTCGAAACACCTGAGCTTTTGCGCGCTGAGATTCGCAAGTGTCGATCAATGCTCGAGGCGGACGCTGTACAATTTGGCGTCAACATCACATTATTGCCTGCCATCAATCCGCCTGATTATATGGCGTATGCGAAAGTTGCAGTTGAGGAGGGCGTTAGGGTCATTGAGACGGCAGGGTGAGTGCTCCTTGCAACATGTCTGGCAGTGTATAGCTTAAGGTTGATCTGCTGCTCGACTTCATACTGCTACTCAAAATGACAATTCGTACAGTGACCCAAGCAAGATCTTAAAATACATAAAAGACAACGGATGCACCGTAATCCACAAATGCGTAACTCTAAAGCACGCACTACGCGCCGAGAAACTCGGCGTCGACTGCATCTCAATCGACGGCATCGAATGCGCCGGCCATGGAGGAGAATACGACAGCACCTCTCTCGTACTCCTCTCCCTCTGCGCAGAGCAACTACAAATCCCCTACCTGGCATCCGGCGGCTTCGCAAACGGCAGACAATTCGCCGCCGCACTAGCCCTAGGAGCCGCAGGCGTAAACATGGGCACTCGATGGATGACCACGAAAGAGGCGCCGATCCACCCCAACGTCAAAGACGCCATAGTCAAAGCGACGGAGAATGACACGATACTCGTTTTGCGGAAATTTCGTAATACGACGCGATTGCATAAGAATAAAGTCAGCATGGAAGTGTTCAAGATTGAGAATACGAAGAAGGATGTGGAGTTTCGGGATGTTGCGCATTTGATGAGTGGGAAGAGGGGGAAGGGTGTTTATGAGACCGGGGATGTTGATGCTGGCGTCTGTAAGTGCTACTAAAGTCAAGAACTCGTCCATAGGACGAGTCCTTGCTTCAGATCGATGGCGTACTGCTGGGGCTAACTATGTACAGGGAGCTTGGGCATGTGTAGTGGCCTGATACACGATGTTCCAAGTTGTAAAGAGCTGGCTTTGAGGCTGCAGAGGGAAGCAGAGGAGGCGCTGGAGAAGACCAGTGTATTGAGAAATGCTCGGGCGAGGCTGTAACGATGTGGAACCCGAAGCGTTTCGCATGAAGTCATCGCCACATTCTAAGCTGTATGTTGCGATGTAGTAACGATACGTGGTACTTAGGAATAAGTGCGTGATGAAAACAAGGCGGTGTGATTCTATTTCCTGCTCTTAAGCTATTTGCAGCACAATCCTGGGAAGTCTGTTATCGTATCTTCGATGCATGGTCATTACTTCCTCCTTTCCGACGAGTTGAATCAATGCAGATGAACACGACCAAACATATACAAATACCAGATAACGACACTGAGAGCGTGATGAAGAAGACTTTCGTTGTGGGCGTGCGCCATATGTGAGAGCTATGGTCTTGTGTTTTCTCACTTTCGTGACCTAGGTTCTCTGTGAACAAGGTTGATTGACACGGATCGAGCTCTAACAAAGGCAGAGATCGTACACACGATTGATATGGCAGGGCTACGTACTAGATGTGGAAGCCAGTATTGAAAATCTGTTCGGGGTCCATGGCATCTCATTGCGCTTTCGTGTGCGGATGTGGGCGCTCGTGCCCACGACTCTTCGTAGCCATCTCCTCTTTTGCTTGCGAATTCTCTTTTCCGAGCTCTATTGCCAATAACCCCTTTTCACCCAGCATATATTACACACGGTTTCGCACCATAGTCAGCTTACCTGGGCTAACTCCGGGATGCTCCCTGTGCTCTTACTGAAATTGATCGGATCGAGGTCGTGCATTCGAAAACTTAGTGTATTTTGAAATGGTTCGGCTGGCAGATAATCAATTTTTATCATCGGTGGTAAGTTCTGGCCAGGAGGTCGAGGTTGTAAACGCTCAATTGACGTACTTGACACGTTGCAATGGAAGAAAAGAGCTTGCAAGATAATCGCGGATGAGATGTCATGGCATCACGTCTGCTTGTATTAGTACAAACAATGCTCATCTGAGTGCTGTTTGACGTCTCGTCTCTGTGATTGTCCATAGCAAGCATAGCGAGTCGTTGTTGCCGACGCCTTGCCTTTGTCTTGCTCGTACCTCGCCAGGCCAGCAGCAGTTGCAGTATATACATGCAGAGTCAGAAGACTGTCGCACGTCTGTAGCTGTTCCTGTCATCTGAGATGCAGATCAGTATCTTTGAGAGCTGCTTGCCGCTCAGCATCAAAAAACATCTTCACGTATGGAGTGTCACACATAAGGGGAAGTAGCTCTGAACCGACAAGGTGAGCGTCAACCATAATGGCCAGCCGCAGGTTGTCGTTGGAGACATGGTCAGTAGCCTTGGTTCGAACATCTTACGACAATCAATCGCACAAGCAGGGTTCGAATCCGACGGAATAGGGCTCAATAACAGATGCGTTACTCAGAGAGGACATCGTCTCTAGACCCACAAATCGAACCACAACAAGAACATCGAGATCTCATATAGCCTGATCTGAGGAACTCCCTAAGAAAGGTTATCGAGATAAGAACATTACACACTATCCTCGATCCTCAATGTCGTGCCGCTCTCGCTGTAATGGTTAGGAGGATAAGTTGGACGAAGATTCGCTCTGCAAAAGGCACTGGTAGATACGGTTTAGTGGAGGTTACGAGTCCAACCGTAGGCTTCAACAAATTGGCAGGCACGTCCACGAGCAGCCAAGACTTCTCGAGGGGGGAACTCACCCCTAGGATGAATACGCGATCGAGCTCAGAGAACAGTGCTGCGACCAGAGCTTTCTTGCAATCACTCACCAGCATCCGCAGCATGCATGAATACCTTCTACCTAGGTCTGCGCCTCAGCGACATCAACGCGCCGACGTTCAAACGATATTACCTTCACCGTCAGCTGGAATCACTTGAGCACAACACAAGCATATCATTCGAAGCTCAGATAGTTTCCACTCAGCATGAAGACCAAATTCGTACTTCCAGCACAACATCAGCACCGGCACGACAATCTGTCGCGCATAAAGCGGGCGTGAGTTGCCTAGCAATTGACCAGATTCTGGGACGTTACCTTGTCTCTGGTGGAGCAGATACAGCACTTAGACTATGGGATTTAGAGCAGGAGTCCAAGGTCTCTGGCATGAGTAACGGTGAAGCAGCAACATACCGTCCGGTTTCTTCGACATCGAGAGTCAACCAGGCATCACACAGCCACTCAATCACCAGCTTGAGCATATATCCGTTCGACCCGACACCAACCACCCTGTTATCCACATCCTACGATCAGTCTCTTCTCCTTACACAGATCACACCCACCGACCTGACACCTCTGCACAAATTCCCGCTCGACTTTGCGACGTATTGTCATGCTGTCTCGCCCGTACCAGACGCTTCCGGACTTGTAGCTGTTGGTACCGCCCACCCAGCACCAAGGCTCATCGATCTTCGATCCGCATTGGCAACGCACGCACTCCCAGGTCATTCGGGCGCCATTTATAGCCTGGCCTGGCATCCACGGCAAGCTCATGTCCTAATCTCTAGCTCCAGCAGTGGACAAATCCTCTGCTTCGACATCCGTCGTGCCAGCCCAGCATTCGCATCTTTCGACGTCGATGACTCCCTCGGTGTCGTAGACCCAGAGAATACATTCTCTCGTCCTGTCCTAGACTACAACCATCGTGCACACGGAGACGCCATTACAGCGATTCTATTCAACCACGACGGCAGCAAATTGATTAGCGCTAGTCAGGACCAGCGAATCCGTGTATGGGACGTCAAGACGGGACGCAACGACCTTGTCCATTTCGGGCCGCGAATACGCAACAGCAGACATGGGGAGTTCAAGCCCATTTTGGCTCCAGTAGGAACAAGCGGTATCAAAGCTGGGCAAGAAACATTGTTCTGGCCCAACGACGATGGCCGAGGAGAGATCTTCATGCAAGATCTGCGTGAGGGATCACTCCTACGAGTACTCAGGACACAGGGTATACTCCAAGTTGTTCCCGGTGCAGGCTCGGCACGTAGAGGACGAGGCAAGAAAAGCGCCGCCGCAGAAATTCAGAACGTCAACAAAATAACAAGCGGAGGACGGATCAACTCCTTGGCTTTTCGACCTGTGAGAAGCGAGGAGGGCTATGGTGGGACAGTGGAGATGTACTCTGCACATGGGGACGGCAGGATATACGCGTGGAAACCAAGACTCGAACCTGGCATTGATGAGGACGAAGTGACTGGCGAAATCTCAGGCGACGAAGGTGAAGAACAAGGAATCAGCACACCAATAAAGAGGAAGACAGAAGAAGAAGTCGATGAGGAGCGCAGAAGCAAGAGAAAGAGACAATTGATACAAGGCTTGGTCGAAGGGCTGACGAAACGGCCTGTGACATTTTCGTAGAGTATTTACAGGCGAGGAATTATCTAACACTGTTTATCTGGGTGGCTGCGACATATTTCTGATCGATCCATATAATTTCTTTGAAGATTGACCTGCGTTTTGTTTGGCACCTTACAACCTCGTCAATAGAATCAAGCTGGGTGTATAGAATCCTCCGTAGGTAGGGAATTCCTCGGAGCCTACACGTTGTCGAATGTCAGCCCCTATCAGTGCAATAATGCCTAGATTGCTGCAAATTGCGCTTCTCCCGAGCACTCGTCTTGAGCGTGAATCTTTTCCTGACGCTTCTGAACTTCACCATTTATGTAGTGATGCTTCTTGCCACCTGGACTCTTCTTGAGACGTAGTACGGTGTAGTCGTCAAGCTCATTTCATTTCTCTTGCAAAAATTCTAGGTCGGGTAGTCGCCGCTCCGTCACCTCTTCTAATGTGAAGAAGTAAGAAATCAACAAATTCCATAACGTAGATTTCTCCTGTGGATCTTTGCATAGATGCACAATGTGGTTTTAGAGGATGGGCGTGCTTCATTTTTATGAGCCTTTTCGCACGACCTTGCATCTGTTCAACCTTGCTTGGGCTACTTGTCTTGGTGTCTGGGACGAGAGTTTTGCTTCTTCAGTATCGTCCTAGCAATGTATCAATGGTGACGTCTGCCTCGGCGCTGGAACTCACGCTTGGTCATCCAAATCGAATGTGTTGAAGTTTGTCCTGGCTCAAGAACGAAAAGTTTACCAGCGTCGGAAGTGGGTTTTCCATGCAGAGTTCGTAGCCTTTGAAATCGTCGAACAATGGCTTCACGTTCTTGAAAACTAGTGGTAATACCGATCACTTGTGTTGCAACGTGACGGAAGGTGAACCAAAGCTCCTGGGCTGCATTCGTTGATGGAGAATAGCCAAGTAGCAAGTCGGTCCCCGAGGCTAACCACTCTTGAAGACAAGACATCCCCTAATTCGTCTTCTTAGACACCTTCTTCCCATCCCCCCTTTTCACCTCAACAGTAAGAGTATCCGTCTTCTCCCTATCCTGCTTCGCAAGAGCAACCTTCTCCTTCTCCTCCGCCCGTTCCGCATACCACTGCCCAATCTGCAAGACCAGCACACCAACAAGCACCAACGCAAGAATAGTATTACTCGCCAACAGACAATCATAGCCATCATCTTCTTCTTCTCACTCTCAAGACACCCGCCAGCTCGCGACACGCGACAACCACCAACAAGATGCCTCAAATCAGCTTCGCAACCTTTATGATAATATGCCGTGAGTCGTTCCTCTGACACCAGCACCCTTTTCTGTTATTCAAAGCACCGCTAACCACTCCCTCCACCCTCCAGCGACCTCATTCTTCCTCGGCCTCGTCTTCTCCCTCTTCCCCTACGACTACCCCCTCCTCTGGGCCAGCAGCCTCCTCACCGAAACCCACCTCGACAACGTCGAAACCCACCTCAAACTCCTCCATAACAGCCCCAACCTCATCGTTCGCATAATGCACATCATCACCGCCGTCGGCCTCCTCGGCCTCGTCATCAAACTCTACAAACCCTCCGAGTCAAACATGCTCTTCGACGGCGGCAGTCTGGTCCTCTACATGATCGCCGTGGTCATTTACATGACCAACATCGTCAAGGGATTGCGCATCGTGTCTCTGGGACAGTACGGCGAAGGTCTCAAGAACGCGCTTGGCGATCAAGCGAGAGCGGATGACATCGATGTGGGTACTGGGGTTGATGTGGAGACTGGGAATGATGTGTTGGGTCGAGAGGATAACTTGAAGGTGCTTAGTGCGAGTAATACTATTCTTGCGTTGGTGCTTGTTGGTGTGCTGGTCTTGCAGATTGGGCAGTGGTATGCGGAACGG
>Ga0181467_100423_pt2 | contig 18745 bp, 18 predicted proteins | sample InSIn5gowninarea_2_FD_119079 | JGI IMG/M metagenome (GOLD analysis project Ga0181467, IMG submission 119079) | Clean room microbial communities from NASA Spacecraft Assembly Facility at Jet Propulsion Laboratory, Pasadena, California, USA -... ... | reverse complement strand
ACTGCTTGGCTTGTCATGTTCTTCCAGCAATGGAGCGGGTGAGTTATCTTGATGCTTCTGAGTTTTCCGATCACTAACATCGGTCAGTATCGACGCTATCATCTACTACGCTTCCAACGTCTTCCAGTCCGTCGGTCTTACCGGCGGTACCCAAGCTCTTCTCGCCACAGGCGTCACCGGCGTCGTCTTCCTCGTCAGCACAATTCCCGCCATGGCCATCATCGACAAGGTTGGCCGCAAGCCCATGCTGCAAGTCGGTTCCGGCGTGATGTTGGTATCGATGGTGCTCGCAGGAGTCCTGGTTGCCAAATTCCAACACGACTGGGTGGCCCACAGCGGCGTAGGCTGGACAGTCGTAGCCTTCATCTGGGTGTACATCGCAGCGTTTGGCGCCACCTGGGGACCAGTGAGTTGGACTTTGGTCTCAGAAATTTTCCCGCTGAGTATCCGCTCCAAGGGCGCCTCGATCGGCGCCTCGTCCAACTGGCTCAACAACTTCGCCGTCGCCTTCTTCGTCCCGCCCATGCTCAAGGCCTGGACATGGGGAACATACATCTTCTTTGCGGTCTTCCTTGCCACCGGGATGGTGTGGGTGCATTTCTGCCTGCCGGAGACCAAGGGCGCGACGCTCGAGGATATGGATAAGGTGTTTGGGAGCCGCACGGGAGGGGAGGATGCGGTCATGCTGGCTGAGGCGCGGAGGGAGATTGGGCTGAGCATGAATCTGGAGACGGATGCGATTAAGGCGGCTATGCATGGGGAGACTACGCACAACGAGAAGGTTAGTTCTCGTGTCGAGGAGGTTTGAGCCGAGTTGGCTTGATACTTGCGAGTGTGGAGATGGTACTCTGTAGTAAACAAATTGAACATCGCTCAGCTTTAAATCACTCTAATCTTTGGTGATGGCCAACTGATGACAATGACGCCGTGGCGAAAGAGCAAACATTCTGTGACTTAATCAATAAGTGAGATGCATACACAGGCACAGAAGTGGCGCACTACGTAGCAATAGTTGATGTTGTGATGCAGCTAAGTAGCGCAGGGAAGTTGAGATTAGGGGCTCATAACCTCTAGGAAGGAGAAAAGATGATAAGATTGATACTACAAGGGGGAAGCTTATTATACAGCACCTCGCCAGGACTAAACATGAAACACCCTGGAAGCATTCAGTGAGAAGAAGCTCTTCGCAAGCAAGCGCGGCCAATAAACTCTGTAGCTTCCCTACAGAGCCATGATTTCACAGCCATTATGCTGATTAGAAATGCGGTAACTCCAGCCGCAAACCCCCGTGTCGAGCAGTGTGCTTGGTGTAGATGCTGTGGTGTATGTGAGCCTGTTGGCCAAGGGATGGAGAGGCAGGGGAGATAAGAGCGCGATAGCAGCGCACTGTACTCGATGTCTGTCTGTCTGTCTGCCTGTGGAGCAATGTGAGAGGTTGTCATCGCCAAAAGCAGGAATGGAATGGGGGAGAGGGACAGGAGGTAGGTCTTAATACGGGAAAGGACGCACCAACCACTTCTCGCATCCGTCCATGTGACTCAAGGAAGGAACGCTTAGAAGACGACAGGCTTGTGAAGGCCATTCAATCAATCGTTTATGGGTACACAACAACAACACCCAACTCTGCGTCCCCTTCTAGATATACTCCCTCTCGGCATAACTCTGAATCATCCCCCTCGCATCCGCCTCATACTCCCTCAACACCACCTTCCCCCCTTCCTCCTCCACCGTATTAGCCTGCACAAACACCTTCCTCGGCACCTTCTTCCTCAGCACCGCAGGCCTGACCAAATTCTCATAGAACGGCTCCACATCGGTAATCTCATCGTACATCCTCTTCGCCTGCTTGTAATCCGCCGTGCTCTTGTAGATATGCAGCTTCTGCAGATACTCGTTGACGGCCGTGCGGCCGAGGTCGAGGATGCGGCTGCGCTCCAAGCGGATGGTGAGGTCGGACATGTCGTCGGCGTCCCACTCGAGCTCGCAGAACTCGACACCGGCGTTGAGGAAGGTGCGCAGGATGGAGAAGCGCGCTTGCATGTGCGCCTGGCCCCACTTGCGCGACTTGGGGTCCCAGAACTCGAGGGCTACAATCCCGGCTCGTGCCATGGAGAGGTACGCCGTGTACAGCACGTCGCCGGCGGGGCCGTCCATGTCGATGGTGCCGTCGCCGAAGCCGAAGAGCTGCAGGATGGGGAATTCGCAGGAGAGGGCCATGGCGACGCATTCGGCGCGGCACTCTTCGTAGCTGGCGGCGATGGGGCCAAACACGGAGCCCCAGGTTTGGCCTGGTTTGTACCATGTGCGGATCGGGGTGTGGGTGACGGGGGAGATGGGGGGGTTTTCGTGGTCGAAGTTGAATTCGCCTGGGGCGGTCTCCTGGAGGAGCTTGCCGCAGCCGTGGCCGAGGAGCTCGTGCAGGCCGACTTGGACTTCGAAGGCGTGATCCGCGGTCGCCTTGTAGAGAGCTTGCTGCTCGTCCTTGATGAATGGGATCTTCTCGTTGGGTGCCTTTGCGCTGAGGACATTGCCGAGTGAGACGTTCTTGAAGCCGAAGTTCTGGCGGATGTCGTCGTAGTTGGGGATGTTGATTCCTGCCGGTATCCTGCTTGGTGTTAGGAAGGGGAGACAAAATGTGGACACTCAGCACTCACCCGCTGCCAGCAAACGTAAGCACCTCAAGCGACGTAAAGTCTGGGCTCAAGAACTTGTCCTTCTCAAACTCCTTGCCCCAAGGCAGCTTGGGAATGTACTGCGGCGCAGATTCGACTAGTTTAGAGAAGGCCTTCGTCCGCTCCTTGTTTACCATAGCTACGAAACCTTCCCACTCTCCGCGAATGCCGTGCGGGTCGCGGTAGGTCTCGATAAAGCCAATGTCCGACTCGACCGTCGGCCCCTTATCCATGATCCACGCCCTCTGACTCTCCTTGAACGCCTCCAGCGAGCCGGTCCTGAAGCTCTTCGCGTACTCGTCCATCATCTTGACCTCATTGTCGTTGGCCGCATATTTCTTCGCCTGATCGATGTGGTGCGCGATCAGCTCCATCTCTTTGGAGTAGTCTCCAAACACCAGCTTGACCTGCTTCCCATCGTCCAGCGTCCACTCGCTCTCCTTCAAGTCTCTCTGCTCCGCCGAAGGATCGCTCAAAGCAGAAGCAATCAGCACCTCAAACACATCGCCTGCCTTTCTGATCCTCGTGTTCTCAGGCAGCAGCCCCTTGCTCTCGAGGAAGTCGCTCACGCCGGTGATGTCCTCCTTGGTAATACCCGGCGAATCGGGGTAGTACGTTGACACATGGCCCGCGCTGGGATATCCGAGGTGCAGCTTCGAAACATCCTCGCCCGCAAAGATGGCGTCCTTGAATTGCTCGTAGAAGCCCAGCGCCTCCTTGGACGTGGTGGCCAGCGCCTTCAGCTGGCGGGGCTCCAGGCGCGGCACGAACTTGGAGTCGCCGAAGGATTTGTAGTTGCCGAGGTTTCCGAGGAACTGCGCAGCGTAGTTCAGGTAGGCGTCGAGCTCCTCCTGCGACAGCCCGGCTTCTTTGGCGAGCGCATCGTAGTCGCCTTTGCTGTGCTTGTGCAGGGTAACGATGAAATCGTAGATGGGCTCGGACTCGGGCGAGAGCTGGCGGAGGACGATACGCGTGCCGGCGAAGCAGGCTCTGTGACGATGTTAGCATACATGCTCTGGAGCGTGCGAGTGGCCTACAGTGAGATGTGGTGCGCGTAGAGCTTCTCTTTGTCGCTCAGCGCCTCGAAGTGGGGCTTGATCGCAAGTGGGACGACCGTCGGTGGGCTGTCAGCAAGATACTGCTTCAGGGTCTCTGCCTCTATGGTGGTGGACATGGTGTTGTTCTATTCAGCACTCTCTACCTCGTTCAAGGCGTAAGTAATGTCTTGCCTGTGGCGGGGCAAAGGAACAATAGGTAGAGCACATCCCCGCCCGCCTGTTCCGGGGTTCGCGGAGTTAAGTGACGCAGACCATTGTCTCAAGCGAACGCGTGGAACCGTGGAGCATGAATGATCGACAGAGACAAGATGATTCCTAATATAGATGCATACAAACAGTCACATGCTTTTAATAATGATCGCCCTCGCTATGCTATGCTATGCAATACAGAACAGTCCGTGCTATCTCGTCAATACTACAACCCCACCACAAGAGACGCCGCAGCGACTACGACGAAAAGTCCCCAAGACACGCCCACAGCAGCCGCAGCGCTCTTGTTCACACTGACCACCTCAGGCGTACCGATCTTCTTCACATCATCAATCTTGCAAACAACCTCGCACCCCTTCTTCTTCCCCCTCTTCTGGTTCTTGCCCGCATACGGCCCACTGGTGTTGAACGCCATCTCGATCCACTGCACGTGGAACTCTGCGCTGTGATCCACCGTCATGTTCCCGCTCCACTCGCCGCCATCGCTCCACATGTTCAGGACCATATAACTACTCTTCCTCGGCACGCTGTACGTGTTCGCCGCGACCTGCTTGCCGTTGAGGTACCAGTAGCTGTGCTTGGGCAACCAATCGATGCGGTGCGTCTGCCAGTTCTCCCACGAAGGCAGGCTGGTGCTGGTGACCGAGGCGGCGGCGACTTCGTTGCCGTCCTTGACCGCCGGCTGGTTAGTGTAGCGGATCGTGTCGACGGGGTCGCGCGTCAGGATCTCAATGTCGGATTCGTTGTTGTCGTCGACAAATGTGAAGAAGCCTGCCACCGCGCCCTTGTCGCCCACCACCCGCCCGTACATCCGCATCGACACGTGCATCAGGTTCTTCTGCTCGTTCTCCATCTCCGCCGCGGACTGGAAGTCCGGTTCGCGGCTCGTGCGCATGGCTAGGTAGCTCGCTTCATTCTCTTCAGCCACGTAGATGTTGGCGTACGAGTTGGTCATCGGGATGGGGAAGTCGTCGGTGGCCGGCTTGCTCCAGTTCTGCGTGCCCCAGTCGTACTTCCAGTCATCTGAGTCGAAGATGGCGGGCTGCCACGAGGGCTCTAGGCCATCGCTGTTGTTGACCTGCACGGGGGGAGTGGTGAGGCCGCCTGCGAGGTCGCGGAAGTCGTAGAAGCGGTAGTACTGGAAGTATTCTGGGGTGGCCGAGTCGGTGCCCGATGAGACGACGTAGCAGTTGCAGTCGGCGTTGTTGTCTTTTGGCGTCTCGTTTCGAGACGAGGTGTACGAGCCCAGTGCGTGAGCTCCAGCTGCGAGGGGCAGGAGCGAGACGCCCAGTCGAGCAATCGAAGGCATTGCTATGCTGCGCGGTGGAAGCGCTTAGTTGAAGGGTAGGTGATTAGACAGTAGGATAGGAGTAAGAGTGTCAGTAGCTGTGAAGTGAAGGTCGAACAAAGCGAATGTCACCTGCGCAAGGCCATAAAGAAGTGTAGTAACAGCTGAAGAGAATTTGTAGTAATACCAATACACACGAAAGGGATCACTAAGCTCATATACGAGACCTCTGTTACAGTAAGCCGCTTAACACGGAAGCCAGGCTGAAAGCGCGCATACCATTCAATAGCGCAGCGGTGCAACAGGACAAGGTGCAGAAGCGCGTGTTTCGCGATTCTCCCAGTCGACAAATCCACCGGCTCAGCCACAGCGCCATCTAGCCAACTAACGCTCGCGGGATCTCCTGAGCTAGCCGTCTGCACCTCTAGCGCGGTAGAGACACGAGCCTCACTCTGGCCTCTCGACGGCTCTTCGGCGGACGACTCTGCCCTTGGGCACCGCATTCGATGCTCATTTGTCACCGTTTCGCTGAGTCGTGGCCCATTCGCTGTCATCGCGCCTTTGCTTCCTACAGCGCGGCCAGACCCGTCGTTTTGCACGATGCGCTGGAGCGCGAAAACGTGATGCAGGGCTCGTCACCAGCCACAGCGTTGTTCGCTAGCTTGCTGTAGGCTGGTGCTAAAATAGCCCTTTTGCCCGCCAAACACAACGCCACGACAAAGGTTATTTAATTGTAAGGACATGAGTAGCTGCAGGTGTCATCATGAGGACATGATCAATTTATTTGCCAACTTTGCCTGGCTTCCTTAGCTGATTCAGGGTGACAGGCTGTCCGTCCTCACGAATGTGATCGGTGGTACAGTGGCAGTGCTTACTGTGGAGGAGAGGAAACGCAGGTGGGATATTGGATAGCTCGTGTCATCCAACCACGCACGCTCTCTTCTGGACTAGGGGAGACAAAAAACAAGCCATGAGCTGTTCTGTTGTACAGAAGCGCACAGCCCCTGCAACAATGAGGAAGAAGCAATCCCAAGCACCAGCCACAGGCCTCGTAGGGCACACAGCAGCGGGTATTACCGTGTTTGGGGCCGATCCAGGCCTTATAGTCTTCAGAGCCGGTTGGTGTTCGTCGGTCTGCTGACCTTGTCGTCTCACTTGCCCTGTCGAAGTGCGCGACTTTGGAGGGTTTGATCATTGGGACTGCGTCAATTTATAGCACTGTGTCTCTGGGCTCAGGTTTCTGGCCATGGCTAACTAGGTGCCGGGCACTCTTGATAGCTTCATTTCTGAAGAAGCAGGGAGGAACCGCGGCTGATGAACAGTATAGTCACTCAGAATAGTTTCCAATTGTCTAGTACCCAACTTGAGGTACTCCTGGCTCTCGTCAATCTCGCAGAGTGCTTGATTTTCAGCCAGTCGTATGAAGGTGCTGCATACTATTACCTGCAATCTTCTAGTGAGCTCAAGTTACCAACCCAACCTTGACCCAATAACTCCATTCGCTATGCATTAGACCCCCTATAGTCAGACCCGATGAACACCCCAGGCGGGCTTACAAACGTCCAAGTCCCGTCCTGGGCCCAAAATCTCCACGATTGTACCTCTTCAAATCGTAGCCCGCTTTCTTGAAGCGCTTCATCTCCCAGTCTTTCCGCCGCGCGAAATCCTCGCCGGCTAACCTCTTCCTTACACGTTCTCTGCTCTCTAGATTAGTGTTCTCACGCAGGACTTCCGCGTCTGTCCACCTGTACGAAAACTCCTTGTGCAGCGGGTGTTGCTGGTTGTTCGGCTGGATTATAGAGAAGGGGTTCTTATGCGAGTGATCCAGAAGCTCGGGTGTGTCCGTGGCAGTGGAAGTAGGTTGTGTCTCCTGCGATGTACTGGGTGTTATAGGTATGACGAAGGATGTCTGCGGATGAGTGGTGCGCTTGCTCGTCACGGTTATCAATGGGTCTCTGTTTTCAAGCGCTGGAGCGACGAGGCCGCCCGTCTGCGAGTCGACGGGAAGTTGAACTCGCTCTGAAGTATCATCGAGCGAGACGCTGGGGTCGAGGCCGCGGATGCCGAACACGTTGATCTCGCGCTTGGGACCGGGAGCTTTGCGAGGCGATGTCCTGTTGGGTCTGGGAATCCAATCGTCGCTCTCGTCGCTCTCAGCTCCTCGTGTGCGGCCGCGGTGGCGTGTGTTTTCTTCGTCTTCGACGAGTGGCGCACGCTGTGCTTTCGCGGATGCAGGAGGTGTGTTCTTGACATGCTCTTTGCCCTTGGCTTGGGCTTTAGCCTTCGTCTCTTTCCCTGCTACCGGCTCCGACTCCTGGTCCTCGCCACGCATCTGCGAATCCTTGACCTCCTGCGCAAGATTGCTCGGAACAGCAGCATGTATGTCTGTCATGAGCTTCGCGCGCCGACAAAACCCCGCCCAGTCTTCGTTCGCCAGCTTGCCTGCCTCTTCGTTGAGCGCGCTCGCGGGGTTCGGTTGGATGAGCAGACACGAGATGGTGACCAGCACATCGCGCAGCTTGAGCGTGCTGCTCCAGTCGCGCTTGAGCGTCTCAACGCACACGGCGCCGGTAGCTTCGTCCACGTTCGGATGCCAGCATCGTGTGCGGAAGAAGGCTGTGGGAGCTGCCGTTGGATAGGTAGGAGGGATGTCGAGGTGTAGCCGCCAGACGCCGTTCGCGTATGGTGTGCCGACGGGACCGCACAGCAGGACGTCGAGGGAGGTGAGATCGGCGGAAGGGTCGGTGTTGGGAGGAAACAAGTAGTTCGGTGGCAGCCCCGCCGTATGCAGCGAGCCATGGTCGCCTGCAAGGCGTCTGAGTGATTTGGAGTTCTGAGCTGTGTTAGCAGCTGAAGCAATACAGCTACAAGTAACCGAAGCGTGACAACACACACAGGGGAGAGACAGTCTTACCATTATAATGTGTGAGATTAATGTGTCATAGATGCAGAGCACCTGTCTTATCGAAGCTGGCGCTTAGGTGAAAGGTCCGTGGTGAGTGGCTTGCCAGCTGCAGCTTGTATGCGCCGCTTTCATCGTCTGGACGCGTTCGCGACGCCCCACATGACCAAACTTACCTCACGTTGGCGCGGGGACGCTCACTCGCTCATCATTCCCTCTCACTCTAGCTTCACTAGATACCGCGCTTTATCAAGGCTGACTGGACACCGAGCATATCTGGAGAATACCGCCAAGAGAACATTGGAAAGTAGAAAGGAACCGTATTTAACAGTTCTGGTCACCTGAGAGACCTTTGAAGCTATATAGAGCTTGCCATTTACACCTCAAGCCGTCCGATCAAAACATTGACTTGCCTCATCCTTACAGTATAGCAATCACATGACGCATGTTGACTTGGACCGTTAGAGTGTATTTCATGTATACTTCTGTCATTCATGAGCCGCCAAATACTTGTCTGACTCCCAACCTGCTATGCCTTTCTTGGTCCCATAACGCCGCGCTACAATGTATCTTACAATCACAGAATGTCCATATCATCCGCCGGATCAACAAATGGGAACTGCCCACTCTCAATCGCCGCTATCCGATCAAGCTCAGCCTGGTAGTCCTTCCTCAGCGTATCAAGCGTGACGATCTGCCTCTTAAGCAGCTTCTTCGCTTTGCCCAAACCCCACTGCGGCGGACCGCTTTCGTCTATTTTCTGCTCGGCAAGGATATACGCGTCCTCTTTGTTGACCGATGAAAGCGTATTAATGATCATCAGGTAGCACTGGATCAGCGCATCATTCGCAGGGTCCTGGAACTTGGAAGATGTCGTCTTGAGCCGCTGCAGCCGCTCGTACATGATCGAGGCTGCGCCGCGGAAGTTGTTGCGCGAGATGCGGAAGGAATAAAGGATCTGGTGGTAGGGAGGTCCGGACGCCATGTTCAGCGTCTTGAAGCACAGCGAGGACAGAATGGTATCGACCTCGTCTGACAGGCCAATAAAGGGGAACTTGAGGAGAGCTGCAGCCTGCGATTGCCCAATCATGGAGGTGATCAGCGTTTGCAGAGATGAGCGTTTCCTAAAGACAAGTTAGCCGGGATTCAATCAAGGGGGATTGCACGACTTACAAGGCTGGGTCGCTGTGCCGTGTCATCGCTGTGTACGCATCCTGATACCTGGCAGTCTGGACTGACGCAGAGAACAACCGTTGCAGAAGTTCAGTCTTGGTCTCCTGATCCTCTCGGCCTGTCAACGACCTGAGTCCCAATTGTGCGAACTCAGCTACATATGAGTATGCTTTAACCTTCTCAAAAAGGCCAACAACGTGGCTGTAATATTTTGCGAGCCCCTCTGAGAATAGGTTCCTATCGGTCTCAGAGACAAGGCCAGCAGAGTCTGCATCTTCAACACTGAACATGCCAAGCGCTGTTTCCGTTAGTCTTCTACCAATCAAGAAATATCTATGGATCTTACCAAGCGTATATGCCACCTTCTGGAAGTAGACAGAAGCCAGTGCATTCTCACCAAGAGCGATGTGCAGGCGAGCCTTCAGGTAGGTGGCCCAATTACCGTCAGTGAGGAATTTGGCAAAGTCCAGAGCCAAGTCGTACTCTTTCTGGTACAGCAAGATGCCCATGTTGTCTTCGACGACACTATCGTACATAGACTCCTCTCTGAACATTGATGCCACCCAAGCTCGGCCCCAGTACGTCAGCTGGCCAGCCTTCAAATTTCGCGGTAATGGCAAGTCGAAAAATCGAATGCCATATATACCCTCCATTACTGTCTGTGTGATGGGAAGCTTCTTGCCAGTCTTTAGGTTCTCGCTTAGAGTCCGGTTCACTACCTCCGAGGCAGGTCCTGTAGATGTTTGATGTGACCATACTGTCCGGGCCAGCCATGACACGGTCATGTAGTCCCGGAACTGTGCTGCCAGCTCCACAAATACCTCAGATGCATCGAATCCTTCTGGTGTCTCTCCTTCGAGCTCCACGAACATAACGAGCAAGAGTACCAGTAAGTCCAAGACTGCATGATAGTCTCGCTCCAGTGTTTCTTGAGCCACTCGTAGCAGTGCGTTGAGGCCAAAACGTGCAAGCTGCTTTCGACTGTTCGGTCGTCCTTGTTCCTCATAGGCCAAGATCTGAATGGCTCGAAGGAAGGTTTCTGTGCTAAGATCCTTGATTTCGGTCCCGAGCTCATCGACAATGATCGCCAGGTCTTCATCTGACACATGACGAACGAGCTCGCTCTGTGATTCAATCAACTCCATGCGGTCAATCACTGTGAGCGAGCGACTCTGGAGCGCATCGGCTTCGAGCTGACGTTCCACGCTGCGTTGCACGAATGAAGGAAGCCTCCTTCGGAATGAGGACGCTGCGTTAAGGAGACGAGCCACGTCAGGCGTGGATTTGTCAAGGGCCCTCGGAAGAGGACCAGTCAAGGGCTGGGTGCTGGTGAGCGCTGCTGCGTTTAGTGTTGTGAGCTCGAGCTCACTGCAAGTGCGGATTGCCGAGACGTAATCGCTCAACACCAGCCAGGGCATAGACGTGTCGACATCATATACAAGAGATAACGACTCGCCTCTCCGTTTATGAAGGTCCTTGACCAAGCCGTAGAACGCCTGCCATTGTGCGGAAACGGCGTCCTCGTAATCATCAGGATCACGGGCACCGTTGGGCGATTTCGTTGCAAGCAGGGACACTGCTGTACATATGCGTTCCTTCAAAGACCCTGTGCTGAGCGCTCTGCTTGGTCGCTTCCGGTCGATGCCCCTAGCGAAGATGTTCAGGGCGGTTTCCAGTGTAGCCATGGTGAAGCGTCCAGGGTAGAACAAAAATTCCAACCACTGCCCTGACACATCAATGTCGTCGTTGGAAGTATCTTGCTGGTCAGGGAAGGTTGGGCTGCGCTTCAGTCCATCTACTGTCAGAGGCCCTGCGTCAACCAAAACCCATTCGTGTTTCCATACTCGCTCAAGGTGGTCAGGGTCATCGTGGAGATCGAATTTCAACTGATAAACCCTGCTGCTTGGTCCGGATCGTGCACGAACCCACAACTCTGTGCCTCTCCAAGTGCCGGCTGGGCCAGGTATAACGTGAAACTCCTCCATAGACCATACAGTCGTGTCCATGAGCTCGTCAATGGGCGGAACGAACTCGACGAGAGGCTGAACGTCCACAATACCGTTGTGTTGATCATCACCATCTCTTACACCCCAAAACCTGAACTGATGTTGCTTTGGCGAGTATGTAACAACGTGGTAGTTGGCACCTTCGACACCCCCAGGGATGTCCATAACCGCCATGAGCTTCGATTGCGAGGGTCCAATATAGTAGGAGTTGTTGCCGTTGCCGTTGCCGTTGACATTCCCATTGCTGCTACCATTGACCTTTTCTAATGCGCGGTCCGACGATCCCAGTAAGTCGGTCTCTGCGCCTGGTTTCCCTGAAGCTACGTTCCAAGCTCGTAGTGTATGGTCTAGAGAGATGGACAGGATGTGCTGCTTATCGGGAGACAGAGCAATGGCAGCAGCAGCAGAGACGGCAAAATCCACATTGTCGAACCTAACCGTAGGCTGCACCTTCCACGACAGAAGGTCACGAACCGACCAATTGTTGATTTGGTATCGCGAGCCTTCCCAAACTTTGTTATCCCTGTCCCACAGCAGGCGGCAGATGGCGCCGTCTTCGAGTGACACAAGTAGATCGTCGACGGCTAAGCTCTCGAGCCTGTACGGGATGCGACCGCTGAAGAGCACTGGCTCCGATGTCTTGCACCAATTCTCTATTTCCTGCTCTGAGGCGGCTGGGTTGATGAAGAAGTCGCGGTGCAGGGTGATGGTGTAGAGCTCGTTTGCGGTAGTAATGGCGAAGACGGTGAGCGCATCGCGGTCGTTCGGTTCTGCGAATGCCACGCAAAAGGGACGGATCGGCGACGGGAACTTCAGCAGAAGCGTGAGATTAGCTTCAAACCCATGGCTGGAATCGTGGTCTAGGTCGGCGGCTTGGATCTCGAGGATCTTCCTGTTGTCCAAGACGCGCCAGAGGAACGTTCGCGGATATTCGTGATGTCGTCGGAAGAACAGCGAGCCGTCCGTCGCTAGGTGGCGGCGCGTGAAGGCTTCTTCGTCCTGGTCGGCATACTGCTCGGTGATGACTGTGCGCTTCGCGGCGGTGCGCGTACCGAAGGTCGAGGTCGAATGCGCCGGGAGCGTGAAGGAGATGGTCGACGCAGGGAATGCAGGCTCGATGTTCAGCCGCGCCTCTTTGTAGAGACACGCGCCTCCGGTGTTGGCCATCCTGCTCGCATACGAAGACTGTCCTGGCACGGCGCGCAAGCGATCAAAGGTTGTGCACGGTGGGGCTGCGGTAACGCGGAGGTGAGCTTGCGCAAACAAAAGATGCTCTCGAGCAGCTGCCGCACAGACGGCGCTAGTACACCACACCTGCATCAATGATCAACATCACCGAAGAACTACTCGACATCAGACGAATACTTTGTAAAATGTTGCTGTAATTCATTCGACATTGATAACATCAGCACCCGCTAAATAGAGGAAAAACGCCACCCAATGCTCTGGTATCTACAGGGAAAGAGACAGCATAGTCGTCGTGTGTGCTAGGCTCTACGCATCGATCACCTGTTGTTCCTCTCTTCAAGATCCTTCTCTTTGGGGTCGCCAATACCATCCTCATTGATAGCAAACAAGCAATCGCTCTCGGGTAAGCAAGGGCTGTCGTAGATCTTGCAAACTCGCGTCTCTCCTCGGCCCTTCCTCAAGCTGAGACGAGTCGTACTGGCATGAGCAATGATATTACCGCCAATGGGCTTCTTGGGGTCGGGATTGAACATGGCGCTTGGTCCTCCGTCGACCTGCGCGACAACCTGGTTGGTGATGACGACAGCAATGCCGAATTCGTCGGCGAGGCGCTGTAATGTTCGCATGAACTTTGCCAGATGAGTCTGACGACTCGAAAGTTCTCCACGCCCAGCAAAGTCTGTGCGGTACAGCGATGTCGCCGAGTCTACTATCAGCAGCGAGAATCGCGTCTCCGTCATCATCTGTGCGGCTTGGTTGAGCAGCTCCAGCTGATGGTCAGAGTTGTAGGCTCTTGCGTACGCGACATTGTCCAAGACTTCTTCGCCAGACAGACCGAATCGGTTGGCGACAGCCAGGCAGCGGACGGGTCGGAAAGTGCCCTCAGTATCGATGTAGAGGCACTTTCCTTCGCCGCCACCCATATCGAAGGGTAGTTGGCATGTCACCGCAAGGGTATGACAGATCTGACTCTTTCCTGTCCTAAACTCGCCGAAAATCTCAGTGATGGAACCGGTCTCGATGCCGCCAGCCAACAAAGTATCCAACTGCTTCGATCCGGTCGTAATTGAGATGAGCTCGCTTCGCCGTTGGTGCATCTCCGTCGCCGTTGTGAAACCCATAGGTACAAGTTTCGATGCTTCTGCCAGCAGTTTCGATGCTTTTTGTTCGGAGATACCCTTGATCTGCTCCAAGGCTCGTCGTGGTCTGCGTCTCATTAGCCACAGGTCCACTTGCGCTTATATCGTGACCCACGTGTAAGCAATCGCCTCAATGGTGTTGTAGCCACCTTCGACAACAAGCTTGATGTCACGAGCGGTAAGACCATTTACGCCCTATGGGTCTGTCAGCTAGTGTTGCGTGCATGAGGTTCGATCATGCATACCTCAAGAGCGGAGACGGGTGTGGGAGCACCAGGCCCTCCCATCTGGCTATCCTCCTCGAATTGCTGCTCTTCAGTACTCATGATAATTGTTGATGTGGCGGTAACGAGCTAACAATCTCTGTACGATGGAAGTCGAGGGATGCAAGAGTTACAAGATCGCGGGGAGAAAGTCGCGTCTGGATTGCCACCCATCTTAGCGCAAACGCGTTACCACGTGATCATTACCAATCGCCCCTCCCCGCTAGATTTAGGCAACTGCAAGGCCACCACGAGCAAGGACCGAGGGTATGCGCATTTTGCGTGATCAGCTCTTCGCGTGGTTCTCAAATCACAGTATCAATATTCCGCCTTACAGATATTTTCGGTCAGTTATTTCTTGGAAAAATACCATGAAAGGGGGGCAAGATGTGTGATTCAACTTTGTATTCATGTTTACTTGTGTGGTATCATAATGTCATAAATTTGGTTCCTTGACTCCCTTTTACTCGTCATCACCGAAGAAGACCTTGACAGGCAACCAAGAGTCACCGCAGACCTTGAAACGCTCAGGCAGCGAATCAATGATCTTGACCTCGTCGTCAGTCAACTCCCAGCCGTCAAGCTCGAAGTTGCCCTGAATGCGTTGAGCAGAGACCGACTTGGGGATGACACTAGATCCGCGTTGGAGACCCCATACAAGGAGGACCTGCTGGACAGTCTTGCCCTTCTTCTCGGCGAGCTTCTTGAGCTCCTCGTTCTTGTAAAGAGGCGAGTCGGTGGAACCAAGGCAGGAGTAGGCGGTGGCGTGGATGCCCTTCTCCTTGAGATAGCTCAGCAGCTTGGGCCTGTGTTGTAGTAAGCACATGTTCAGTTCATATTGAAAGAGCCACTTACGAAGGGTTGTTGGGGTGAAGCTCAACCTGGTTGACAGCAGGTGTGATCTTGAACCTGGAATCGGCGAACAGCTTCTCGAGGTTCTTGATGGCAAAGTTGGAGACACCAATGTTCTTGACGCGACCAGACTCGGGAAGCTTCTGGAGCTCAGCCCATGTGTCAAGGAAGTCCCAGTCGGGGTAATGCTTGCTCAGATCATCAGGGTCGGTGGAAGAGGGCCAGTGCTGAATGTCGTTAGCATGTACATTTCTTCCTACATAATGACTCTAGACTTACCATGAGGTACAAATCGACATAGTCGAGGCCAAGGCTCTTCAGCGAGCTGGTGATACCCTCCTCGACGCGCTTGTGCCATGGGTTGTCAAGCTTGGTGGTGACCCAAATCTCCTCACGGGGAACACCAGAGTCCTTGATACCCTCGCCGACTTCCTTCTCGTTGCCATAGGCAAGAGCGGTGTCAATGTGACGGTAGCCAGACTGGAGGGCGACCTTGACAGCCTCACGAACCTCACCGGGCTTCGACTGCCATGTTCCGAGACCGACAGCGGGGATCTTAGCGCCGGTGTTGAGCGTGAAGTGCTCCTTGGTCCAGTTCTTGGGTGCCATTCTTGCAAGTGTACGAAGCATATAATTGAAGATTGGAGGTAATGAAGGAATTCTTTCCCAGAGAGGAGGGGCAGCTTGTTATTTCAATGAGCATCCCACCTGACGTCAACTGCTCCTTCGGTCCACGCGCCGAAGGACGCGACATTTTCCACCGGATATTCGCATGGCTGCTTTGTCCACCAATGATGTTACAATTAGCCCGCGGTGGGCCGTTGGAGGCTGCACAGGCCCACTGTTGTGAGCCTCAATTGTGGAGGACAACTGGGCAGCTCTAGGTCGAGAGAGGTATCGTTTCCTACACGGGTGGGATTAGGCAGTTCGCCCCACCATAACCTCCCTCTAGATGGATGCGACTGTTGGGACTCCCTTTTTTGGAACTGCCGCCCTTTGTAATCCGGGTATATACAGAGGGCTTCGCCATGACGTCTGCTTCTGGTATCTTTCACTATCTTAAGGTGGCGTATTGGGCGTGAAAGCGGTCTTCCTGAGGTCCTTTGAGGCTTTGACGTCAAGCCAGAAGTGTATCATCAACGTCTGCACAAGCATCCGTAAGCAGACGTTAGGTTCGAGATTCCGGCTAGTTTACGGACGAGCATACAATTAGCATGATGTGACAATCGTGAGAGCTGCATTCGAGTGAGTTCAAAGACGGAGTTGTTTGGCGGGGCTTAGTCACTGGGAGCTAGTTCAATCGCCGAGGTGCGGCTCGAAAGCTGTGCGCAGGTCTCCTCCGAGCACTCTCCGCATTAGCGCAACATGTCTTCAGGCTTCGTTTCCGGGGGTACGGCTGACGCTCCTATCGAGCGAGACGATGAATGGCGAAAAGCTCAGCTGGAGATAGAGGAGAAGCGGAGACAGAAAGAAGAATTAGGGAAGCAGAACGAGGGCAAGAGCCTGTTCGAAGTACTGCAAGCGAACAAAGGTGATACAGCATCGATGACAGTGTCAGATTCTCCAACTAACATGTCAGGTTGATGTAAGACGCCAAACAAGAAGCATTCGAACAAGCCGCCCGCTACAAACTGCACGTCACTCTCGATGATGACGAGGCCGAGTACCTTGAAGGTATTCTGGAGAAGAAGGCTAGAGAAGAAGCAAAAGTGAAGAAAGAGACGCGCGAACAATTAGAAGTGTTCCGCAAACAACAAGAAGACGCGGAGCGAAAGGCGCTGGAGGAAGACAACGATGAGGCGCCCAGGGAGGAACAGGTTCAATGGGCAGCGCCTGCGCGGAAACGCAAGAAGGGCTACGAGAGCACTCTGTTGAAGGGCGTCAAGTTGCGGAAGCCCAGCTCAGTGGCTGAAGAGAAGAAGCCTGTTGATACGGCTGGTGAGGAGAAGAAATCCACAACCAGTGTGCAGACAAGCGCCTCTAAAGCGCCGTCCGCAAAAGCTGGGAGCGCACCAGCCGCGCTTGCACTGGGTCTTGGGTATGGTTCCTCGGATGAAGACGATTGAAGGACTTGCGTTGGCAAAGCGCTGACAGTCTCTGAAATGAGAATGAGGAGTAATATGACATGAACAGGTTACTACAAGCCATTCGTAGCGGGCCTGCACCTGAGTGTATCATCTGCTCACAATCTAAAAAAGAAGGAAACTTCTGAATACTCGTTTCCCCACATTGTCCTTGTTCTCGCATTGTACGTTTGGGCGATCATCGCGTGCATTTTCTCCCTGTGATATCTTCTTTATTTACATGTTTACACAGTCGTCAACCCCGCATAAGCCACCACCTCTGAAACGTTTATTGATCAAAAAAGAATAAGAAGAAGAACAAGCATGATATATCGTATCTCACGTGTACACCAAAATCTAAACCACCCGTCTAGTACCAGCACTTTCCGTATTTCTTGTCACAGCCAACTGTGCAACCCCATGGGTCAGCAGCGCAACGGCCGGTGGTCTTATTGCAGCACTCGAGTTTCAAGAAAGAGTTCTTGTAGCCAGCGCAAGTCTGGTCTTTGGCGCCACCGCACTTACCGTCTTTAGAGACGGGCTTTGAGGTGGGAGTCGGTTTCGACGGGGTGGTGGAGGTAGCAGGCTTGGTCTGGGACGCAAGGGTGGTCGAGGAAGCAACGGGACTTCCGATGGACGATCTAGTTACGCTGGGAGTTGTTGGTACAGTGCTCAATTGAGAGCCAATAGAGGAGACTGAAGAAATTGTGGACTCTGGCTTGTTCGTAGCAGAGGACTTGACGTCTTGAGTTGAAGAAAGTGTGCTGGACTTATCGCCAGACTTATCGGTAGAGACTGAAGGTAAAGCCGACAAAGAGGAGACTATGGTCGAGGTGACAGAAGGAGCCTGAAGTGTTGAGGACATGGAAGTCGACGCAACCGACTCAACCAAAGATGAGACTGAAGAACTTACGCAGGTACCAGCAAGCGGGTTGCATCCGGCTCCGCAGTGGCCTGTGGAAGCACCGCAGTAACCATACTGGGAGCAGCACTCGGACTTGACACCCTCGTGAACGAAGCCAACGCAGGTGAAGCCGGTAGAGGCACCACAAGTACCGTCAGTAGATGTCTTCAAAGCACCAGTGGGCTGAGGAGCGGCAGTAGTGGTCGTTGTAGGAGTGTTGTCGTTGGAGCCGCAGTTGCCAAACAAGGTGTTGCAACCAGCTCCGCAGTGGTCAGTCTGAGCAAATATTAGCCGACATGTCGCGGTTATGTGGCATATGACTTTTAACTTACGGTAGATCCGCACCATCCGTACTGAGAGCAGCAGTTGCCAAACTCCGAACCAAGGCAAATCTGGTTGTTGCTGCCAGGACCACAGCTTCCATCAGTGGAGACGGCGCCGGTGGGAGCAGGACCAGAGGTAGCAGTGGATGTGGGAGTACCAGTGCCGGGTGTGGAGTCACGGTACCAGTTAGCCTTAGGCTCGTTCATGCACTCGCCCATGGTGACACCCTTAAAGCCGCGAGCCTGGAGGGTCTCGATCATGGTGACAGTCAGATTGAGAGCGGTGAGCTCGTGGATATCGTGACCGATAGCAAGCCTGCTGTCAGCAGCCGGGTTGGCGGCATTGACAGAGTTACGGAAGTTGTTCTTAGCATTCTCGATCTTCGTAGGAGTGAGGTTGTTGTAGTCATCGGTGTCCAAGTCGAAGTACGAGATGACGTAGCCAAGTTTCTGCAGAACGTTTTGACAGACGGTGTTGCAAGACGAGTAAGGAGGGCGCATGTAGGTGGGATATTTGCCGAGAATATTGCGGAGGGCCATCTCGTTCTTGACCATCTGGTCGTATACCTCAGTCTCAGTGATGAGAGAAAGATCTTGGTGAGACCAGGTGTGGGAAGCGACCTGGTGACCCTCGGCTTCCATGCGCTTGATGACAGCGGACCACTTCTCATCGATAGCACCCTTGCCAATGTTGTTACCAGTGA
>Ga0181467_100518_pt1 | contig 18754 bp, 16 predicted proteins | sample InSIn5gowninarea_2_FD_119079 | JGI IMG/M metagenome (GOLD analysis project Ga0181467, IMG submission 119079) | Clean room microbial communities from NASA Spacecraft Assembly Facility at Jet Propulsion Laboratory, Pasadena, California, USA -... ... | reverse complement strand
TGTGTGTGTGTGTGTCTCCTCCCTATTTCATTCGTGATCTCGATAGCAGATGGAATAATGGAAAGTGCGATCTACTAACCCTTGATCTTTGTCTCTAGACTGTGGGAGGGAAAGCGTGTCCAGGGAGGGCGGTATGGGGGCGCCTCATTCTCGAAAAAGTACTCTAGTCAAGGGCAGAGAAGGCGCTGTTTTTACGTTTCGGCGCCTCCTGCAGTGAGGGCCAATGAAGTTCTTGTTCGTGTACTGTTGCAATTAGTATTAGAAGCGGATTGTGTCTTGCTGTAGGTGCTAGAAGCACTGCCTCGTTGTGAAGACTAAATAAATATTGTGAAGTCTATCATCCTTTGTCGGTCAAGTGGAAGATAAGTTCTCTTTTAATGGATCAATTATGAGGTATCCAAGCGAGATCCTACCAGCTGGAGCTGAATTTCTCATTATCCTGCAGATATATTCAGGTCTACAGTTCCTAGACTTTTCATCGGATTGTAAAAGGCATGACTCGACGCCTTGATTTTCATAGCCCAATCTTCCATAGGCGCCTCATGAAACAGGTCCGAGTAGATATAGAGTTCTACTACTTCCATGGCTTCAAATTGTGCCCCCTATAGTAGCTTCACCACGCACTTGGGCGAAACACATTTACATTACGAGATTGAAACTCAGATTCATAGGCGCCAGCCCCCGAAATGGTGGATCGTATAGAAGGCACATGTGACATTTTCATTAGTTGAGTAAGTACGTATGTCGTAAGGACATGTTCGCCCTCTCCCCAAACCATCTACTGATGTTTGTAAAGATTTGCAATCTGCATGTACAAGTCTGGTGCAATCATGCATAGCATACACGGGAGTAACATCGCACTCTGCAAATCAGTCTGTTGCCAAGCATGCACTGAAATGACTCTGTATCCCTCATCAAATCGAGTTGGATGAACAGACCGACCACAATGAACCCACATGTCTGAATCAAGCCCCAGCACATCAACCAAGCAAACATTGATCACATCAGTGCATTTACCACTGTTTCTCAATATCATGCTTATCCCAGTATTCCAGCTTCCTCGCATCCTCCGCATCATTAGCCTTCTTATTCGCCTCGGCCAGCTTCCTCGCTGCAGCTTCACTACTCAAAGGATCAAGAGCCTTGTACTTAACGGTATTGTCGGGGAGTTCGCCGTCAAGACCAACAAATCCAGCGGTGAAGTTGTCGATAGCTTCGCCATACTGATCTGTTTCGCGAATCTTGCAACGAGTGCCTTGGGATTCGGAATGCTGGGTCAATGCGGTGATGGAGTTGAAATAACGGAGACAGCCGCGGCAGCGTAGAGCTTCGTTGCGGTGAGCGGGCGAGCGAAGATGGGCGAGGAGAGACTGTGGTGTCTTTTGACTCTTCCTGTGGATGGTTAGTTGACTGTTCATAGTTTGACATGGAGTGGGGAAGACTTTGCGTACTTGCAAGCTTTAAAAGGGCACTTATACTGTCGGGTGAAGATATTGAAGTAGACTTCTGGATTGAAGCTCTTCTTGTCGGGGTTGTACAGGTCTGCCTCGGTCGGCTCGGCTGGAGTAATCTGTACAGAAGCAAACTTCTCCGTAAGTGGTGTGAAAGCCTTGGACGTATCGGGCTTCTCGCAAGTCCAGGCAGGCACGGACTTATCCATGATATCGACCAATCCCCAAGACTTTGGTTGTGCTACTTCCTTTCCAAGTTTCAATCCTTGTACTTGCGGTTCTTTGACATTGACAGATTTCTTGAGAGGAGCATACCAATCCGCATTGATTTCGGCAGACCCGGCATCGTAGTTCCCAATCAAATCATCCTCCATGAAAGTGATCTTCAGAGGTGGCTTGTTCTCCTTCTCGACAGGCTGCTCAAATTGCTGGACAATGCTTGCTGTTGGTTTGAGAGACTGAAGAAGGGGAGCAAATCCATGGTCAGCTGGCATATGATCTCGAACACCTGCAACTGCTGGAAGGATGTCTTCACTGTCTGACGCGGGTTCCGTACAATCCCAGCCATCGCCCTTGACACTAGTCGGAAAGGTAGTTGTAAGTGGTGAAGGCGAAGGTCGTCCCCGCTCAGAGCCTTCCCTTGCGCGTACTTCAAGAGCCAAGCCCATATCCTGCTTCTTTTGTCTGAGCTTGGTAAGGTCTTCAAGACGATATTTGCTGCAGTCACCTCTCTCGATATGGTTCATGAGACCACCAGCGCGAGTGAAGTGGCGTCGGCATGCTGTACAGAGAAGGTCTTGTTCGATGGCGTGGAGGCGATCGCGATGACTTTTGAGGGCCTTGAGATCGTGGAAGTCGGCGCTGCAGACGTCGCAAGTGATATGCTCCGGAGTTTCGAGCTTGTGGCGGAAGTACTCAGCATAAGAGCAGAATTGCTTATCGCAAAGCTTGCAGTACTCCATCGTGCGTGGCGGCATTGCGACGTCCTTCGACGTTATGTGAGATGGAAAAAGATGGAGACGTTTTGAACGGGATGTGAACAGAAAGGAAGGCGGGCGTCGGTCGATCGGAATAGCACCCGCGTAAGGTATCCTGACCATCTTGTCACTTTACTTGATGCTTCACTTCAGGAGCATACTAGCATGTAAGCCTGAGAGACTGGGAAATTACCAAGTCTTTTCTTCACAGGCTAGTACGTGATAGAATGTGATACAGCATATGAGGTCGTATTGAGACTACTTAGCTTTATATATGGCAAGCTCACCTATAATTCCACGTTCACATCGATATCTTCACCAAGGTACAATACCTGGGCAGCGTTTCGACATTTCACGATCGTTGCGTCTGATTTGTGCCTTATACTTGAAGTCTTCCGTGTTAGAGATGCATTTCAGCGCAAAGATGTGATCATACAGGAAATAGCGGTTTACTCCACATCGATCCTGGTTATTTCACTTTCACGTGTTTATAGAAAACCTACTTTCTTTGCTAAGCAATCCAGTGAGAACATTCCGTTTATTTCTTTGCTGCATATATGCTCAGTCATCCACGTCGGCTGACGAAAGTTCGATTCGATCACCCAGGAGCTCCAACTCTACCCTGGCTCTACCCGTGTCGTCTCCCATAATATCGTTCAGACCACCCGTATCAAGAGCTGCAAGCGATCTAGTCTGCAGCGCCCGCAAAGGATCCAGATAAGTCTCTCGCACCTTATTCGTGATCTCAGAATGAAACAAGTGAGCATACTGCTCGCTTCTCATGAAATAGAGAAAGTTAAGAACAGACATGTGAAGAGACAGATCCGTCATCAGCTTAGACGCTATCTGTTCGTCCTCATCTGACAGGACTTCTTGCAGATTAGGGCAGATATGCGGCAGCGTGGCAACAAGCGCAGCAGATGATGAAAATACGTTCTTGGTCCCACGGTCTTCGGCGGTCATGATCTCTTCCTTCAACCACGCCACAGCTGATACTTTCAAGCCCTTTAAACGGGAATCATCATGCTCTTCCTCGAACATTGAGGTGATGAACGACAATCTGACGCGATCATTGGGATGCGAGTGCAGAATGGAGGATGTAAGAACATGAGCGGCATGACGAGTTACTGGTGAAGGGTCCGAGGCTGAGAGAACCGACAGCGCTTGTAGATACTTCAAGAACTCAGCATCGTCAAGTGGACCGTCTACAAACTGATCCGAATGTTCTAGCCAAATCCCAATTACGAGTAGTGCGTCTGGTAACCCTGGTTTTTGGCTGTCCCAGAACTTGGAGACCAATTTTGCATGGTCCGAAAATATTGTCATGCTGGGCAATGAGGCTTTGGAGTCGAAAACAGCGGCTGAAAAGATGTTTGATGCGACCAGAAATAAACACCCTTCCGCTGAGAGAGGTATATCGTCTGGTGTGTTTGGCAGATTCTCGTGAGGGTCTGAGTCTGACTCGCCAGCATCGGATGTTCTATATATTGAGTCGAATAGGCTCTGGTAATCTCGAAGACCGATGTCGCGGCATAATGCCTATGTAGTATTTAGCACAGCTTGCATATTTGTGGGAGCACATACCACAAGCTGACCAACGATAGCGTCCCTCACCACAAAAGCAGGGTCTTCTCGATACGCTTCATTCAGGCTCATCCTGCCTGGTACTACCTTGTCGGGATGATATACCTCAAGCAGCCGCCCCGCCCATTGCAGTGGGTTTGTATTGACATACTGCTCCAGTATGTGTGTCACGAATCCTTGTATCAATTTCTGTTGTATTGCACCTTCTGCGGGATCTTCTTCTCCTTCAGCTTCTCGATCTGGTGCGATTGGGCCTGGAGATAGCGTCGTCTTGAGTAGAAATGATACAGGCTCTCGACTGGATTGTCGTCCGGGGAGTGGTGGTCGTTTTTGCCCACTTATAGCTCGAACAAATCGCAGAATCGCAAGTGTAGCTTGCTTCGTAGGGCGGTAACAGTCGTTGATGATCATCACACTTGTGGATAGGAACCGCGACGGATATTTCGTTTTTAGGCGAGGGAGTATGATAGCCGACAGTTCCAGCAGCAAGCAGAATTGGTCTGTAGGAGAAGGCTCTAGCTCCGCTGCATTTACGGCATCTTCCTCTTCGAGACTCAGTGTGCTCAAATGCTCATTGACGCCGAGTATGATCTCTCGTGGATTAGCCAAGCGTGCAATGATATGCAAAGCTTCCTCAGAGCCCAGAACTGAGAGCAATTTCGGCATCAGATCCCATCCCAGCAGCTGCGCTAATTCAACATCTTGGAGGAGTTCACACAATGTGGGCAAGACCTCTTGAGGTTTGTGCACTTCCAAGAGACGTTCTATCAGTGCTAGGTACATCGGTCCGCTCCATTGCGGAGGACGGTTAAGTTGAAGTACTGCCGCGGGGTCTCGTATATCGACGTTCTCAACTGCATCCGATTGTGGATCTAGCCCAGGTTCGAAGTCTTCTTTGTCGAATACTTGTGCTTGTGGTACTTCGGACTGTTCAATCGGATTCGACTGGTTTGACATGACGCTGTGAGCAGGTTAGCTCAAAGTTCGCTATTGACATGATCCATACCTCTGCTTCTTGTCCACAGACTTGAACTGCAACTGCTTCCACGAAGTGCACGGACCAGTATGTTGATCTAATCACGTGGTCCAATTTAACGACACTTCTAATTCTCACTACTAATGCCCCAAACATCACCATGTAGTATTCATCGAAACTACCTGGTTCCTTCTTTCCTTTGTCATTGACTGCTTTGAACACCTTTCTGTGTGCAGTTGCATTGCTATAGCCCGTTCTGACCCATCAGCTTCCTTCAAGGCACCTTTAATTACGGGTTAAGCTTGGAGGCAAGTTGCAACCCTTCTTAGTTGATATGCGGCCTCAAATCAGACCTGAGAACAGATAAACCGGCATGAGATCTTGATATGAGCTGGAATCAAACGTTGGGGACTTTCAGATTGGGGCAGCAAGATGCCCGTTTGCTTGCCTTGCACTGTGGAAAGACTGCTGGCTAAGATGCTCTTGTCATTCACTCCTTACATCACAACCCTTTGGATTGTATAAGTCATTTTGATTTTGATAGTAATAGTTAAGTCTTCCCAAAATGTTTGCAAAATATCTCCAACAACTTTCAGATGTTGGGGAGCAGATCAGGGTATCATGCCTTTGTCTGTATTGTACGTCCATATACACCTTCTGAGATCTACAACAATGCTTCGAAGAACGTGACTCATTAAGTAATGGAACTTCCAGAAGTCAAACATGTGCTGTCTTTCGCTTATTGATTCACCATCAAACACCCCCACCTCTTTTGTTTGCCGCGCTTATAAAAAACCCCTACTTCGCTGTCAGCAGAACCTGGGTTTTATCAACAGCAAAACAGCAGAACAGCGTCAACATGGAGCTCAGCAACTCTGAGGCAGAGTATCTACTGCGTCACGTCACTTTGCCTCCGCAGCTGCCCCAGAAAGATGACTGGAATGAACGCTGTTGCGATTGCTTGGTCCAATTCACTGTGGAGGTTCTTTCTGATTACATTGCACAGGGGAGTCTCAACGAAGATGGTTTCTCCCGCGCACGCAAGATGCTCTACAGCATGGCCAGAGTCATGTCTGGTGGGGCAGTGAATGGTAATGCGCTTGCTAATGAAATCAACCAATTGTCTTCTGGAGGTAGTTGAGCCGGATGCCTATCTGGATTGCATTGCAGTCGATGTAGACTGACCTCAATATAGACTCATTTCCCATCCATATCCGAGAACAAAATGCTGCGCTGATATTTCGACGGACTGCGTATGACTTGCAGGTAGAATGCTTCGAATCGTCTGCGCATCCTGTCGACGTGATCACAACGAATGGTGCCCTGCTCTGGTCGTTTCCAACAGATACTGTCAGCATCCCGTGGGATATCGCTTCTACATTCACCTTCCGCACAAAAATTTCCAAGTTTCTTGCTGATGCCAGCATCGAATGCATGCAAAGCATGCTGCCAAAAGCATCAAAAGCTGGAGTCGCTCAGCCCGAGGCTCGAAATCCAGCAAATCCTAAACTCATTGCGCAGATGTTCATGAATGTCCTCGTAGCATACGGGGTTCGAAAACCTCGGATACTTCTATTATTAAGCGCGTACGAGACGATGTCATATGGAAAAGTGCTCTGAACCCATGGCGACGCAATCCGCTGTGGCTGGTCTTACGACTCGGGCTACAGGCTTCATTTCAATATTCTTCAGCCAGCGGCATCACTGAATATAAGTCTTTCATGGTCTACTACATATGTCGGCTGTGTGAACTAGCCATGGCTTTGCAGCTCAATCCCGATCTTGTTCAGATTGCAAGCGCCAAGGTAGCCAGACGCATAAGAAAGCTAGGATCGACTGGGAGCATGGCGGCCAAATTCTCACTTGCGACATCCCAAAAGGCTCGAACCTACTTGGAGAGTGACTGGAACAAGAAACAGACAGCGTTTCATCACACGCTGGATTCCAAACTCGAGCTCGTCTTCAAGCCAGAGGATTTGGAGTTGAAGCTTCCGAACAGCAGGATGTATATCGAAGGTGTTCTCGATAGCACTTCAACGTCCACTTGCCATCAGACATTTGTCCCGGATCATGCAGTCTTTGTGGTCAGTGCTTCGCAACTTCCCGATATCAAGGCTTTACTTGCTACTTGTGCCCACGATATAGCTCTTTCGGACGTGGATACCTGGGTAAGCCGCTATCTCGATCATTGGACCACATCGAAGTTGTCAATGCCAGATGACAGCGATTGCGAGCAGCTTGGCAACCTACTCTCGACTTATTATCGCAACTGTGTGATATTGTACCAAGCCTGTCCCGACTTGCTCTCTGCAGCAATACTTACGTGCTTGGAACTCTGGCAGGCTCTTGATAGGCTGGTAACAGCTCAGCATCCATTGCTCAAGGAGTATTCGCCAGATATTCCTGTCGCTTTCTTGGAACCTCTGCTTCTTACTAGGATGGATCTTCTACGTCGCCTACACCGTTTCGAGGTTTATCTGACTGATCGACACCGGCTTAGCAAATCCAGGAACCCATCAATCTACACTAGTCCATCGGCCAACTCGTTTACGGTCATGTACTACAGCCAATCTGCCCAGCACAGAAAGCTAAGGCTTCGAATAGATGAGGAAGCATTACGCCAGAGAAACCAGACGAAAGAACAGCACAAGGTCAAGCTACAGCAATGTAGGGAGCTTAAGCGGAAGGCTAATGCCATGCAATGCAACAATGTTCTCAGCAATAGAAGGAATATGTATCACGACAAGAATCGATGTCAGAAGTGTGTCACCAATCAAGAGGCGAATAATATAATGCTGGATGTTCATGAGTGGCCGCTCCCGAGTGATCCTATCCAATATTCAGCAGCTATTGTTGAACTTGCCATACCAGTGAGCTTTGCCATTTGGAGGGACATCACCTATGAGATTCAGGGCCTTGGTCGAACTTCAGCCTGCGGTGAGCAAGCGCCGATGATGGAATTGCTACGACATCCAGCACTCATCGATTTTCGAGAAATAAGATATTCGCCGCAGGTTATATTGGCTTCTAAAGTCAAACCATTCATAAGTTCTCATTATCGAAGCAAGCATGTGGAGAACCCTATAGGCGACTTCCTTGTACCTTGCGGAGTTTTTTATGAGAGTTACAACGAAGCAGAGCAAACCTGGCTATCAAGTCGGAGTATGGTGGACATGCGGACACAGTTTGACTATTGTCACGACTTGACGGTCAAAACCTCAAGCCTCCAAAGTGAAGGATATCAATATCAGTCTCTACATGAGTATAGCCAAACAACGACTTGCTTTACCAATGAGGTGCTCTCCGATCAAAGCCTTTGCTCACCAGCTTTAACCCTCCACGAATTTGATGCTTATGGTAACTTGAGATCTGGTACCTCGATTCAATGGTACAATATCTTGCGCGAGCTGACTCAGCCCAACTTGTCATGGAAAGAGATTGGTGTATACAACCTTGTATTCCAAGCTGTGCATCAAGTAGAGTGCCAGGCTGAGGCAAGTGTCCTTCGCCAAGCTCATTATGTATTTGAGGATCACCACTTCTGTGAGGCGCTAAACAGGGTTCTGGATATCTTCGTCGACAGGGTTCAGGCCAACTGGAATGAAGTGAATTGCATCGCTATCGCAACGGAGCTGCTTCTCAAAAATCTTTCGATGTCGACTTCTGCGAATGCTCAAGCACGAAGTTCTTACGTACTCAATAGGATTCGGTCAGTCACTCAGGGATGGGTTGAGGATCTCATGATGCGGCTTTTCGAAGCAGAAAAGGATGTGCAGATCGCCAAAGCTCAGCATGACCTGATCTATGTTGCTTGCATATGCAAGCGAACTTTCGATCGAGATGAAGACAACATACAGGGAGGACTGGCCTCTGATAACGATGTTGCATGCTACATCAAATGTTCCATTATCATCAGAGACAATCGTCCTCACGACCTAACCTTTCTTCCACAGTTCATGAAAAGATCATTGTTGCGTGACCAAATTCTCTCACATCGCCTACGGTCACATATCTGGGAAGCTGTAAGGTCCTCCCGGTGGTCTATCGACAGTGCTGTGCGGCAAATTTGGCATCATTATAACCCGTCTACTTGGGCACCCTGGGAGATCATCGCAGGTGATCGATGGATAGCCACAAAAACCAACGAGTCACAAGTGGTACACTATGACTTGTTGAGTGGGCAGCTACTGGTCGGTGGGAAACCACTGGGACGCTTGCCTGACTTGTATTTCAAGCATCCAACCTACGCCAGAATCTTCCGAAACCGAGTGCTAGACGTCCTCGTCACCAGCCAAGCCGGTATGGAATATATGACGCAGAAGCACATTCATGGATATCAAGTGTTCTTCGCAATGCACGATAAGGAACTGATAATCCAGACGCGTAAGAACGGCGAAACTTTGGAGCTCATGCCGCACCACAAAATGCGAGGAGATTTGCCGAAGTTATTCATTGAAGAACACACCCACTGGATCAACCTGAAGACTCGCATCATCGAGCTGAGGCCTCTGGCTTCTCTTTGGAAGTCCTGTCCTCAGAATTGGTGTATCAAATATGAGGATGATGCAAAGGCAATCATGCAACAAGGCACGTGTCAACTGGTCGACTGGCATAGTGAGACATTTGAAGCTATTCGTCAAAGGCTGGTAGGGATTGAGTGTAAGGACTTCTTGCACGTCATGAAGTGCTCGTCTCGAGGTCTGATTGTTCGTTTACCGAGGTACAACTTTCACTTCGAGCTTAGCAACAGTATGAAGACATTGCGATGTCCGGAGCTCGGCGCTGTCATTGAATCAGATCAGAATCTGGGCACATTGATTGGATTACGCAGCAGACTCATACTGAAAGAGGAGGGATTAGGAGTGCGCTCGGTTCTGATTCCAATTGGCAAAGTGGTCTACGGATCTAGCGCTTCATCTCATGTCGAAGTGAAGATTGATACCTCCGATTTACGCTCAGTCCGATATTGCAATTATCACATCGACGATATATTGCACCGCCTCCGTGGACCTCCGAGGTTGTTCCAAGGTTATTATCTGGCCTATCTGCATGCTTTAACATCATATATGCTCGCCGATCCGCTTACCGGGCTGACGGGTACTGAGCAAGCTCTGGGTATCCTTCAGCAAGCCTGCATGCTGCCAACCGAGCCACTACGCAAGGACGAGAAAGTTTTGCTAGAAGCCATTGGGAAGCTGACTCCAGTACGTAAGTACTATCCTCCGCACCTAAAAAAGATGCAGAATGTCTTTTGGGACTCCCAGCTATCAGCTATGTCGCAGCATGACGACTTTATCCATGTAGTTCGCCAATTGTACGATCATTCGCTAGCCATCGAGCATTTCCATATCACCACGACTTCTAAGTCAGAAGTGCTTGGGTCTAGGGAGGAAGATCACCTGCTTGTCAGAGCTCGTACTCGAAACGCAAGTTATCGCAATTTCGCATTTGGAGGCAATTGGCTATCGACAAGGAAAGATAAAGTCTATGGCTTGCGAGACCCGGACATCCATTCAGAGGCAGCGCAGCATGTGTTTGAAGCAGCCTGCCTGCTGCGAGAAAGGCCTACCCAGATGGAAGTATGCGATGACATGTGGAAAGTGGTCAGATCGTGGTCGACAGTGTCTGGGCCGGACGCGACTTTTGGATCTCTAGGGAGCTTGACAGAATTCGAATTGCCTAAGTCCTGGGCTAGTCTTTACAGCTACTGTCGGCAGCATCGAACGTCAGATCATGCCTTGCAACTGTCCATCATCATAGGTACAATTGCTTTAACATCCAAGAGAGGCAGCGACTTTGGCATGCTTCGAACTCTTATTGCGCTCACTGTCGCCAGACCATCAATAACAATGCCGCAGCTACCTCCATATGATAGCTACGATCTTAAGGATGGTGTCGCGCCTGTCGAAAGTGACCTATCTCAATACATGATCAATACTGCGCAATCATACGACTTTGCCAACACATCAATAGAAAGTGAGATTGAAGTGCAGTCGGCGTCCTTAGCTCATCACTACATGTCGAAATGGCCGTGTGCGTTTCCTGGTGGACCTCTCAGTGGAGGAGGATACCATCGATTATCTCTGCGGCAGGTGAAGGAATACGTCTTGTCAAAATTCGACACATGTCATAAGAATTACTGCTTGCACCGTCATATCACTGAATTACAGTCTACACTAAACGTTGTCCAGAGTTCTTTTTCTGTACCAAAAGTGCCAGACGTGCTGTCAGTCAATATCGCGCCACAAGACGTCACCAAAAGCGTCAGTGCCATTCCTCTGTTAGGGATTCTGAAACATGTCGAGCCGGCTGGCTCTTGGAAATCATTGACTGTCCCCTCCGTACTGATCGCTGGTCGACTAGCGATGCCGGTGCGCTCACGCTCCACATCCAAAAGCGATCAGCTCGCAGAATTACTCAAGGAAATGAGAGATAGCGGGGACCTGATTCAATCCATATACAGCAATTCCTTGTGCGCAAGTCAGGCTCGATATTTAGATGACGTGGAGTTGGTTACACCTTCGGAATTTCCATGGAGTGAAGATGTGCTGTTAGCAAATCTCCAAAGCTGGAAGATATACCTGAGCGATATCCTTACGGTTATTGTCAACACAGTGAAATCCTCGCGTGGTGAAGTCGGTCGAATAGAGGAGTTGGCTAGACTTGGACCAAATCTTAGGCCCATCAACTTTTTGGCCATACTTGGAGGAGCTGAGTTTCATGATCTCTCAGTGCCCTGGCGAAATTTACTCCTGAAATATGGCCATGCCCTAGTTCAATCCCAGCGAGTCAGGAGACTTATATCCTTCATGCGATCAAAGCAACTATTAGCATTCTACAAAGAGAGCGAGCATGGTGGCCAGCAAGGATGGTCGGCAAGCGATGTTCCATCTTGGCTTGTTCTGGAGGCGGACAATGACTTTATGATTCGCCCTGTGCAAGCTCAAGTTGCTCGGAGAATGTTGTCATCCGGCGGGAAAGGGAATTCGGTCCTTCAGCTCAATATGGGGGACGGCAAGTCATCAGTCATTATGCCGATGGTCATTTTGGCCCTCTCGAACGGTACTCGATTAGCTCGCGCTGTCGTACTTGAATCTCTTGCTAAGCCTATGCGATACATGTTGCGTCAGACTATCGGCCGCATACTTCAGCGACCCGTTTGCTTCCTACCATTTTCTAGGAGTACCATCTTGGATGTGTCAGTCGTCTCCCAGATGATATCATTGCAACAAGAATTTCTCAAGAAACAGGGAGTTGTTCTAGCCCAGCCAGAGCATATGATGTCCTTTGAGCTCATTGGTATCGAGCGGCTTTGGGCGAAGGACATGGAATTATCCAATGCAATTTTCCGAGCGAGTGCAATCAGCAAGTCAATATGTTGGGACATTGTGGATGAGTGTGACGCCATACTTATCGACAACCAACTGATCTATACTGTTGGGTCACAACAGACTGTTCAAGGTGGCAGCGAACGTTGGAAAACCATACAGCAAATTCTATCTATGGCTATGGCGCATGCCGAGGATTGTCAGGCCAAACATCCTCAACATGTTGAGCTTTTTAGTAATGGACCTGGCACGTTTCCTCAACTCCGCATGTCGGACGCCAAAGCCGGCAAGTTCCTGGCTAGGGCAATAGCGGATGACCTCCAACATGATACGCTCCTCAACATCAACTATCCGTGCCTGCCAAACAAGCTCCAACATGCGATCTTGACTTTTGTCAAGGAACGTGATATCGCGCCAGATGTCTTGCAAGCCGTGGAAACCCATTTCGCGGATCGCCCTGTATTGTTCGACAAGCTGTTGGTGATTAGAGGCTTTGTTGCGAGCGAAGTGTTGTACTTTCTGCTGGAGAGTAAGAGATGGAGGGTTGAATATGGCCTATATCCCAAGCGCTGCCTTATGGCCGTTCCTTATATCGCTAAAGACGTTCCTTCGCCACGCGCTGAATTCGGGCATCCTGATATCGCCTTGAGCTTGACATGCTTGGCCTACTATTACAATGGCTTGACTAGCGACCAATTACTAAGCTGCTTCGAGAGACTCCGCTCAGTCGGCGATCCTAGCATTATCTATGATGAATGGGTCAGTGCATCATCGCTTAGCGATCATCTGAAGAGCGAGTGCAATATCAACCTAGAAGATGACAGACAATGGGCTGATGTAGTGTATCCCGGACTTAGAGACCAGAAAGCTGTTGTAGACTATTTTTTGAATCATTTCGTCTTTCCAAAGGAAGCGAAAGAGTTTCCGAAGAAGTTGCCTGCATCTGGATGGGACATTCCATCTCAGCAGCAGAACACGAGCACGGTTGGATTCAGTGGTACCAACGATTCCAACACTCTGCTTCCAAAATCGATCACGCCACAGAACCTTCCAGAGCTGATGTCAACTACCGCTCGTGTTCTCACCTATGCGCTACAACCGCCAAATGGTTATCTCTGTGCAGAAAGCAGCTCAGAACATCGTCTCTCCGTGCTCGAGTTGCTGAAGCTTATACACAGTCAAATGCCGAAGATTACTGTTCTACTTGATGCTGGAGCACAAGTTCTTGAGCTGAAGAACCACCAGGTCGTCAAAGAATGGCTCAAGCTTTCTGAAGAGTTTGATGCAGCCATCTACTACGACGAAAGACTGGAAGAAATGACAGTTGCGAAGCGAGATGGCACGACTGAGCCTTTGATATCATCAATCTATAATGCGCAGGCAGATCGGTGTCTAGTCTATTTGGACCAGGTGAGGACCAGAGGCACTGACCTCAGATTGCCTTCAGGCACACGAGCAGCGGTCACGATCTCACGTCGTCTGGGCAAGGATGCAGCTATGCAGGGTAAGTCATGCTGTTCTACTTAGATTCACAGGTCGAGGAGCAGATTTTGTTATGGCTAGAAGTACACTATGCTAACCCGTTTTAGCTTTCATGAGACTTCGCGACTTTGGCCATAGGCATTCTGTACTCGTCTTAGCTCCACCCGAGATTGATCGCGAGATCAGAGCATTGCGAGACAGCCTTAGGCCAGGAATAAACTCAGCCTTGGGCATGTCCGATGTTCTGCGGTGGCTATTCAAGCAGACTGTCCGCAACCTTACCATCAGCATGCCTGGATGGGTCGAGCAAGGTCTCAGTCATCGCCGCAGACTCCTCGCCGCCAACGCTCTGAAGATATACGACCAGGATATCAGTCTTCAGGAGCTCCCCGAAACAGATATTCGTGAACTCTTAGATGCTTGGGAGGAGCAAGAAGCGAAATCCTTGCAAAGTTTGTACAGCCCATCACGTGGTAGCCAACTCCTTGAATGGATGAATCCTAGTGATGCAACACTTGCTGGCGACACCACCTACAACGAGACTATAGCTGTTGGAAGGAGACTTTCACTTCATGACCACGATATTGCTTCGAGACAGCAGACGTATCAGCGAGAAGTCGAGCTTGAAGTCGAGGTTTTGCGTGCCATTGAGAGACCACCTAAGGTAGAAGCCGAGATCCCAAAGCTTGATAACGCTATATCGACCTTTGTTCGTACTGGGCAGCTATCATTGACATCATTCGCTACTATGACTGTCTCATTTGCCCTCAGGAAGTTTTCTTTTGCCAAGCCGCCTGCAACACAGCGGACAGCTTGGTCGAAGTATCTACGCATATCCGAGGATTTCATGACTACCATCAAGTCAAAGTCAAGCATCGACGAGTACGTCAACCCCGTCAACTGGGTCCTGACCACTACGTCGAAGAAGACTCAACAGGTTTGGCTTGTCATCAGTCCCTTCGAAGCCAACGCGTTACTCAATCTCATCCGCAACTCGAAGCACGTCCAGCGTCACGTCTACGCACCAACCATCCGTAGAATCCGTCCCTTCGCTGCTGACACCATGAAATTCTTCAACATCTCAGCATCGATTGATACCCTAGACCCAGATCCAGTCCTTCGACGAGAGCTCGCTCTATTCGCGGGGGGCTTGTATCTCAGCAGTTACTCCGAGTACCTTGAACTTCTCGAGCACATTCGGATCCACAATGGTCCAGGTCATCCACACGGCTTGGCAGGACCGTATCTGGATCTGATTAGATCGATCTTGGAGATGCGAAGGAAGGGTGAGGATTTCAGTAGGACTCATATGGGGAAGATTCTGGCGGAGAGAAAGTTGACCGAGAAGGATTTTGAGTAGCTGGTGGGGTGAGCGTGGTGAGGAGGTACCCTAGAGTGTTTAGGGAAGTGGTAGGACTTTTTGTTAGTCGTAGAGTGGAAAGCTTGGTGGTTGGGTATTCGAAATTTCGAGCCCTTCGGCCTGAAGTTTTTGAGAATGGGACACAAGTTCAGATTGTCATAGCGAATGATGCGGACTAGAAGACACTATCAGCAAAGTCTTGGTTTTTGACAAGATGATATAGCACCTCCTCTTGAACGTACGTCCACTTATTTGATAACGAGCACCTGATGCAGAACCTAACCTCGTATTTTCGCCAACCCACAAGAAAGAGCTTCGTCACAAATGCACAAGAAAGCAATTATGACCAAAGCCACCCAAAAGCTGTAGATGCAACCAGCTTCCGCTTCCTCTACAACTACAAAAAGTCTGGTGTTAGCAGAAGAAGCTCGTAACAAGATTGATTTGATTACATTTCTTATTACATTCATATACACAGTCAAATACATAAAACTACTATGTTATGAAACAAAGACAAAACACAGCACAGCACAACAAGCCATAGATAACTGCAATGATTGTAAAAAATGCGGGCGTGAGCCTTATACGATGTATAGTACCTCAAATCAAGCGCCTCTAGCAGAACAGATAAATCTTCAGTGATAAACCTCGCAAAACATCAGGAATCGTACACCCAACCCTCTTCCCTGGTGGCCACGTTTCTGCCGTCTTTCTTCTCCAGGCTGTATTTAGGCTCCTCCAGCTGCGGATACGTTCTTATACCTGGTCCCTTGCCCCATTCGCCTGCTCGGTTTTTCTTGGTGCGGTCCAACCCTGCGTAGTCAGACATCTGATCGCTTTCCGTGCTGACACACAGAGAAACTTCGCTCGGAATTCGAGCCCTATCGTCCGAATCTCACCATTGGATAGTCGTTTCGTGCCATTGCAACTCTGTGTCTTCGGCGTTCTTGCGATTTGTAGCTTGTAAGTGAACTCTCCTCCTTGGCATATCCAGAGACGATTCTTTGGTACTCAGTCTTCTATGCTCCGGTATCACCTCTGTCTCAACACCGTCTTCTTCCACCCCCATGAACCACGTAGCGATCTGGTAACAGCATGTACTGTCAAATACACCCTCCTTGAAAGGCGTCGTAGCTAGAAGGCTAATCGCGCGACGTCGGATGGTTCTGTGTCTACACTTCATAGCTGTTATGTGCAATGGAGGTATGATGCCGAAATCAAAGTGGTACCCCCCAGCATAGGAAGAGTGAATCTCTTCAGCCAGGGAGACTATGTCGTCGAATACAGGATTGAAGGCATCGTATATGCTTTCCAGTGGCGAGAACGCTCCTGCTAAACATACTGTGCTGGATTTGACCTGCATTCGGAGGACTGCGATCGCTACAACCTCCGGAGATAGTGTCCTCGATTCATCACTTGTTCGAGGAGAACCCGGAGAGGCCGGAGATGAGACTTCAGAAATATTGAATACAGTCCCTTGCTTCTGTGCTAGGGATTTGTGGAGCCGAAGTGCTATGTTCTGCCATTGTAGATTCCAAACACAGTGTGTCCTGTATTCAGCTAGCATCTCTGATGGTACAACTGTAGGAGTGTGGAGGATATTGGAGCCCATCTGAAGTAGAATGGCTTCCTCTGGCTGCTTTGAGAAGTGTGGCCTCGTTTCGCACTCAGCGACTTTGCCGACCGCTGATTCGTCAGTGATACTCCACTTGCAGAGTCTCATCACTCACCTATAGAACGACTCCGGAGATGACACTCTAGCCTCATGACTTGAACAGCCCACGATCGAGCCTCAGACACGTCCTTGAACGTGCTTGGCATCCCTTTAAGAGCATTGGCAGACTCCTCGACGATCGCTTGATGGAATTCCGCTGTGCGGACGTCGAGCAGTATGGAGACTTGGAGATCAAGACGGGCAAAGGACTGAATTAATTCATCCTCAACAATCGAAGGTGCGGGAGACTTGTCAGCGGGCGAGGTAAGCCCGGGATAATTGGATTGCCAATCTCTCAGCAGCTTGACCCCTGACATGGCGTGCGTTATAGCTGATTGTTGGTTTTCCAGATGACTCTCGAAGCAGAATACAAGAAGACAAGCGACGAGAGCAAGCCTGATATTATCGGAACGCGAAATCGCTCGCCGCATGGACCTGAGGGCACGGTCATAGCGCAGAAGGGCGTATCTCTCATCTCCCACCGGGGCGTTACTAGCTGCTGATGACGAGAACTGATCAATGGCATTCCGACGTCTATCAGCATGCCGTGAGATTGCGCCCAAAGCAAGGACGGCATCCATAACGAATGATTCATGTTGAGATATCTGAGGTATTAGACGTCTCCACACGTTACTTTGGAATACACCATCATATCTAGAAGTCTTCTCATGGATGAAAAGCTGGAAGTATTGGCTGTCTTCCAAAGAACCGACTAGAGAGTGGAAACCGGGTTGCTGGAGACTTGAAGGCAAGGGTCTGAGTGCCTTGGATTGTCTGATGGCACTGACTTTACGGGCATAACCAGCACAAGGAATGCCATGGTCATCGCAACGCATGCATCCCGGTCTTGTCTCGTCACATTTGACCTTGCGAGCTTTGCCTGATGATCGAATCAGCTATCAACCATATCTGAGGTATATACGTTGAATGGAGAGCCTCGGTCACGGACTCGAAACTCGTCACTCGTGATTACACTTACAAGTCAGACATCCATCTCTGGATTTGGGCGCAGATCTCCGCTTCGGACTCATACCATAAGGCGTCAAAGCCTGTTGTGCGACCATTGGGGTTGCTGTGTAGATTGACATGATGTTCACGTTGTTGCTGGCATCTACCAGGATTGCGTGATGGAATGAACATGACGGTTCCAGCTTCGCAAAAGAGGGGTTGTCCTCCCGAAATTTAGTCCATCGCCACGGCGAGCCATAACCTTCCACTTCGTCCGTCTCTATCGTAGTCCGTGTAAGCCGAGGTGTAATTCTGGTCGTTGAGATAGAGTTTAGATCCCTTGTCGACTAGCTGAGCATGTGAGGAGCCGTCATATCACGTGTTCGTGCAAGGACAGGAATGCTTAGTCAGCGCATGGACTCTGTACGAAGATAGGTCCATATCCACGTCTTACTCTTACATTTTCAATTGGGCTCTTGGATATCATGAGCTTTTGCTCGAGAAAAAGACTAAAGTTTACCGATTTTTTTTCCTTATAGCTGTGACTTCTCTACACATTCTACAAAGGTCAACGTGAAAGACTCTTCGCTTACAACATGTTGGGTTGTCAATCTTATGAAGTTGATTGTAGTATATACATAGGACGGAGTTACGAATAATATTAGAAGGTAACGAATTATGAGTGATCTCTCCTAATGACAACACAATTCCACAATTCACCTTTATATCCCATAATAATGCCCACCTCCAACGTCCACCTTGTATCGTGATTTGTGATGAACATCACCCAAACTGTCTCACTGGCATGCCGACTTCAAATATGGAGACATTCGATCTCGTAGTCGTCGGTGCAAGTAAGTACTAATTACTACTGATGGAATAGGAAAGCACTAACTTGCTCACGCAGCCAGGTATGGGCTCCCAGTCGCCAAAA
>Ga0181467_100567_pt1 | contig 18756 bp, 15 predicted proteins | sample InSIn5gowninarea_2_FD_119079 | JGI IMG/M metagenome (GOLD analysis project Ga0181467, IMG submission 119079) | Clean room microbial communities from NASA Spacecraft Assembly Facility at Jet Propulsion Laboratory, Pasadena, California, USA -... ... | reverse complement strand
CACCTCCGTATATGAACACCTCAAGGCCTAGCTTGATGCTAAGCTCTATTGACGTGTCGGTAGATACGCACCACCGGCAAGGACCAAATTCATCCGGGTGAACTGTACCTTATACACAGGACTGTCTTTAGTCGGAAAGACGCTGATCTGGTCCGCCGATACACCTGCCTCCTTGTTGGCCTTCTTCCCCGTGACTGTGGTGCCACTTGCGCCCTTGGTCGTCATGGCGCCATCTGCCTTCGCAGCCACACCGTCAGCAGCCTTATCGCTAGTCTCTTGCAGTACATCCCAAACACGAACTGTCTTATCCGCACCGGCTGAGACAAGAACGCTCGACTCCACACTCCAAGAAAGCGACCAGATCCCGCCTTTGCCATGTCCGCGCATGCGCTTGCGTCTTCGCCCAGTTTCAAGAGTCCAGAGGATAATGTTGCCAGCATCGTCAGCGGATGCTAGGGTTCTGCCGTCAGGAGAACAGGCTATAGCAGTTACATTGCCTGTATGACCAGTAAAGAGGCGCAGGCAATTACCACCGGCGATGTGCCACATGCGCACCGTGCGGTCGCAAGAGCCGGTAAATACGTAGAGATTGTTGGGATGGAAAGCAACGCAGTCAACGTCGTTGTCGTGGCCAACATAGATGCGTAGAGGTTCAATGTGATCTGTTGACCACAGACGCGCAGTACGATCATTCGAACCAGTGAGGAAATAGTGTCCATACGGCCCCCATTGCAGGTCCCAGACAGGATTGTCGTGTCCGCGATACGCTACAAGACAGGTGTATGTATCTAATGACCATAGCCTGACGGTCTTGTCTTCCGAACATGAAAGGAGGCATTCTGAGTTTGTGGGCGGGCCAGAAGGATACGGATTTGCTGTGGAGGGTGAGAAGGCCACCGCAGTAACAGGGCCTGAGTGGCCAACAAGCCGCCTGGAAGACGATGGCTGAGCGTCTGGGTTGTCGTTCGGAGAGGTGAGAGGACTGCCGTCCATGGACCAGACGCGGATGTAGGACTCGTTCATGCCGGCTGCGACGAGCTGGTTGTCACCAGAGAAGTCGATACAGTTGATACTGTTACCGCGTCAGTCATTAAATTTCAGAGGGGTATAATGAGTTGACTGACCTGTCATACGTGTTATGAAAGGTGTACATGGTCACGCTGACAGCGGGACCAACACCGCCTGTTCTGCCTTCCATCTTGTAGCGATCTCGGTGCTCTATGATCTTTTGAACCTCCATAGAGACGTCGCGCGCTAGAGAGGGAGGCAGAGGAACAAACTCGCGCGAAGGCCCGTCTTCTGTTGGTTCCTGTTTTATGCGTTGCTCAAACTCCTCTACCAGACTTGGTTGTCCTGGTCTTGGCGCATTTTTAGCGTCCTCGTCTTGTAGAGCTGCTCGGACGTCTTCCTGCAGATCTGCCTCCTGTGGGTATGCTCCTAATTGTAGCCTGATTCGGGCAGCTTCCGCTTCGGGATCGTGGCGCGCAGTAAGAGGATGACCTGGGGCGTGTCCTGGAATACCTTCATCCTCCGCTGGGAGCTCGTCTTCGCCATGTCCACTCGCAAGAATTGCTGCAATGCTTTTCTCGGCGGTGGCCGTCCGGTCGACAGTGACGATGTTCAGGTGTTCCCGGATCACGTCTATTATTGTCGCACCACCGTCAAAATGCTTGGATTCGAGAAATTGAATGAGGTTGAAGAATGGCATCGTCGTCAGCGTGATCCGGTATTTGTTGTCGATGTACAGCTTCGCTATTCGACTCTCCTGCAGATGTGCTTGTAATCGCACTTGGCGAAGTGTCTTGATGTCTTCGTCGTGGTCGCGCTCAAAGAGGCCCTGGTACGTCGCAAAAAATGTTTCCGCGTCTTTCGTGTAAAAGTCGCGCACCAGGTCCAGAAATGAGTACACAAAGACGGGCCATAGCAGCTTTCGCAACTCTGGTCTATACAGGTCCAGGTTATCTTCGGTGTATTTGCGTAGAAGCTCGAATGCTTTTGTATATTTCGCGCCGCCTGCTTCAGTACTCTGCGCCGTGAGCGGCTGGCCGTTGGTCTGCGGTTCAGACTCCTTGCGGAGCATCGCCTCGGTGCGAACATAGCCTTTTTTTGAGAGGTACTCCAAGACCTGTGCAAAGGTTAGCAACGACACGCTCCAAGGTACAGTCATCCCCAGGTTGGAAGCAATTGATGCTCCAAGTGCGCAATACCATATTGTTGCTACTGGAATTCGCCGCATGGGCCTGGCTGTGCAACGATGCGCTCATATTTGACTGTCGTGACGTTGCTGGCCAGGGTGCAAAGCAGAACGCGCGAAGCTGGAAACCTGTCGCAGTAGAGAAAAAAGGTTGTGGTAGATATGTAGTGATAATGTGCGTGCAGAATGAGAGCTGAGCGGCGTACAAGGTGGAAGGAAGCGCAAGTCAAGAATATAGCCAAGGACAGCTTTCTTTCACCAAACGCGACATCCAGAACCAGCTGTAACAATGCGCTCTCACTCTTCGTAATTATACAGGCACCACAATAGCAGACGACGTGATGATAGGAAAAAGAGCTGTACCCACAATCTGGTTCAAGTTCTGCTGGGACTGCGGCCCTGAGGCACCTGGCGGCGGAGGACCGCCTTGTGGAGGCATGGCGTTGTGTGGTGGTAAACCTGCGCTGGGTGGTCCATTTCCTACACTCATTTGCCTTACAGGCCCGGGCCCTTGCGGGGGCCCTGACATGGTTGTGGTGTTGCTCCTTCTCTTCTATATTGGCAGATGGCTGCTCTTTCACCTCGAGGCTGGATGGAGACCGGTCGCAATGCGCATGAAGGACCGGAAACGCCTTCCGATGGTTGCTTCTCTGTCGCAAGTGGTAGTGGTGAGATATCGACGCGTGGAGTCTCTGTGTAGATAGGTGAGTCGCGTCTGAAGCTTCCCAGGACGTCACCGAGCCTAGCCGTGTTGCGGAGTGAAAGACGGAAGTGAGGTTCGACTCGCGCGGCCTGCCAAGAAGGCCGCGCGCATGCATGGCGGGCGGCCCTGAGCTTCCCCAGCTTCGACTCCAAGACACGCAACTCACGCCAAATACATGTCGCATTACTTTTTGGCAAACCTACTCTTGTCGCAGACAACCTCTCTTTAGCCTCATAAACCAATCAACCTCTCTGGCACTCTGGCCGCTATCATTGTCCACACCCTCCAGACATCCCACCATGTCCACCGAAGCCGATCCACAAACCGCAAACGAGATAGACCAGCAACAGGCCGGAACCACCAAAGCTTCTGAAGAACCGAAAACATATCGTGAGGTCGCTGCTGAACACATCGACACCCTCAACGAGATCAACCACCAAATACCCAAATTGCTCAAATATTTCGCAACCGCCCTTAGCCAGCTCACCAACGACCCCATCCCCTTCCAACATGACGCTATGGAGTGTACCCCTGGCACCCTAGAAGCGCGTAAAGAAGCTTTCCGGATCAATGCTCTCTTCGTCGGTGCGTCCTGCGAAGTAATACGAACAGAGTTGGTGAAGCAAATCAACGCTCTGGAGCGGTACAAAGTCATCCCAAAAAGCCACCCCAAGTTCACCGTCACGCAGAGACAAGGGCAGGGGCAGAAAGGCAAGGAAAGTGAGACGGAAGTTGTGGACCCGGAGAAAGAAGTCAAGAACGGAGGCTATGGGGAATTTGACGTTGGCGTGCTGAACGCAAGGGCGAGCTCGGGACAGGTTGGGACCGAAGATGTTTTGGATCGAGCCAAGGCCATACTAGAGGAGCTACAGAAACGAACTGGAGGTGCGGTAGGCGGAGAAGAATACATGGATGTCGATGGGTGAGAGTGCTAGGACGTATTGAGTGAGATGCGTCCAGCCGAGCCAAACAACCGAGCAGCATGCACGCGATGCACTGCAAGCGACGATCCTAGGGTGATGATTCATGCCCTGAACAACAGACCATGTGCGTTCAGGGATTTCAGGGAGTGTTGCCAAAGTGTTCATCCGAACGGGCAGTGAGTACCTGGAAACTAAAGGGCGGTCACAACGACCAACACAGCCGAGCCAGAGGATAGTTCAACCTCAAGGAGTCCAACAGCACCCTCCGACTCCCCATTATACAGTGTGATGGATGACTATGTGCCAAGTGCGCGAGTTTTGTCACTTTCCGGTAAGTGGATGTAACGAAAGAAGTAGTCTACGATACATTTACACATCAATCGAGCATCTTGAATACAACAGCGATAGCTTTTTGACTATGATCCTTGAGCCTCTCGTCCCTCGATGATCTAACGGCCTCCCTCAAGTGCCTTCTTCATAACTCCAATGTCTTCCGGTGTAGTCCTGCAACAACCTCCAATCAAACCAGCCCCAGCCTCAGACCACTCCCTCGTTTTCTCCGCCAACGTAGATCCTTCTGTTCTCTTGCCTCCCCACTTCCTTGCCTGAGCATTCCACTGCTCACCAGAATTGGGATACACAAGCAATGTCCCTCTCTTCACTAACGGCTTCAAGTTCTTCATAGCAGCCAACGCCAAGTCATCCGGTACGCAATTGAAGCCCAGCGCAACCACCTGTTCCACGTCATCAAAGAGCGCTGCGATCTCCGACAAAGATGTTCCATCGCTGATGTGCGAGCTGTCTCGTAGTGTAAAGCCAAACCAAGCTTCTGTCTTTGGAAACTCTGTGGTAAGGAGGTTCAGGAGAGCTTCGGTTTCGCCTTTGGATGGTATGGTCTCGCAGGCTAAGATGTCGACGCCCGCAGATACAAGGGCCTGGATTCGTCCGCGGTGGAAGTCCTTCATCTCTTCTTGGGGGATAGAATAATCGCCCCGGTATTCTGAGCCATCTGCAAGGAAAGCGCCGTATGGGCCTACGCTGCCCGCTATGAATAATCTACCGCGAACACCTTCACTTGTTTCGGTAACGTATTCATCTCTTGCTTGCTGAGCTAATTCCACGCTCTTTGCCACAACTTGCTTGGCCTCCTCTTCACTCAGGCTTAAGTGCTTGACTAATCCTGCAACGGACGCTTGATAAGATGCTGTGATCGCGACATTGGCGCCCGCACGGTAGTAATCGAGATGCGTTTGTTTGATTAGGGACGGCTGATCCAAGAGAATTGATGCGGACCATAACGCGCCGCTTATATCTGCTCCCAACGTCTCCAGATAAGTTGCCAGTGCACCGTCCAGGATTATGGGAGAACCTTTAGCGATGTGGGTGGACAATAAATTTAGTGGTGATGCCATGGTGGATATCCCGAAAAGAATGCGCGAAGAGTTTGGATAAGAGTAGATTATTCAAATTCCGACCAAGATTGAAATCTGATCGAGTGTGTTGGAGCTGTGTGTTGGAATTTAGTCATTGTCCGATGTGCGGAGTTTTGAGCGCCGATGCTCAATGGGCATTTGAACGTCCAAAGAAAGTCTTACTTAGGAAGCCGTTGACCATGCTTTAGCAGCACCTCCTATCTGCCTGACCTGCCCAGTTTCCATCGCACAAGACAGTGTAATATATGATGGCCTTCCATTGCCCGATCCGATCGTGGGTGGTGCGAATGCGTGTGATTTTATAGAAGCGGCGAATGAGCAGGAAGCGCTAACAGTAACTGTGGGTCCCTAATCGACGCGTCGCGAGCATCACTCTTCCACCTTGTTCCTGCATACACGACATGACTATTGCAGACAATTACCATACATGTCGGAATGCCTGCCCAGTATCGAACAGATCTAGTATATTGTTGTCAACCTAGCTCAACCCATCTTGAGCCCATATCGGTCGCCGCTTCCCTTCATTCGCCAGTCGGACCAGGTTCACTTCATCGGACAGTCAGTCAGAGGCATGGAGAACTTCGACCCTTCGTCTGGCCTTGTATACAGGGAGACTACGTCAGCTTCCGTCAGTTCAATGATACCAAAGTGGACAAGCCATTCCCGGGGTAGACGAATAGACCCATCGAAGCATCGGCGCCTAACTCCAGGATGCGATACCCTGCAATCAATGGCCCTCCGTTGTTGTATCTGGAACATTGACAATATGGAACCAGAGGCTCTACAATGGCTCAGGTGGTCCTACGCTAGTCGCTTGCACGACTATTTAAAGTTAACGTGGGTCGCAGGTCGCACAGAGACCCAAAGTGCGATGGCTAATCTAAGTGTCCAGTGACACAATGACCTTTCGGACTTGGAGTCTCTTTCGAAAAGCATTTCCCGAAGATGTTGATCGCCACTCTACCTTCCATGTGTATGACAGGGAATCCGAAGGTCTCTTACCCTCTGTCGTCGATCGCTTGGTCAAGCTCGACGGTGACATGCTGACGTTCCTCTGTATCCGAACCGTTGATATGGCAATTGATCAACTCGTTTCTCTTAATACCATCAATACGCTTGCGGTTCTTGCAATAGAGATTGGAAGCAACGATCGACTTGGAAAATATCGCGAAACACTGACCGTTCAAAGGCTACGCGACTGGGGTCGAAGCGTCGGCGAAAGTGGTGCTTTCAAAAAGTTGCGAGTACTTCTTATTGACGGTTGCAACTCATTACCAACAAGACTTGTCTTAGCGTGCATCTCCAGCTTTCCCAGCTTGAATATTGTTGGAATCTCTGGCCAACCAGATCCATCTGAAGAGGAACCTTACTGGGGGAATTGGCGCCAACATCCTCATCTGGAGTAAGTGACCTAGATCCAGACGTTGGCTCATTGAGGTAACATAGTTTTTTAGCCACTGGGACAAGATAAACTCAGACAGCGGGGAGAGAAGGTCTAGAACCACAATGGCTTCTGACATGCGAAGATTGTATGATGCCTCGCTCGAGTTGTCGCAAGACGGATCTCCTGGTGGTGGAACATACCGATCATTATCTATGCACTACATCCAACGTAGTATGCCTGACACGGCTACAGAGATTGCATGGTTTGTCCGTGAGCTGAAAGACGAACCTGCTCGGCCCGTGAAGCGTGTCCAACAAGACAAGTCTCGATCCGATACTAAGAAAAGGAAATTACGTGAGGATAAGAAAGTTAGCATAGGTTCGCTACTGGGAAGCTTTACCTGAGCACTGCATTGGCTGGGCAAATAGCAGAACCTATTCATACTCACTCAGTCCTTCGAGCGTACCCAGAAGGGATGCTAGACCATCTGGAAGCAAGAGTCACATGGTAATAGATCGGCATTCTCCAGCTGCGGCACAATGTCGAGTTTTTTTGAACACGAATGAACCCAAGAAGACCAGCTGGTCGTATTCTTTGCTTACTTGGTTTTTTTTTGTACACCAATACTACGAAGGGGGTCACATCGGAGTCACCAGCGTTCATGGGAGCAGAGGAAGTAGAGGGTCTGTGTGAGACCAATAAGGGTTTCCGTGCCTTTGTAGAAGGTTCTAGAAAGGTAAACAGGTCGCACCTGGCATACTCATGAGTCGTGGATGAGCTTCCTTTGCCTTGAGCGATAAAGCCTCAAGCCTGTTGGTGCGCTATGCGCTTTTGTTGAGACGGGTGACAGTGCGCATGCGCATGATAAGACAGTAGCACAGAATTAGGGAAGGCATCGTGGCTACGAAGACAGTCATGCCTCTGACCGACGAGGAAGTCTTGGGGACTGTGATATCGACCATGAGCAGTATCTACGCCCACAAACGAACATGAGGAGTGGTAGATGCAGGCATCCCTGGGGGAATGTGGATCAGCGCTAGTGACTGTTCCGGAGTTGGCGCTTGGCAGCGGGGCTGAGACCGCCTGCGGGCTCCCCCATAGATGGTCCCCTCGCCACCCTTCCCTTCGCCGATTAATACCCTCAACCGCTCCACTCAACTACTCCGACCTTTATCACACACGACTACGCTCCACTTTCCCACCACACCCACAAACGACCGCCCTACTACTCTTAGCACCCACAGAGCGCCCCCAGTCGATTTCATGACCACGGACATCCAGAATCTCAAGTCCTTCGATCCGTTCGCGGAGGCTGATGATGCTGGAGGAGAAGTAAAGTCTACTCAGCAAAACTACATCCATATTCGTATCCAGCGTATGTATACCATCCAATCTTCTGTTATTCGATCTCATCATCTGCGCGACATCGGCGCGACATTCCTTCCCCTCCTCCCCTACGCTTCAAGAAATCGCGCAAGGCTGACGTCAACCCCCAACAGAGCGCAATGGTCGCAAGACTTTAACGACGGTCCAAGGCCTGCCTAAGAAGTTTGACCAGAAGAAGATTCTCAAAGTCATCAAGAAGAAGTTTGCCTGCAATGGCACTGTCGTCGCAGACACTGAGATGGGAGAGGTGATCCAGTTGCAGGGAGACCAGCGCAAAGATGTTCAAGACTTCTTGACCGACAAGAAAGAGGGCCTAGGCCTTGATGGCAAGACCATCAAGGTCCACGGTTTCTAAACTCACAAAGGACGTGGGTGCGATGCACACCGCCGCTCCTCCCGCCGAAGCCGAACGACCGCTCCAAGGTCGAGCCAACGATACGGTCGAGGATGGCCATGCCGGCATGTCGTATATGTGGAACACACATCTGATAATGCTGAGCCGCGGTGTCGCAGAGCAGATATGTCACGTTGGAGGAGGATTACCGCTTTCCTATCTCCATCTCCTTGAAAGAAACAGATATATACATTTGAGGTTTCGCACGCTGAAGTATCAGGTGCTCTAGGACGACGGGATGGCGATTGAGATGCTAGTTTCGAGGAATGCAATGAATCAGGGAGTGCTTTTACATTATTCATTGTTTCAAGTGGCCAGCTTCGGGGTATTCAACGGTTACTATGTCATGATATGCTCTACTCATCATCTTCGTACATGACTTCTGTGATAGCATCGTTCTTCTTAGGCGCTTTAGCCTCCTGTTTCCGATACAGACTAGCTAACTCCTCTGCCTCAGTAGCCTCATCGATCCCCTTATCCTCTCTGACCTTCAAGAATCTCGGAAACCTCGTACTCAACCCTCTCTCCTCACTGACCAAGCCAATCGCAGCCGTATACGTCGGACTCAAAGTCAAGTCGGCGAAAGCTACCTCCCAGACCTCTTGCGGTTCGAACCAAACAACTGGCGTTCCAGCTCCACCATTGTACTCTACATAATGGGGTTTGCCAGAGAGCACGTTTGTGCAATCTGGGTCGTCTGGGTCGTACTTTGCGCGGTTGGCTTTGTAAAAGGTGTCAGTAAAGCCGGACATGCATTTTGTGACTGCTTCTAGTTGTCCAGTTTCTGCGTTGCGGATGGCAAGGAGGATAGGTGACCACCATGCTGCCTTCCGACCAGAACCATGAAAAGCGGCAATGGGAATCAGGTCGAGAGTCTCGGAGGTGGTACTATAGTCCTTCTTCACTTTGAGCCAGCTGTCTAGACGCTTATCCGGTTCGTAAGTCGATAAGAGTGCTTTACGGCGGCCAGATGTCTTTGGTTCGTCTTTTTCGGTTTCGTTAGAATTCGACTTAGCTTTGGACTTTGCGGGCTTCTTTTTCTTGGGTGTTGGTGGAAGCGAGGGCGTCTTCTCAATAGCTTCGTCGATTTCGGCGAGTAGGTCGGGGTTAGGGAGGTTGTCAAGAATCTTCACCATGATGCCTTCGCACTTGATTTCCAAGGCACTTTGGAAGAAGGCTTGGACTGCTTCTACGTCGGCGGACGTAGCATCTAGGCTCTTGACCCACGTAAAATGATGTGGTATCTCCACAAACAGACTTCTGAGTAGAGACCTCCGTTCTCTGAAAGGCCGGTTCAGTAGCTCTTCGCCATTCAGATACATCAGGTCGAATGCAAACAGACAGACGTCGATCGTCACGGCACCGACGACGACGTCTTTTCTTGCGCGATTCGCAAGTGTTTGGAATGTCTTGAGGTCTCCGCTCTCCCGATCGACAGCTACAACTTCGCCTTCAAGAATGAAGCTCGAGACGCCCTCTCCTCGTATCTTAGGCACCAGCGCTACCAAATCCGGATACTTGTCAGTCATCACTTCCAGGTGTCGTGAGAAGATTGTGACTTTGCCCTTAGCATCACAATGCACCTGCGCTCTTTGTCCATCGTACTTGTACTCGCAGGCGAAGTCGCGTCCTTGTAGTTTTGTGAGCATCTCGCCCATATCGCGAGTGATGCTTCCTAACATAGGTCTTAAAGGGATGTGTAGTGACAGCCCACAGCGCACGAGTAGTTCGTCGCAAACACCAATCTCGAGAAGCACAGGTATAAGGTCGTTGTAGTTCGGTCGTCGAGCGAAACATGCCTTTACGATCTCTTCGTTTCTGATGTATGCCTCCGTGAGTTCTTCCTTCTTCAGTTTTGCCATCTGCTTCTGATCACGAATCTCGAACTCAGCCCCTAGAGGTTTCGACAGCATGAAGGCACGGGACAAAGCGATAAGCATCGTGGTCTTGACAGCTCCAATCCGCAGATGCTGTACGAGCGTCCGTACAATGTAGCGGCTTTCTTCAGCACCCCGTGTATCCTGCACCAGTCTTTCGACAATTCTCTGCTTGTTCTCCACACTGCCATGTCCCTTACTGTTTGCGATCTTGACTAGTGAGTCGAAGACACTCCTGATTGTCAGAGGCTTCGGTTTGCGAAGGGTGAAGCTCTGCTTCTTCTTTGCTTCGAATGCGACATCGCCAGCATCGCCATATTTTGCGTTCAATACTTTCAAGCCTGCGTTATCCAGCCCACAAACTTTCTTAAGTGCTTTCGAGATCGCTGAGCCCCCCAAACCAAGCTCCAGATCGATGTAAGGGGGCGATATCGCATTCGTCGCGAGCCAGACGGCTGGAAGCAGGCTATCAGGATCGCTTTCGACAATCGTTCGAATAAGGTTCACAAGCGTGTCGACTATTCTGATGCGACTTGTTGTACTGTTGACCAGAATGAAACATCGTGTCAATAACGCGTAAGTCGCATGCCCTCCGTCGTTCACCCAATGTTTCTTTAGTTCCGGGATGTATTTTGCCGGTTCAAATTCGAGAGGGCTTTGATCGAAGGGTATGTTTGCTGTTATCGCGTCTTCTTCGGAGGCGGTCGATTGGAGAGATAGCGTGTTTTTCTTCTGGTTGAGTTCGGCAGCCTTTGTATTTTCTACAGTGGCTTCACGTATTGCTAATTCGGAATTCCCATTCTGTCCTTTTATGTCTTGTGTCGTGTCTGCAGGGACTTTGTCGGGCTCCTCATACAGTTCATTCGAGTTCACCGGCTCCGCCGGCTCCTGATTTGACCCCTGCTGTCGGTCTTCCTTATCCCACTGCTCCTGAAGTTTACGCGCGAGTTCTTCATCGGTCAGGCCTGTGTTGTCCTGATCCACGGGCGGTTCGCTGGGGCCTGTGTTCGTTGGCGCATCTTTGGGTGTCGCTCTAGCCGTTTGCTTTGCGAAGAAGTAGTCCAAGCTGCGTATCGGCTTCCCTGAGCCATCATTCTTTTTCCGGCGTTTGGAGGGACTGTTCATGATGTGAAGATAGGTTCAAGTAGCATGGCCACCAGGAAAGTGGGTGGTAATATGCCAGGAGAGTGGTGGTACGTCATGACGCGGGCGCTTGGACCCAGTCAAACTCCATCTCACGTGCACACGCGTCGCGCTTCCAAGCTGGGAGGTTCGCTCAAGCATGCCCAAGTCCATCTGATTTGAGTATCTGGCCCAACATATCAGAACCTCCGTATCAACCCCACTATTCCAGGATCATTGTAACCCAATTGAGAAACCTGCGAGATTTGGAAGTCTTTACGATGAAGCTTTAGTATAGAGTAAGGACAGAAAGTAATGTCTGATCGGACTCTATTTGAGACTCTCATCCTCCTGGACGTCTAATACATGGATAGTGTCCCAGTCCTTCATCTCTTACTAGTCATAGTAATCGAGATCAGTAATCTCCGCCTCAACCATGGGCTTCTCCGGGCGTTCAACAGGCCTCGAGCGTTTGTTGTACCGACCATGATAGCCATCGCCACGGCGATCTGAAGAGGGCCGACCATCAGCACCGGGTGCGTCACTCCAGCTACGAACAAGGCCCTGGGTGTCGTCGTCAGGACCACGAATACGCTTCTCCTGTGCCTCGTCCCACAACTCGAACTTGCCAGTGTCCTTGTTGGTGAATCCTTGCTGGCCTCGAATCTGCGAACCCACTGCGTACTTGACTACACTTCCGAGTCAGCAACCAACCAGAGGTATCGGGAATGACACAGAACGTACGAAATAGCTTGGCTGTGTCTTTTTGAAGACCATCCACCAGAGTGCGAACCGCCACGACAGGACACCCGCTCAACTCGGTGCGCAACAGCTTTGTCTGGCCGTCTTGATTGCATGTTAGAATAGCAGCGAATCTTTTGGTGCCTTCATCCTCGCAGATGACGATATCTAGCCTCGTGTCAATTCCGGTGTTCAGCATTGGTACGAGGGCTTTACCATAGAACTTGAATCGCTCGCTGCCGTAAAGAAGACGACAGTTGCCGAGGGAAATCTCTTTCAGCGTCTGAATCTCATGAAGCTGACGCTGTTAGCCAAATAGAACACTTTAGAGAATGAATCAAATACCTTGTGGGTGCTCTCTAACCATGGCTGTGCATTAATCTCCATTGCGGACGTCTGGCGTACTAGCTCACCAGTATCGGCGGCGCTGGTGGAGCTTACAGCAACAGGCATCGTGCTTGATCCGGTGATCTTAAGCCAACAGATGTCGATAATCTGCGTCAGGTGTCGATAGATGACCAAATTCGGTTATTATACTCAAGCTTTGGGGAAGCGAGACAGACGTGGAGAGAGGGGGATTGGTTGCTGGTTTATATGGCCAGGTAGTGCTAATGCTTCGGGTCAAAGGAGTAACTACGGACAAGTAAAGGCGACACCCACCACGGCATCTTGGGGTGAGAGAGGGGTGAGAGAGCGGCAAGAGGTCCACTAGCAATATAGCTGACCATGGCGAATCTTGGTTCCTATCCTTGGTTATGTAGGGTAAATGCTTATCGTGGACTAGGGTATTAATGCGGTATACTTGAGGCATCTAAGGAATACAGTTTTGAAGCACTCCTACAAACTGCTTGCCAGGAAGGAAGCGTGATTTAGCTACAGCTGGGACTAAACGGGGAACTATACGTCGTCTCTTCGCATTGTATCGTCTCTGATAGTGGGAGCTATGTTGCTGGTCGAGACTAGTAGAACAAGGAAATTGTGTATCTCCAGAAAGATTACGATTGCGTGACATGTCTTGTAATTTGCATGGTCGATATATATTCTATGTTATACTTTGAGGAAATGTAATTCTGCCAAAGCACGCAAGAACAGTTGAAACATGGTGTAATAGGCCACCTCTGGGTTGTAACACATAATACCTAGTTATCAATCGTTTATTGAAGCAGTTGCTGGCACCACTCTAGAAGGTAACATGACTCCGTGCGTATATCCCGTGCCTCGGTCTTCCCACCGCAGGGAATTGGTATAAATAGTATCATACAAAGTACGAAGAAAGAGGAACGAAGTGTAGATGGATGCATCGATGGCGCATCCAAATCAGGTGTGGTGTATACGACATCAGGAAACCCTGAACAAATCACAAAACAAAAAGGCATGTTAGAAATGCAAATTATACCGTAGTCCCGCTAACCCAATGCAAGAGATGTGAAAACGTGAAAAAGAAACATGGTACATACATGAATATAGAAGATATTCATGGTTGAATGTAGTGAGAGACATCGCAGTAGCCAGGTTCGTCTCAACCACTAATCGATAGTGATGACGTCGTTTTTAGACTGCCCTGGACGACCTCCTGGACCGCCTCGGCCTTGCTGTTGTTGCTGTTGCAAGGTTTGCTGACGCCCACTGGGCATTTGCTGTTGAGCCGGTCTGCCGTTCGGTTGTTGGCCTCTCGGATGTTGCTGCTGGTTCAGGTGCTGTTTCCCTGATTGGCCCTGCCTCTGTTGTTGGCGTGCCTGTTGCATCCTGGCTTGTTGCTGTTGTTGGTTCCCCTGTTGGCCCCCATTCGCCTGATTTAGACCTTGCTGTGCAGGTTTTTCAAGTGGTGGAGGCGCAACGTAGCCATCAGCCATTCTACAGCCCAAGACACATTTATCAAGCTCCTCGATGGCTCTAGGAATCGCATCCAATTCCGCCACCATACCATTGCGGGTACCAAACCACCCATTGCCCTTCCTACTAAACAGCTCCTTCAGCTTAGCCTGTAGGTTGTCAAGGCGTCTATGACCTGGTGCACGCTCTGGAGTTGGCAATACGTTGGGATCCTTTGGGCGCAAGTTGTCTTCGACGAACCAATACACGTTGTCGTCTTTGGGTTGGAGACGCACATCGAACGTGCAGACGGGATTGTCATACGTAAGACGATATTTGAAGATGGTGTGGACATGGATTGCGGGGTTGCTGTAGTTGCCTGGCGATCGTTGCTCGACTTCGCGCAGGACCTTGAAGAGAGGTCGCGTGGCAACGAGTATCGTACAGAAACGGTCTAGACCATTGGCATCACCGGGATCAATGACTGGTAAGGAGGGCGACCGATCGTTAGCAATCTCGGTGAGTTGAGAGAGTATTCGATGGTGCGGGTTGCTGGGTGATAGTTCGACCGTGAGCTCCTTTTCGGAACCAAAATTAACGGTGGCAGAATATGGCGATGGACCGTATTGAAACTGTACGCGTTGTAAGGAGGAGGATTTGAGCAACATCTTGCGTTTCTGCAGAGTAGTTGCAAAGGTACGAAGACGATTGACATCTCGCAGTCGTGCTCGCAACTCTCCAAGTATATCCTGCCCAAAGGGCGTGGCAAGGAGGATCCTAAAGTTACCATCCTCCGAGAATTTGAAAGCATGTTGTGGTGAAGCTGCCATGAGCTTGTGCATATCTGCAGCAACAGTCTTAATCATCCTGCCGGCAGCCATGTGCCAGACGTTCTGACCTCCGACTTTCATGCCTTCGCAAGTGATCCTGATGTCTGATTCGAGCCATGCGTCTTGACCTGCTTGAGCTGCGAGAAGATCTGCAGTTTGCACATGCAGGACCCACCGACGGGCGATGCGATAAGCTTCCAAAGAGGGCCCTAGCTCACACTTCAAGCTATAGTTGTTTTTCTGCTTCTCAAGTTGCCGAGCTGTGACACGGAATGACAGCAGCTGCACGGCGATTCTTTCGAGACTTGCCAAGGTGTTGCGGTTGATGGGCAAGGAGCTTCCGTCAGGTCTATCCATTCTGATCTGCTCAGCATATTCTATGCTGCCTCCGCCAGATCCGATTTCGAAGATCCACCACGACTCACCAGACGAGTCGATCACCGCTGCCAGTGCCCAGCTTGGCGTCCAACCGCGAGGGCAATACAAGGTGGATGAAATAACATCCAACCTGACAGCAGCCGACACTACCTGTTGATGTAAAGCTTGCCTCGCTACTGATTGCCAGCCGAGTTGTTGTGCGTTCTTCTGGATCAGGCTGAGTAGTGTACCGGCGAGTACCTGCGTCATTACATTGGCAATTTGTCCAGGCTCCCTGCCTTGATTAAAAGCGCTCTCGGCTCGCGCAGATAGTGCGCTCGCTGGTCGTACAATATAGCTGCCAGTGACTTGCTCTAGTGACAGTGTGACAGAAGTAGATGTAGCACCCAGTGTTGCGTCAAGTGTGCAATCCCCAGGTTCGGTCTCGGAAAGTCGTGCATTCGCTATCACCCCAGATTTAAAACTGTTCTTCGTAGAACGCAGAATCTCGCTCGCATGGCATGCGATGACTTGCTTGAGAACGGATTCCATGGACAGATCCTTCCAATCGAACTGGAACTTGGGGTCTTTCACTTCCTTGCCTTGACGAAACCAGCGTGTTGTCAGTGACGGGATGGGTGGTCCTCTCCACGAGACCTTGCCACTCTTTGGCTTGTTATTGGATACACCGATCTCGATCCAGTTTTTCTTCCCAGGTTTGTTGGTCCAGTATGACACTACGAGCAAGCGATGCACAGGCTCAACTTTGAGAGAGCCTGCCCAGCCTGTGCGGACGAGGCCTACTGCCTGTGATCGAAGCACAGAAATCTTGTGTGTCAAGATGAAATTATTCAAGAAGTCGAAAAGACCAGTTAGACCCTTGTCTTTTAAGACTAGGTCGGCCTGCAGCTTAAGCTGCATGAAGAAGCGGCTACCGACGGTGATCGTGGGCGCTGGGTTGAACAGTAGCCGGACATCAATGAGGAACCACTGTTCTGAGGCATCCTCCACAAAGGACATGACGTCGAACTCCAACTCGTTGTCGATGACAAAGGTCGCGCGTCCAGAATGCACGCGCCAGTTTTGAAGATGCCGTGGAAGGCTTTCGTGCACATTCAGACGTATCGAGAGGGAAGTGTTCAAGTAGCGTAGCAATTTGAGAGCTTGCTCGGCAGAGATGGGCTCAGGCGGTATGTAGTCAAGGCTCGGCATCCACGACGCTTTGCCGGTTGACAATACCTCCAAAGCTGTCGCGATATCCGGATTATTCTCCCTTGCGTTGTTAGAGAGAACCTTGATTCTCTCCAATTTGTAGTCAGCGGCATCCATGTGGGCTGCCTGCGTACTCGCGTGGGCCAGTAAGTCAATAAGCTTGGAAATGTCAGACGAAGCTTTCTTTCCCCACTCTGTAAGGACCAGCAGCTTGATGAACTTTGCCCGCTGCTCTTGGGCGAATGAAAGGAGAACCAGCTTCTTACGCCTGTTTGCGTCTGCGTTCCCTTGCATGTTTGCCGCACCAAGTCCATTGGGAAGAACGCCATTGGTTACTGGAGCCAGTTGGATAGCGGCCATGTTCTTCAATACTTCCTCGAGCTCATTGTAAGATTCCTGCGATATCCGCAACAACAATGTTGAGAGGGAGTTGTACTGCTCAGGGCCAATGTGGGCGATTTCCGGTGGCAGATCCGAGTAGTGTCCGAGCGTGGAGCCTGCCGTCGTTGCTAATGCCATGGACGCGCCGTTAGTGTTGGTGTCTTTCGAGGAACCTCCATTGGTGGCAGGTCCTCCTGCCGGCGTGTCGCTTCGCGTCCCATTGAGTCCTCCGTTGGTCATGTCAGCGTCGTGGTTGCGCTTCCTGCCATCTGCGTCGCGTGAAGCCGTCGCTAAGTCTGATCCGGTGTGGTTCATGGTGAGAATGCCTGGCATACTACGTCGTCCTCCGTCCCGCGACCCTGGGGCGCCGTCTGCGCACCCACTCTACGCGCTTCTATCCTTCACCTAATATGCCTGGCCAATCCAGATTTCCGTGATATTTTCGCGAATGTGTCGAGCGTGGGATGTGCAGGAGGACGATCGAGTCGGAGTGCCTGGGGCCGGGTTCAGAGGGCTGGCAGTGGAACGGATGGTGAGATGCGCTGTTGAGGAGTGGCGCGCGACCATGAAGTGGATGTTGTTGGCGTAACAATGGATGCGCACAGGTAGCACAGGGCGCAGCGGGTGGTGAAAGGGCGCTGGTCGGACGCAGCAAGTAAAAGAAAGCGAGGTTGGGGCGCTGTCGACTAGCGCATCGTGTACTGTGAATGTTGCGAAATGTCGTGGGGTGTGGGCGCGTTCGTATAGAAGCCGGCGTCAGTCTGGAGTGATCGTGGATGGGTGCGCGACGCCGGGTAGCTGAGTCGATGATGTTGTTTCAGCGATCAGGAATGAGGTCGTCGAAACGGGAAGGATTGGATTGGGTTTGGCGCCTTGGCGGCCACTCCACCCATGCAGCCTGGCGTACTAGTGGATAGCCCTGCGTCTCTTTCATCACGCACACTGAGGATGGCATCCGAAATCGAGGAAGGCCTTGTAGGTGCACTTCGCTCTAAGAATGTGTGTTGAGCAACGCCGAGTCGCTTCTAGAGCGGATACAACACAGCTAGTCGGTTTGATCATTAGTACACAAAATCATTCACCGCATACCTGTCCACGGCTCGGCGAGCTTGCGGCTGCGGCGGCCAGTAGTCTATCCAAAGGCGAGCTTGAGCGCAAGCGCCTTGTCCAATGCCTTCTCGGATAGCCTCCACTGCAACTAGACGCATCATCAGCATGTTCAGCCATTCCGCCAATACTTCAACCCTAACCTCATGACCCCAGCACGACCATGGGATCGCCCGCTGCCCCAACAACTCCACATCTCTCCCCAACTTGGTTCTGACCTCACCGTGCCCACTAGAACTTACCTTCCAACCTGAATCCCGGCCCGTGTCAGCTGTTGCGCTTTTATCCTTTGATCCTTCATCATGTCTCAGTTGCGGTGACGCACTTCCGCCAATTAGTGTAGACCCTGCTTGCGGAAGGCTGCGTTTATTCGATGGCACCGCGCGCGCCCGAGCTCCCGCCCTACCAGCGACCGACCTTCACGCGAAATGCATCCTCACAGTCAAAAGTCTCAGTGCCGTCCATATCGCAGTCCAACGAGGCAGACGATGAGCAGAGTCTCTCTTCGGATCAGAGCCTCGACATGGAGTCCAACGACTCGCAGCCCCACTACGAGGGCGAAGATACCCGGTTGACGAGCGACAAGGAGCTTCGCGGCTTTTACATGTACGGATGGGCTGCCGAGGTACTTATTCCTATGCTATCTACCACCATTCCAACCTGCTTCACACTTCTTCGAGCTTTCACTATGTGCCAGCCTTGTGCGCTTCTTCGCTGCCGTGTTGCTGCCTTTTACGCGCTGTGTCGAGCGCAAAAGCTACGCGAACACCACCACTAACAGTTCCAGGTCTTCGTTGTCTGTGGTATTGGATCCTTCATACCCGTAACACTCGAACAACTCGCACGCGAAAATGGTGTCCTCCTGTCTGACCCTTCCATGCCATGCAAAGCCACGAAGCC
>Ga0181467_100566_pt1 | contig 18761 bp, 18 predicted proteins | sample InSIn5gowninarea_2_FD_119079 | JGI IMG/M metagenome (GOLD analysis project Ga0181467, IMG submission 119079) | Clean room microbial communities from NASA Spacecraft Assembly Facility at Jet Propulsion Laboratory, Pasadena, California, USA -... ... | reverse complement strand
AACCAGCTCAATCATCCGCGCCGAAGGACGAACACAGCAAGCGACTCTTGGCGATACGAACAACACGGAACAATACATGCAGAACCTTCGCAACCAGCAAGCGCTTATAGCAAGGTTACAACGAACTCCACAAATGGGACAACAGGCGGGCATGATGAATGGTGGAGGGCAGCAGCAGCAAAATATGAACATGCTGCAAACTCAACAAGCACAGATGCAGCAAATGCAATTTGCTCGTCAAGTTGCGATGAATCAACAACGACCCGGATCGGGAATGGGTCAATAGGAGCGACATGATACCCCTCTGCAGGACTTTTAAGATGGCGTTGGTGGCTTTCGGGGCAGGGAAATGTTGATGTTTCTACGTCAAAAATTAAATCGAGCTTATGTGCTCGTCCTTCGGCGCGGATGATTGAGCTGGTTGCTCTTGAGACACACATCGTCACAGAGCTTTTGAGACTGGTGTGATTTAAACATTCGTAATACCTGTATTTCTATGCTTATTTTCTTCACATTCATTGCGCTTCTCACGTTCATGTCTCTATTCACCATAACTCGTATTTGTCAATGAATTGAACCAAGTCCTTTGTGGCTGGTTTTACTCCAACCTGACTCTCTTTACAAATCTCGTAATACCAACATGGTACTCCAACGACAAGTATGGCATATATGCAATCCAGTGAGACCACAAGCTCTCTACATGAGTGCATCTCTTAGTCTTCAATCACGACACTGGACGACTAGGTTAGCACCTAGTCATTCTGCTCGAGTACAAGACCGCACAGTAGTCAAAAGAGCAAAAGGAAAAGGCTAGGCTCTCCCGAACTTGGCTTGAACTGTCATGAGCATGGCTTGGTTCTGAAGAAGGTGTCTCACGTGCCTGACGCGCGGGAAAAGCGTGGGAGCGGATGTCCGAGCTCCAACACACAGGGGATTATAGAGCGTAAATTCGAAATCCGGAACAAGCACCACAGAAAGCCCAGCTTTCACATCTTCCGTGGCGCAATTGGCTAGCGCGTTCGACTGTTAGGTCTCGCAAGAGACTCGCTATCGAGAGGTTGACAGTTCAAGCCTGTCCGGGAGAGCTGCTGTTCTTTTTGTTTCTTCTCTCTTGACTTCTCGGACTCTTTTGCTCTTTCCTTTCACTGATCAATCATTGTTTAGGTGGATGAGAAAGCGTCATAACAGTCGAACGCACTAGCCAATTGCGCCACGGAAGATGTGAAAGCTGGGCTTCTTGGGTTGTCGCTAACGCGACAACATTGGTTTAAGAGCTGGAGACGCAGTTAAGGTCCCGAGTGTTCAGATCCTAGCAATAGGACTGACATACAGCATGATGCTGCTAAACTCGTCCATCCTCCCCGTGTGCTAAATTCTGTCACTTCTCCTAGCCATCTCCCACGGCCATGTCTAGGGTTATTCAGTCTGTAGAAATGCACAATGTTTTTAAGATCTCTCTAGTCGTCCGCAGAGAGGCGCTGAGCATCACACTCTTGCACTGATCTCAAAAACATTGTGTATTTCTACAGGGTGCGCGTGACAAAGTTTAGCACACGTCAGGATGGAGCGTGGTCGTCTAATACACATCCCAAGATTCCGACTTCGATTTGGAAGGGGTTGTGCCTTGTAAGAGGCATGCATTGCCTCTCGTCGTCTTCTGAGAGGGAGCAAGACATGGATCAATTTTTCATCGAATAGCTTCATGTTGAAAGCCAATGATGGATGATTGTACCTCTCCTATCATTATGATGGGCTGAGTGAATTGTTTGTGATCACGGTGGCTGCTGAGTGGGTGACCCTGCTCAGAATATTTACGATCAAAACCAGTCGCAACATTTGATGTTTAGCATCTGATCTTCCCTCTGTCCAATGCCTAGATGCTTTGACGATCGGTCATGCCTTCTAAGGCTCATTCATGACTGGTAAAGGGGAGGAATTGCCATAGAAGTACGCTACAACTGGTCATGCATTCATCGTGAACTGTGAGTGACTGACCATTCCTGCCTTCTGCGTTTCAATATTGTGTTCTACGCGGGACTTCAAGAGACGGTGTTTGAGCATTACTAGGAGCATGTGAATAACAAAAGTCTGATGGTCAGCTTCTGTGCAACAGGGCAAAACAAAAACCGGTTGGTTGGTTGTACACCTACCAAAAAGATGCTCATGCTGGGGATCGAACCCAGGATCTTCTCTGTGTGAGAGAGATGTCATACCACTAGACCACACGAGCCACGATGCAAAATATTGTCGCCGTGTATACCCAACAAAGCGAAATCAAAGCTGGACGCCACATCCATTCGACAGACGTTCTCCTCTGCCACTCATGTTTACAGGAGAACTTGAGGAAGCACTACGTGCAAAGAGCTCGTTAGCATGAGATAACGGCATATATGTGGTTGTACTAGTTGCCTCCCTCTGCAGTGCTTACTGTATGACGATAGACGTCGGACAAAGATCAGAAACAGCAGAGTGCATTATCCGAAGAGCCTCAGCTGTGGTGGGGTAAACAGTACGACATGAAAGCCGTGATGGCCAAGTCGTACGGTTTGTGTTTAACCACTCAACGTGAGTCTGTCAGCGAACCAAGCCACTGGGAGAGGAAAGAGGTTGTGCTGGCAAGTAGAGTCGAAGAGTGGTACGAGGTGACAGACCTTTCCAGGTCAGACAGCGCTCAGATCCGACACAACCGGGTCCGAAATTCGCTAGACAGCTTGGCTGTGGGCTTGACAGTTGTTGTAACAAACGCTTGTCAATGCTATCATGCAACGAGATGGACAGAAATCAGCAGGAGCACTCTTCATAGCCAGAAAACTGGTAAAGACGATGAAGAAAAAAGATCATCGGCGAACTACTTCAGGCAGTTTTGATGCAAAGGCAGATCACCGATACAAGGCAGAAGAAAGGGCACGAAAACGGCCGATGCTTGGAAGAGAAAAACACCGGAAGGGGTACGCAATCGGTACATGGGAGAGAGTACCGATGCATCGGCCAGCCTCATGTTTCTCAAGAGTCGTGGCTTCCTTGCTGTGCGCAAAGATAGCCGAGTTGTCTCCATGATTATGAATCCGATCAGGTTTCTTGATGGACGTCTGTCTTGCACTCACCTAATTTTCGATAGTTTGGGGGTTAGGTACGGCTTGGCATGGAACTCCGCTCCGCTAAGGTTGATCGGGCTGCGGCATGCAGCCACTTTGCTCTTCTCCCGGGCCTTATGGCACAGACCACGTCAATGATGCATGTGAAAGAAAAAGCTTGGGATCTGGGCAAAGGACGACTGCAGGAACAGCAAGATCCTGGGACAAAGGACGCGGAAGCTGCTCGTCGAGCAAGGCCGAACGGATGTTGATCGTTTTGCAGATTTCACATGGTCAGCGGTCCGCGGCGTTTAGCAGTTGGCACGATAGATAGCTTGAACGAACATCGGCGGTGCGCGGGCGGAAGACTGCGGGCAGCAGCACGGGCATCGATGCTGTATGACTATGCGGTCATTCGATCGCATTTCTAATCCCTAGATCTCTGTTCTTCCTTTTTTACACTTGCCATCTCCTTCGGACCTTCGCTTTCTTCACGTCAACTAGTCGACACACCCACCCACGCGCGCCTGGAGTCGCTGCTTCCGTGGGCAAACAGACAAACATCTTCCGAGCTGGACTCTTACATCACTCGCGAATCCGGAACCCAACTCCCCTCCTGATCCGCAAACAGCAAGCATCATCCACAAAAGCTGACAAGCACTATTACGATGGGCGCAAGCTGGGACACCGCGAGGTGAGTCAGCCTTGTTGGTCTAGCATGTCGGGCCTGTTATTGACAAACCCGGCAGGACACTTAGCATGGTCGTGTCCTCACTCATCTTGACATATCATGCTGCAACAGCATATCTATGCACTTTCCTGACCAGCGATCCGCTGTACATGTCTTTCAGCGTGACAGCATATGCCTGGTATGGCTGTGCTCTCGCCGTGCTAGGAATCTACGGATCCTACAAGGTACAAAGATGCAGCCTTCACATGTGAATCCACCAGTTCTGACCCCAATCCAGAAATCACCAACACACCTCACAATCTTCTCCAACCACCTGCTCATAGACACGGTTCTCTCGCTCGTTCCCAAATTCGGCCTTGTCTATCTTTTTTACGATGTTACCGCCGATCTCTGCTTCACCAGCAAGCTCAACACGTCATTCTGGTTTCCTTCCACATCCGAGGACCTGCACGGCCCCGGACGTGTCATTCAGACTTCATCAACCGAACAGTCTCTTGGTGCGAGCATCAAGGCACGCCGCCATTGCGAGACAGATGTTCTTGTCGCTCAGATTGCCTTTGGAGCTGTCCTCGTCTTCTGGACAATTGCCCAGTGGGGCATGGGGCTGAGCGTGCGCCGCTATGCTGTCAGACTCGAACTTCAAAGCTACACTGCAGCCTCGTCAAATCAGCATATCGACGAAGAAAAGGCCTTCTACGAGGAGGATAGCCTTGCCGACGAATACCAAGATGCTGTCAAAGTCGTCCAGAAATGGACCTGTCGAGAGAAAGACAGCACTACTTTCATCGAGGTTGCCGAAAAGCCCTCTTGATCACGACCCTTTCCTTTTGAATTCACTTATTGTTTATCCCGGACACGATTAGAAGCGTCATGTTTTGCTTTTCCTCCCAAGAATGTCAGCTACGAGCACTTATTCCTCTATCGCACACTTCCCCTCTCTTCCCCTTGTAGATCTAAAGCTTGATGCTTTCCAGACTCGCTGAACCGTCACATTCTTGCATGAAAAGCACACGTATGCTGAGAACTACCTGACTGACCGCTTTGCAGGGCGTCGCTCCCAGAACATGGAATATTTGAGCGTGGGGCTTCGCAGCCATCTAATTTATAATGCGCGTATAACACCACACCTCCCTCTTCCAACAAGATGGACACGAAGCCTTGCAGCCACATCTACCCCAAGTCAAAACCCCACCGCAATGCATGCAAGCATTTTCCACTGTCCAGCCCTCCTGCAGTTGATTCCTTCCTGATGCTAACCTTGAAATCCTACGCTCAAACCTCGCGCGATGCCATCTGCACACTCGGTTCTCGGCCTCAACTCTTCCATCAACTGTCACATGCCCTTGACCACTCATATCACCCTCATTTCCACGATGGTCACCTTGTCTCGTACCTTGATCCGGTACCCAAGAAAACAAAGCAATTGGATACCAGCTCCTGCAGATCACACAACACCTGCGGGTAGCATGCTCCTCTCTTTCCTCCACCGCTGTCAACACTGCTTTTCTCTCACACTCACTCAGCTTCTTCAATCCCTGCCTCTTGGCCGCCGGGATCGCAGTGTATAGATTCCGGTTGCTGAGTCGGAGAGAAACGAGCGAGTCGTATGGGAGATGAAGAGGTAGATGTATGGCCAGGATGTCCATCGGCAGTTGCAAGATTGGGAATGTAGTATGCTGCGCTGACTGGTTGCGAGACTCTTCTCGAGGTTTCTGTGGAGGCATTGTATGCTGGTGGGCATCGCGGTTGCTTTGCTGAGTTCTGACTGATGGAGCGTCTCGATCTGAATTGGTGATAGAGTGACAAAGCTCGACGAGGTCTGGAGGGAGCCACATGGTCGCGATCGTTTCTTCCTTGCAAGGGTCGTATCTCTGAAGTAATATTCGTATGCCCGCCCTGTTCGTGTTCGTGTCTTCTTCTTAAAAATCTAGTTCACAGACTTGTCGCGGTGGTTCTCAGACAAAATCTTTCGTCTCGAATATCGACGGCTGGGCGATTCTTCTGCGTCGCTGTCGTTACAGATCCAAACACTAGCTGCGGCGAGAGCAGTAGCTATGGCCAACACAGAGAACAGGGTGAACATATTGCCCCTCAAGAAGTCGATGGTTATATGTATAAATCGACCAACCCGTTTTTCGTGGCTTTGTGCTTTGACGAATGCTTGCTCGTGGTCGTTTGCTGATGAAACAAGGTTGAAGCCGATGATCTACTTTCGTGAAACCTGACTTCAGGTTCTCCCTTTTTGCGACTTGAGCTCGTGAGTGTTTGGATTTTGTAAGATGAAGACTTTAGGTACGGAGGTACAAGGACGTTTCGTGGGGGACCGATGGCAGCAAGTAAACAGACAAGCGCTTCAAGCAACCACAAATCACAATTTCTCCTTTCCAAGATTGAAAAAACATATGGACACCATTCTTATATCATTGTTATCATCGCCTCCAGAGGCTTGATGTGTTCAGCTGCGCTGTTGCACCTGTGGATCAAAGCCACGCTCACCTTTTGCGCGTGACCCATAAGTTAACGCCCGTCATCCTGCCAATTTCATTCTTGGTACGCATTATTCTGGAAGATGTAATATGATGACCAAGGTCATTAGCTCAGTTTACATGAAGCGTTTTGAGGTAATCTACCGGCCATGTCGTACGGCCGCAATATGATGCACCCCGTGTTGTGGATTCATGCAGGAGATGTGTAGGTTTGCTTGCAACTCTCGAGACTTGAAATTATTCAACAAACACGACAACTGACTCGAGTATCCTATACATTATGATATCGTGCTCTTTTCAAGGATTATGTGTCAAACTGTGCCTAGAGCATGCAGCTGGGCTTTTTGGCTGACCCAATCACGGAGTATAGAAAAGGCTGTGATACAAATGTCGCGTGACAAGGTCTGGAGCCATCTGCGTTGATGGATCAACTCGTGATTTGAAAATGTGCCTACACTTTCTCATGCTCACAGGTTGAATGACCTGCATTGTAGAAGGTAATCAGCGGGGCTGGGTTTGCTTGAAACAAACATGTCATCCATCAAGTCATCTGTCAGTCAGGCCTAAAATCATGGTCTGGTTCAACTTGGTTCATTTCTTATTTTGATATGGATGAGCTGGGTAGGTGATTCATTCATCGTGTCCTACGGGTCTTTGGTGGCAGTGACAGATCAACTGACCGAGAACGGATGTGTATCGCACGAGTGTCTGCGTGTGCGGAGGAGGGTGATAGATAGCTCTGCTTCGATGGTCCGGCTTACTTTATCACAAGTTGCCAACGATAGTTGCTTCGAGAAGCAGACAGCACTGATGTACGGATTCATATCTGGGGGGTTATCACCAGCGGAACCCGAATGTGTCGCGGAACTGGTTAGCTGCCTGTGTCAATACATCTCCATCAAACTTGTTTGGCACCAGAAAGACGACATACCATGATCTGCGATTTGACCACAACCGCTTTGCTCTCGCTTCATCTCAGCGTCGCCCAACCACGACTGAATTTTCTCCATACGATTGTGACTTGAGGGATGGGTCGAGAGGAACTGCGGGGGCGCTCCTTCCTCTGCATCGTGCATACGAGACCAAAGTCCCACTGCCGCTGATGGATCGTAACAAGCTTGTGACATCATCATCAACCCGATATAATCTGCTTCGGACTGTGGTTTCGTATTAGCTTCAAGTTCTTGGATGAAGGTTCAAGAAACGCGACACTCACCTCCTGCTTCCTGGACCCGGGCCGGAGGAAGACCAAGTCCACGACCATTCTAGTGAAAACATTCCCAACGTCGCCCAGGCCCAGCCACAGAGATGCGACAATCGCGACAGGTAGGAATATGAAGTAAGAGCTCATGCGCTCGGCGGAATGATGAGCCACATTGTGTGCAATCTCATGCCCCAACACTGCTGCCAGTCCCTGCTCGCCTTGGCACACATCAAGTATGCCCGAGAAGACGAATACCTTGCCGCCTGGAATGACGAAGGCGTTCTTTTGCTCGTCCTTGATGACATGGACTTCCCAATTGTTGGTTTCTGTAGGGAGCCCAGAGTGAGGAATCAGACGATTCAAAACGCGCTGTACGAGTTTGTGTTGAGGATGTGACGGAGGTAGGATTCGATCTTGATATTCAGACATGACCTGCTGGTACAATTCTTCTCCAGATTGTTGCTCAGAAGCCGCAGAGACAACGTTGAAGCGTCTGCGGCCAGAAACCTGTCACAAAATCAGTCACTTGTTTCCCCTCCATGCCTTCAATCCTCATCACGACATTGGTCGGAACTCACGGGTACAACTTCCAAGTTGTAGATGTAAAAGGCACCACATAGGCCAGACAATCCACCGACTTCGTAGTAGAATGTGCGTCTGTCTGTCCATCGCTTCATCAGTCCACCCACTTGCTGGAATCGATTATACTGGTATCCGCCTCCTCTACGGAAGCCGTTGGCATACGTCCTTGACTGTTGCCGCTGCCATTGCCATGATTTGCTAGCCCCTCCATTTCTTAGCTGACTGAATATTGTTTGTCGCGGTGGTGCACGCAGAATAGGATTCGTGCTGAAGAAAGCGCGGGTGGTGTGGATGGTCCGCGCTGTTGCCATGGTTGTGTCGTTGCCTTGGGGTGATTTTATGTCAAAGTAGCGACGAGAAAACGCAGGTAAATAATCGCCTTGGGAGTGCGACGTGTATCTAGAGAGAACGTGTTTTGTCCTTATTGTAATGATACAAGTTCGAGTTGAGTTCAGGAATTACGCGGTATGAAAATGCGATGACGAAGGCAGCAAACGTGAAGCTTCATGCTTGCTTCTCCCGGTTTCCAGAAGCCAAGACTCGACTCAAAACTTGGTGTGGACCACCAACGTAGACTCGAGAAATTGAGAAAGGAGATCACAAACAACACGACTGACATTTGACATTCTTGAGCGTCAGTGTCTTGTGAAGAAGTCTTTTGCGGTGACAATAATAACTTGTAATCGTGTCTCGTAGTAGGTTGTTCAGACAATTCAGAAGATCTGATCTACTCTCCAAGTAGTACCTGCCTCTATCTCTCCACAGTGGGTGTCTCTATAACTTCATTGTACCATTTCCTCATCTCGGGTCCTTCACCAAGTACAGATAGTTTACGGCTTCCACAAAAGCCTCCTGGCAATGCCACCCTTGTCTTGTTCTTATATCCGGCAGACACATCACCGGCGTGCATCGACTCGGGGTCGTTGTTCTCCCAAACCATATCTTCATATGATTTGCCCGCCTCCTGCATCCTTCTAGGATTTCTGGTCGGCAGATTAAGGCTCCATCCGATCAGTTTGTGAAACGGGGTGTATACACGTTCGAATCGACGAGTGATGTGAAGAAAGGCAAGCGTTCTGCTGCTGTACGCGACTCTGATGTAGGGATTCAGGTAGATGCCGGTCGCTGTCAGGCCAGTATGATTGCTCGCTGCTCCGATATCAGCGTGTATCAGACAGCATTCTGATGCATCCCAGAAGGTGTCCGTCGAAGCTCGGAATCGAATTGGAAGTGTCACATTGCTTGCAAGATGTCGATTCAATGAGATGTCTCGCTCGGGTAGGGAAGTCGCTGGTGGCGTGAGACCCAAGGAGCCGGCACCAATGGGGATCAACACGGCTGAGCTCGGAGTCGTGGCATTGTGGTCCACCACCAAGTCAGCAACGCCTAGGTCCACATGCAAGCCATCTGGTTGGAACCATCTCGCATTGAAGGCTACCATACCACCCCAGCAACTTCTGACTCTTACGGCATCTTTCTGATCAAACACATCTTTTCGGCTCTCTGCTCTGCCCCTACCGCTGAACCATGGATATACAGGCACACCAATGCGGTTGCCCTCATGATCTCTTGTCGCAAACGTGTCGTAGTACTTGAAAGGATTGATGAAGTCGGCAGCGCACGCAGCATGGTATTGTGTTTTGCCGCTTTTGTCAACGTTGGTCGAAAACAAGAGGTTTGCAGCATCGATGGGATCGAAAACAACATCGTTTATGTAAAGCAGCTTGTCGAAGTGCGTCGAGTACGCAGAAGAGGTGGGGTCATCCAAGGGTGCTAATGCGCGGTTGCGAACATGAGCGAGAAATTCGATGCGTTTCAACCTCTTCTCGCCGTTCGGAAGTTTGACATGGGGCAAACTCCCGCGATCGATATGTTCTGCAAGAACCGAGGAGTTACCTGTAGACTGGTCAACAGTAACCCATGTGAACACCAGGGATTTCCATACACTTGATCTGTTTCGTAAAATGCTGTAGAGCTGCTGTCGCCAAGGTATCCGGGTCATCTTCAAAGACACTGAGGAACACGTTGTCGGGGCCCAGCAAGTCCACCAAGGCGAGGACTCCTTTGCCCCATGCTCCAGCGGCTAGCCGGCCCTGCTTATCGTAGATACTGCTTGCGATAAAGATTTTCTCGTGTCTCGGGTTGGCGCGGCCTGGTTGTGTTGAGCCCAAGGCCCGTCCACGTAGGACATGGTAGTGATGCGGAGGATGGGAGTAGGACGGGTGAAGAGTCGCTATAAGGATTATGACGAGTATGATCAGAGTAGGAAGAGCAACAATAGTCATCCAGACGCATCGCCTGAATCGTACACGTCTTCGAATACGGAATGCTGGCTTCGACCAACCATGTGCTGGCTCTTGATTGTGCGTATCCATATCATCGACGTCGCTCAATAAGTTGTATGGTGTAGCTCCAGCGCGAGACCAGGCTGTGAGCCATCTCGACGCATTTGACGACAGGCGTCCGGGCCATGCCTGGGTAGGGGGGAAAGAGCGACCACAATGATCTTCTGTAAATAATTGTGGTTGTGAAGAGGCCAACTTGTATTCTACTTTGGGGCTATCCCAAGGCATTGCGACCGAGGATTCGGTCTGTGAGCATTCACCTCATCTTGGGCGCGCTTCCACTCGTTTTAAAGCAAGGCATCTTGTGTTAGCATTCCGCGCATCCGGTGAACAGAGTAATGCAAAATGGTCCGTTTGCGTGACGGTGACGCATGGACATTGCCCCGGATCGACAGCGCCGATCTCCGGGATCCACTCATCGCATCGCATCCACGTGCGACTAATTAATCAAATCAGGAATGTTCGTGTAAGAGTCTGAGTCGGACAGGCCTGCGACTTTGTTGCGAACTGACCAATAGGCCAACTTCATGACGCCGGTTGTCTGACCGACCTCAAAAGAAGCCATAGCCCATAAGTTCAGCTTACGAGTAATCGTGCTGAGACCACTGAGCTGTATCTATGTGTCTTGTCCAGGATTTGTGCCGATATGAGGCTCATTCTCATGATTTGTACCAGGCTTGAGCGTGACAGCGTTGATCGGCTAAAGTGCTGCCTACATGGACTGGATTTATGTGACTGCCAAGACATTTATTTGACGTCGTAGCATTCAATGACCTGTGAGAGGACTGGCAGATATTCGAACGCATGCGAAATCTGGCAGGCAAGACGCATAGACATTGCTCAATCATGTACCAGTTCTTCCAGAAAATTATGCACCCGATGTTTGAAGCCTACCGCCGACGCGTGCCAGTCCAGACCTTGGTACCTGTGTTCGTCAACCGAGTGTGAATGTCGAAGCCAGTGTCTATCACATCCACCAAATAGAGGCTACCGATTCGGGTCACAAGAAGAGTTGGATCTCTTGACCTTTGGTGGTATGGTCATGATAACACGAAGCCAGCTAGTTGTTAGACGAGGAAAAATGAATGAACCATGGAAGATTGCGGTAGCCAGTTCTTGAGTCCCTCAGACACTGAATCTCTTGAGTCCAGCGATCTGCGGAAATCTGCTGGTCAACTGGCAAGTGCTTCCAACACGGTTGATAGACTAGAGTCATAGGATGCGCGCAATAGTCATAGATCGCGCCAAGTGCTGCAGTCAGTGGAAAACCAGACTTCGCAAAGCACGTGTCCCTATGCCAGCCATGGTTAAGAAGCGCTGCCATGGCGGCAGTTGTAATGAGTTTGAAACGGAATGCCGCTGTCCAGGAGGGTTTGTAAACTAAGATAGGCCGGCGTTTGAAGTACGGAGTCATAGACATCAGGACATTGTCAAGTTTGGGACGCGAGAGTACATTTTGTCCTTGTGGGTCTGAGAAAGGAACAGCGAGTGAGATATAACAAAGCATTGTTAAGCCTGGAAACCTGAAGCTGCATCTTGCTTTTGGGTTTTGTTGGATATGTGGCTTTGGTTGACCTGGCCGATTTTGCGGCTCATAGACAGGAGATGTGCCTTTTTACAGCCTTTTGGTCCCCGGATCGTCCCGATGTGATGCATAAATGCATGTTGTGCGATGAGAATGACGACGAAGATGATTATAGATCATCATAAGGATAGCGGCATGAGCAGGCTTTCGGTGGGGGTGAACGTTCGGCTGAGCAGTTATCGTGGCTCCTCACAGGGCGCTACCGCAGACATGCATATGCTGGAGAGACTAGGCATGGGCTGGCCACGACAGACTCTCGACGTACAGTGGCACATTGGCGGGCGGACTGTAAATTGTTGTGGCCTACCTTTTGCTACAGCTTCGTCATGGGAAGCACAGTGTATATGGCGTCGTCAGAAGAAAGAATGGAATCTTACAGTGATGTCTTTCATGCCTCACATGCCACCTTGTATGGCAAAGGACGACAAGATCAGAACCAGGGAATTGATGATGCCCCAGGAGAATGGGATCCAGGTGGACATGCGAAAGTAGCCAGCAGTATAGACACCGCTCAAGAGGCCACCGACGACGTTGCCGGCAATCAGGGCTTCAACGGCACCGATCAGGGCGAAGACGATGGGAGTGATCCAGATGAGCTTCCAGTTGCGCCATTGTATGGCCATGGCAAAAGCAGCAGCAATCAGGTGGATGCCAACGACATCAATGATGGTCCAGAGCAGGGTGAAGCGCCATATGTCATGCGAGTGGTAGAGGTATAGAGTCTGAGTGCCGCCGACGGGAAAGGGCCAGTACAAGGAGGGAAAGGGAGGAGTCGAGTATGAGAGCGGAGGAGTGTCGACGATGGTACGTAGGAAGGAATCTCTACAGTGGGACGTCAGAGAGGATACGCGAAAGCGTAGAGCCAAGGACGAAGAGCTACCTGATACTGCGAAATGGTCAGAGACTTTGCGAGAGTGAAGAGAGGACGAATTGCCATGTACCCCATGACTGCGCGTCTTGGTTTGCGACCAGTGCCGGTACGAGACGTCGGCGCTTGAAGAGCTGGACTTGTTTTGCGAGTACTGCGTAGATGGGGTCAAAGTCGCGCTGTCAGATTCAGCTTCTGCTTCTGCTCCTGCTTCAGAAAGTGAGATGGTCCGAGTCTGCTGTCGCTCTTGACGGTCGCGGGTGGACGCCTTGACCGACCTTCCACGTGCCTCGGCTTGTTTTCATCGGCGTACTCGTACTGACCACCGAGACTCCATCTTTACACACTCACATCCACCATTGTTCTACATGCCATAACTATATACAAATCGAATCATGTCGGCAGATAGATTGCTGGCCACTTTGCTCAGATATCTGCAGTCTACTTCCGACCAACAAGACACTCCACGGTATGACCATCTGATTGCTCATCCATCATCGACTAATTACATCAAGACTGCTCGGCACTGCTCTATCACTGTTGACTTCGTTGAATAATCCCCTGAATATTACTCTACTTACCAGTCAACTGCTATCCGCGCCAGCCTTGTGGGCTCGTCCAAATGCCTTGTCATCTTCGTTAACCTTCATGAGCCTGTTCCATTCGGCCGCCATTAAATGCCATGAACGCGAAGTCGCCGACCGACATGACCATCCGCTTCCTCTAGCAGCCCGTTCACATCTCGAGTCCCATCTTCCTTTGGACCAATGGATCACAGCTGTTATCAAGGGTGCTGATGAGCATTCCTCTCCGGCCAACCACGCCCTCACCATAGGAGGCTTAATGGTCGGCCTGGCCAGTCGCCATCATGACTTCATGACCACCAAACTCGGCTTGATACTACGGACCGCCTTTGTTAAAGCCGTCAATCTGGCGCTGCTAGAAACCCACCCCGAGGACGACTTGGCACATGGCTCCATTGTTCTGCCTCTCAACCACGCTTTCACTCACCTGTCTGACTTGGACCGGGCAGCTCTTGATTACGATCGTCTTCTTCCCGTGCTCATGAGTACCACATTGCACTCGTCAAATGGCCTGAGGTCCGCCTACTTCTTGGGTGCAGCAGATGCTGAGCTCCAGCAGGTCTCGAGTCAACAGTTCAATTGGTCTTCAGACTCGCCGTCATACCAACAGGTCGACTCTATCCTTAAAAGTCCACTGATATCGTCTCTCGGTCCCTTGTCGAGACTGATAGCGCATACAATAGACCATGTACAAGACGCGTGGCTGGTACTGTCTGCTGTTGAAGACATAGCAGACTTTTCGAAACGTCTCGGAATCCAATGGAGACAAAACAAGCTGTCAGAGATCGATGCTTCGGAAGAAGCCATCTTCCTTCATGAAGAAGCCCGTACGACGACCCTTCCTACCCTGTGGAGGCTGCTTCGATCCATCCTGTTTGCGATCGTCATCATGCTCCGTAGCGCTGTTGCTCGTGCAGTCGGGGATGTGTCTTTGGCAGCCCACAAGAGTAAGATGAACCCTTCAAGGCTGGATGATCCTATGCTGATTTCTCAGATGCACCTCATATTGCTCAAGCCACCTTGCACTCCCTCCGCAATCTTTCTTTCATCTTCACCCGTCTAGGCAACGTCTCGTTCTCGCAATATACCTTTACCTATCTCACCTCGATCGACATCCTCGCCAATTACCCAACTCAGTCGTCTACTTTCCTAGATTCTATAGCACCTTCTGAGCCTGGTCAAATCCCCTCCCATCCCCTCGAGCGTAACTTTGACCTCTTTTTCCTCAACACAGCCGAACACTTCGCTCTCATTCTCTCACCACGTCAGAACGAAGACCTTCTACTCGCCGCGTCATCCCCCTACCTCATCACAGCCGGCAACCCCAACCTTCTCCCCATCTTCGAAGCCGCTCACAGCGTCACCCTATCAGTCTTCTCCGCGCCCCAAAACGTCGACCTCACAGCAAAACACCTCCCCTTCTACGTCGACGCCTTATTCCGTGTATTTCCACACAATTTGTCTTCCCGCCAATTCAGACTCGCTTTCAAGAATCTCATCAAGGTCGTTTCACCACCTAGTCGTACAGCTGTAGCACAACCAATGCTCGCCGCTACCCTCCTCGACCTTGTGCATGAACGTGCCATCCAAGCCCCGACCGCTCCCTTACCACCAAGCTATGTGCCTGCTCAACGAACCGCACCAGAACTCGAGAGCGCCCCTAAATCTAGCATACCCGATCTGTCTGAACAAGCAGTACTGGTGCTCACTCTGATCGACGCTTTCCCATGCCTCTCTCTGGCTCTGTTGGAAGAATGGCTCCCCTTGACTGCCGCAGCAGCACAGATGATTTCAGACACAGATATGCGTGAATACTGCAAAAAGCATTTCTGGGAGGTCTTGGTCGGTGGCGAGATGGATCCGGAGCGTAGTCAGATCTGTGTGCGCTGGTGGACTTCAAGAGGAGGACAGGAGGCATTGCTCACGGCTGACAACCCGGCAGAAGATCAATTTGTCATGAGTGGTGGTTTGGGTGAGCAAGATGAAATCATGGCCAAGTTATGATGGTAATGCTACGATATTATGTTTGAAAGCAGTGGGTTCCTTTGAATGTTTACACTACGGCTCAAAGACTCGAAGCCTCCTAGGATGCGAAACAATTTGCAATTGACGACAAAAAGGCATTGCCGAGAATTACTTGGAAAAAGCTGTATTGTGATCATTCCGCTACAAGTTGAATCGCTGTATAACTTCTTGCTCGAAAGAAAAGACTCATTAATCATGATGTCGTGAAGCTCATGCGTATTTACCCTTCATGTCGCGTTGCGATGCAGGTTGACCAGCGATGGACTCGCCGACTCCGCTCTCATAAGCTGGTGGTCCGCTGTGCATGCCATATCCTTCGACGCTACCGACATTTCCATAGCCTGGCCCTTGAGCAGGCTGTCCATCGTTTTTGAGGCCTGCTTTTCTCATGTCCTCGTCTTCGACCACGCCACCGTCTCCACCGCCAACAATGACTTGGCCGCCATTGCGTACTTTGCCTACAACCATGCCTTTGGCGACCGACTTCAACACGGCGCGACGAGAGACGCCAGTTACATCAATGTAGACGAGACCGACATTCTTGACACCGCCAGCCAAGCTGGAAGTGATAGATCCGGCTTCGGCACCATAGCGATGGCCAACGACAGTCGTTGCAGCAGTACCACTCTGCTCGAGCAGATGTTTACCACTGGTGGCTATACCATCAGCGATGGTAGAAAAGGCAATCATACTCCTGTTCAGAAGACCAGGCTTGTACTCTTCTTGCGCAAGAGGTCTGCCATTGACATCAAAGCCCTTCTTGGCACGATCTTGGTTCTTTCCGCCGAACCTGGCACCGATGTTTTGAGCGTACTTGGAGGCTTGGCCAACAGTCTTTGCAGACATACCGGCGGCACTGTTGGTGAAAGCGTTGATCTTGCGGACGCGTTCGTGGGCAGCAGGACTGAACTCCATGGGCTTGGCTGCGGGCTTGACCTTCTGTGTAAAGTTCTCAGCGCCAGCAGTCAGAATGTTACCGAGACGGCTGCTTGAGGTGACGATAAAGCGAGAGGCGGTTGCGGCGTTCTGTACCATGCCGCTGTCCTTGTAGGCGGGGTGACGGGCCATCTGCAGGTACTCCTCGCTGATGGGCATGACGCTGATGCGCTTACCGTCGGCCGAGATTTCAAGCTCGACCGGGTCTGTAAAGAAGGTCAGTCGGGCAAAGACGTCGGTATGGGAGGATGGGACATACTCTTGGTTCCCTGGTTAAGGGATGAGTCCTCGACAATGTGAGCGTCACCAGCCAGCTCGCCAATGACACTACCGTTGTCTTCGTCGATGAGGACGACTTGGCCGTGTCCAGCACCCTTGGCGTCGTGGTGCTTACCGCCGGGGGCGTAGTCCTTAGGGTCGTATTGTTCCAGAGGGCGAGATGGCTTGGGTGGGGCAGCGCGTTCGAGGAAAGCGGTGCATTGGGCCAGGATGGTTTCGAAGGTATCGTGGTCTTCGGACGAGATGTTCTTGTCAAAGGTGATTCTCGTGAAGATGCCGCTGTCGGCACCCAGGTCCCAGCGAGGGATCAGGTATGAGTGGGGAGGCTGGTGGTAGACCTGGGTGGTGGCTGGCATGGGAAGATCCAGCTCCGGGGGCAGGTTGAGGTGCAGGTAGAAGTCATTCTCGGGGATTTCGTTCTGGGGGATGGTCGAGGACAGGTCTGAGAAGGGCGACGAGGTGGGCACCATGAGCAGAGACAGGGTTTGCGGGCCAGAAGGAGTCAAGTCCTGCTCTTCTCCACCTTGAATGTGGTATGCCTTGACATTGGCGATTGTGTACAGAAGCTTCGGGTCGTGGTGTCCTGCCATGATTGCTGTTCGTTTCGCTGTGCGATCTGGGAGAGCTAGAGGTCAGATGCTTGGTGCTTGAGGCAGGTCGCGATGATTTAAAGTCATGCTGCTTCCCTGTTGTCCTGCATCTCGTCATTGGGGGCTGTGCTGCGCCCTTGTGGCTTATGCCCGCCGAGACGTCCAGACACTGCAGATCTGCCAAGCCAGAGCTCTCTTCGACAGTTCGACTTGCAAGTCGCGGGGAGCATGCGCCACACTGTGGCTGCGACATGTACAATTTCGCCCAATTCCAGTTGCCTGAACAAAAGTCCTCTTCTCACGGTCCATTCCTCCCGACTGTCCCGTAATCAATTCACCACCCACTTGACCTGCTAAACGTTTAGGCTCTCATCCTCGAGTGCCGTACCGTCCGCCCACTGTGCATCTGTTTGCACTTCCCCGTTTCCGCACTTGCATGAATAGGGAGCATCTCCATGGCCTACGACAACCAGCCCGTAAGCGGAACCGAAGGTGCAAACACCATGACCTATTCGCTAATCGTGCCTTCGTTTTAGGATCCCCCCCAAAGCTACTAAGGCGTCGCCCAGAAAAGTAGATATCCGCTATCATTAACTTGTTTAAATCAAATCCTCTCTTCGATTCGCAATGCTGGGTCGATGCCTCAAGCTGCGCTTTGCTCGCCCCTTGCGAGCTATCCGTCGCGCCCTGCCTCCAGTCAACTTCATCACTCTGCATTATGCCTACTTCATGTTCACTTGTCTTTTGGCCGCCGTCATCTTCTGGGCTTCCTCTACTGATACCCATGTTGAATTCACTGATGCCTTGTTTCTTTGTGTCAGTGCCATGACTGAGGCGTGAGTTGTCATCCCTGCACCCGAGGCTTCATGCTTGACATGACCGCTGGCCTTGCTAACCCTTCTCACAGAGGCTTGAACACCGTCAATCTCAGTGAACTTAACACATGGCAACAGATCATGCTCTTCGCACTCATCTTCGTTGGGTCTGCAATCTTTGTGTCCAATTTCGTTCTTCAGGTCAGAAGAAGGAAAATAGTCGGCAGTAGACTGATTACCAGCAGCGGGTCCCTCCTCAGCGACAGACGTGCGTGACACAGACGTGACACGGTGGAGGCTCGCTTCAGATCTGGCACCAACACCGGAGACGGAGAAAACACGATGTCTTGGCTTCGTCGGCGAGATCTGGTCGTCTTGTTGTTTCTGGGAACGGAACACGGTTTCGGGGCTAAAAGTGATACGGTCCGGAGAGGTGGCATTGTTCAGCTCATCCTCAGCAGCATTCGGGCGGTCACTGGCCCCGTCCGTGTCTTTGCTCGTGCTCAGACGGAGGGAGTTTTTGCTAATGGAAGCGCGGCCTCTTCTAACGGGACTCTGTGCCTCGTTCACATCGGTCGAGTTAGACTTATTCAGTCCCAGATTCGGATTTTGGTTCTCCCGAGATCTGCTTATCGAGAGTCTGGACATAGAGAAAGCAGATCCGCGTGAAGAGTTTCGCCGTTGCTTCCGCTTCCTG
>Ga0181467_100562_pt1 | contig 18816 bp, 27 predicted proteins | sample InSIn5gowninarea_2_FD_119079 | JGI IMG/M metagenome (GOLD analysis project Ga0181467, IMG submission 119079) | Clean room microbial communities from NASA Spacecraft Assembly Facility at Jet Propulsion Laboratory, Pasadena, California, USA -... ... | reverse complement strand
AGATCTTGCTAACATGCCCTCAGCCACTCCGTCTTCGAGGAGCCGCAGGTCGACGGCGCGTATAGTAATTAATCGTCGCGGTTCCTTGGTGAACACCATCTCGAAAAGCAGCTTCAACGTCAGAGACAAGATGAGCGCGAGACCTAAGCGATACGGCAAAGGCCTTGGCAATCGCATTGGATGTGTACGAGGTATCGCCGGTGACCTGCTTCAATTGGAACGAGTCTACTAGCGACGAGACGAGTCCTTGTATGTGTGCGAGGCTTGCGCCAGCACGGTGCATCTTGAAAGCTCGGCAAACTAAAGCCATGCCTCGTGCGGTGCCGATGCTTATGACAGTGTTCCTCTCACGCAGTAAGGACGAAACGTACTGTGTCTTCCGACCGGATTGTATGTCATTCAGATTCAAAATGTCGTCGCAGGCTTGCTCGCAGTTGGATAGAACACGAAGGTCGGATATAGGAAAATGGGAGAGGATGGTCTCAGATGGAACTCGGGCCCACACTATTCGTTCTGGCAAGTATTAGTAAAAGCACAGCGTATTCGACGCATCAGCGACTCGCCTGCATGGCCCTTATATCTTGCCCACCAGGCTTGGCCTTTAGCTTTCAACATGCGCATCACGTCCGCTGCAGGAAGGGTCTTGTGTGGCTCCGTGAGCAGTGGGTGGTCAAGCGCGACTACATGAGACGTGGTTAGTCTGAGATCAGATGTCAAGTCGTGTAGAACTTTGACTTACTGACGGCAATCCTGGGGTCCTCCATTGTTGAGCTTTTGACTAGGGCCTGCAATAGACTCGTCGAGACCGATACGAATGCAGACGCTCCACCGCTCATAGACAGATGGAGGTTCGTCAAGAGCATAAGAGCCTGTTGTCCTTGTCCTTCTGGGGAAAATGGCGGCGGGAAATCGCCTCTCCATATGGTGAATGCTTGGCTTACGAAACCCATCTCTTCGTCGAACGTCGTCCGGCTATTTGCATCCCAAACGCGGAAGGCAATGCTGTGTGTGCCAGGAGGAGCCCGCAGGTTTGGCTGCGTAGGGGTGGCGGGCGATGCATGACTATTATCAATGTCCGACCAGCTTTCCTCACCCTCTTGCTCAGCCAGTGCCAACCCTCCGAGCGGCAGACCCCGCGACGGTATACTCTCAAAGGCTGGCATATCAATGGCACGTACCCGCTCCCTCTCCCTCTGTCTAGCACGCCTAACGAGGGATTTGTAATGTTTCCTCGTCTTGGGAGATTTCGCAGTCTTGGCTAGCCCAGACGTATATTGCAGTTCCTGTATGCGTCTTGATACATCGATCCCGAACTCAGATGCTGTTTCCTCGATGATCGCGTGAATGTCGTCATACTTGTGTTCGGGATCGTGGAAAAGGACTTTCATTACTCGATCGAACTCGGGATACGCACAGCCGCCATATAGGATGAGATGGCTTTCGAATTGATAGCGAATGACGTGAAGCCGGAGATCAAGTCCGGTGACGGCGTTGAAGATTTTTGGGATTGTTGTGACATCGGCATCTTCGTACCAACGATAGAGAATCGTCAACAGTTCTCGCTCGTCTTCGTGCCATTGATGAGGTGGATCTCGCTCTAGCTTTCGTAATACTGCCAATGAAGTGAAGTCACTAGGCTCTGGTGCTCGTGGTGCGACGTTGACTGTCTTGCGCTGGGTCACCATGCCGAAGTCCAGAGTTCGTCGTATTGGTGGCGTGGGTCCGGTGTTGCCAACTTCTCCCGTTATCGCAGAGTTGAGACCTGCAATAGAGAAAGACTTGTCGAAGTCCGGCGGACAAGGCGACGATCGTGGCAGCGTGCTTTCAGAGTCGTACGAGGGAGAACGCTGCTTTGACGAATCCGACGCGGAGTTATCGACTGTTGACGACGACGCAACTGCGTCGATGCCTCCGTCAGGTTCGCTCTTGATGTATAGCTCTGGACAGACATCCTTGATCGAAGGAAGCAACGAATCTCCCTCGTTCTCATAGTGATTGCTCGCCAAGGATACTGTGAAGTTGTCAGTGCCTGCTCAACATAAAAATGGAAAGAGTAGCCACTTACCTTGTATATTGGCTTCAGATACCTTGTGCGATTGCTGTGGTACCTGCGGCTCTTGCGGTGTTTGGGGGGTTGTAGCTTCTACCGCCGGCTCCCATAGCATTACGCCGGCATCTGCTGCTCGCCATTCATGTCTCGCCATCGTGGTACTATAACTCGCCGATGTATCGGTAGTGGCAGAGGGATATCGGATATAGAGTTCGGCGTTTCTTAATGCAACCTGCGAGGCTTGTATACGGCTGAGATTAGAGAGCAGACGAAAGGCGGCATGAAGGATTTTCACACCAGGCAGTCAGCCTGAGGCGCGTCGGACTGTGAAAATCGCGTGTACGCGCCTGGCGTGTCATGAACGTGGCTTCGCGCGGTGAGGTGAAAGTAGTGGCCCTATGCGTCGCACCGTCGAGTGTAGCCCTTGAGCCAGCGCGCTCCATCTCTGAAGAGGGCGATTAGGCATACGAGGGATCTAGACATATCTTTGATAGAATCCAGGTAGGTAGTGTATTAGGATGAGTTGTCGGGTTGAAGTGAGTTTTAGAGCTGAGTGAGAGGTTTCGTTGTTCTAGTGAGCCGTTAGCGGTGAGGTTTGCCAGTACGCTGCAAATCCTGCTCTCACTTCCGCATATCAACGATATGATCGCTGCCCGAAACCCCTAATCAAATAATGGCGAAGGGAGAAACACAGACCGAGGTCATGCTACCACTTGTCAGTACAGCACTGGGCATGTGCAATTGCAATTGCAAGAGTTGAACACCTGTTAGTGTTCTTACCTTGAGGTTGTAGAAGAGATGGATGAGGGAGGAACGATGCATGACGTACAGTGGCAACGCTACCTAGGTATCGATAGCAGCATGTCACCACTCATACCGCCCTATCTTGACTTTACCAGCATGTAAAAAGATTTAATGTTAGAGGGAAGAATGGAGGTGCAGGCCATCGCTTCGCAGCAGTACATCGCACGTAAAACCCAGTCCAGCGCTTGTAAACTGCCTTTGATTGTACCCACTGTATGTGCTGTAGTAATATTGCCGCAACAGAATGTTTAACAAGAAGCAGAGTAAACACGTCTACAAAGATCCAATCAGAAAGATGAAAAGCAGATACCTTCCCACGCTACGTTACATTCGTTATTTGACGTCGAGGAGTCGGAGAAAGCAAGGAAACAAAATGCAAAGCGCACAACTTTTGGGCATGACAGAAGATGCTAGACGTAGACCATCTTTCTCGAACAAGCGATATGCGAAAGGGTCGGGGAGCGCCAGCGCTATGCTTTGACAGGTACAAGGGAAAGGGAACAGCCGAGGAGATGGTGGTTATCGTTGGTTCGTCCGAACGTCCCAAGAAGGAAGCGAATGCGTGAGATCGACTAGTTGGGTCCAGAAAACTGCAACGCTACGGCGCAGTGTGCGTTCGCACGACTTGTTGATGTGACCTGGTGACGGGTTCTTGGGTTCTGCATAAGCGCCCGAACATGGTGCTGTGGCTGCTGCGAACATGCATATGCGGTCCATGAAACCCGCATACGGGATCCAGAACGTGATCGCACCTGCAGAAGGAGCTACAGCCGGTGCGATGGTATATTGCTTTTTACACCCATCTCAACCACCACCAACATCGGTCTGCAGTCTTACGCATAGTCTCCCTTCCCATTTCTGGGTGCTTTGATCACTCATTTGTGACCGTGTTGCTCGGTGCAGATCTTCCTTACGACCCACTTCTCCCAGAATTTGCGTTGCTGATTGGTGACCATGATGCCGTCGTCTCCTAGAGCTTCAACGCTATCCATATGGCCATTGCAGTTGCACCATGTAATCGAGGCCGGGGTTTCTGGCATTGGTGGGAACTGTAGAGTGCCAGCGCCACCCTGTTCAGGCTCGTCGGTTGCAGCGTCGGATTCTGTGTCAGCTATCGAGCTGGCACTATGATCGTCATCGGATAGATCCCCGTGTTCGCCGTGGTATTCATAGTCGCTGTCGTCGCTCTCGTCGCTACTACTTCCTAGGGGGTCGTCCGGAACTTCGGCTCCTAGGACGAATTGGTCGTCATAGTGTCTCGTGTACCCAATGCGCCGTAGACTTCTAAAACGTAGGTTTAGGGTCAAGAGTTTTCAGATGCAAATCGTACAGGAACACTTACACCCAGTCAAGCCTTTTGAGATCGTCACGTAAGCATGGAAGCACATCTTTCCACATACTCCCCTCTTTCAGAAGTACATCTCGGAGGCGCAGACCACGCAGTGTATCTTTGTGTCGCCGAGCAATACCCAGTATTTCATCTGCGTTGAGACGCCAGGCTTGGATCCCGAAAGCTGCAGAGGTAAAGATACTACGTCAGTGTTTGGCTCACAGCTGGGGACGCAAAGCTTACCCTGCAACTTTTCCCATTTGACGTTGTGGAAAAGCTCTTCGAGGCGTAATGTCAGGGGTCGGTATGAAGGGAACCCAATATGCACGGCTTCGATGTTTTTAGCCGCAGTGAATAATGCCTTGGACAGGGAAGTGAGATGTCGCATGCGAACGTCTAGGTCTGTGCTGTCATCAAAATGCAACTCTAGACAAGTCAGGCGTTCGGCGAGAATTCCCAAGGTCGATGGCGGATTGCTAGCGGCTCCCAGGACACTCTGCGGGCTTAGCATTGGGGAGGAAAAGCGTGAGCATGGTGATTTGGACTCTAGGAGAGCTCGACCGATCGTTTTCGCGCTGTGCAAGCAGGCTGGGGGCCATGTTGGCACTAGACTGTTCAACTCGTTGTGACCCCGCATATACGTGATCAGCACGGCATCTTCTTGGTCTTGCAGCCGCAGGATTTGGATATGCTGTAGTGAAGTGAAACGCTGGAGTGCGAAATGCAGGATATGAGCGTCTTTTCTTGTTCGCAGAATGTCCTTTTGCTCGTTTACTTTGTTCTGGAAGGAAGCCGAAATCTCGGGCCGAGTGCGCAGAAGCTCCTGTATGCGCTCTCGTCCTGTGGTGTGGTTAGTTTGGGAGGTCCCGAGCTACGCAGAACAGGTGAGCTACCTTCATAGAAGAATGGCACCATGTAGCTGAACTTCTTCACGCGGGAAGCAATATGAGGCTGATTTGCTATGTTCTGCGAAGTCAGTATGTCTCACATGCAGTCCTACAACCAAAACTTACCTCTAGGCGGTCTAGTCCTTTTCGCGAGAGGCGTGTCGTAACACAGGAGAATTGATGAATGACTAATACAAGTCAGTGTGTGTCTCCTATGCGTTGGTCCAGCTACTCACTACCGAGCAAAGCGAAGCGTCTGCAAGTCAATCGAAATTGCGCAATAGTATGGGCATCGTCCTGGTCCGGCGGGAGGGGCAGCTTGAAGCTCTCTTGGGAAAGATAGGCGCGGCTCTCGAGGCTGATGGGTTTCTCGGGCTCAGAGGCAACATATTCGAGGATGATGCGAAGAAGCTCGTCGGCGAGATCGAGGATACCCATCTTAGATGGGACTATTCATGGCGACCGCGGGGAAGAAACTTTAGCACGAAGCTTCCCAAGCGATGCAGAAGCGCACCGCACAGCGGATATAGTGTGGAAGCAGGGCAGCAGCGTTCGGGCCGGATCGGGAGAGGGTAATAGTAGGTGGTGGTAGTTGGATAGCGACAGCGGGGTCCGAGTCAAGTGACGACGTGGTGTTATCCGACGGCACCGTTCTGTGGGATAGCAAGCGAAGGACAGTCAGAGGGGAGCGGTAGGGGAAAGAGATGCATGACCTCTTTGCCAGCAGTCAGCTAAGCGTTTCGCTGGAGGTTGCGAAGACCCCGGTACGCCCTCTGCAAATCTGAGCAATAGGACAGAACGAGTTAAACTGCAACTGGCTAGGAAGTAGTCAGGTGACCAGGAATTGATGCGAGCGCGCTCCCGTCTGCATTTATGTAAGCAGGACGGAAACATGGCTCCTCCCGAGCGAAGAGAGTCGATTCATTGCTTTTGGAACTACTGCACTCACTGGGGTGGGGCTCGTCTGATTCGAGGCAACCCCCCACCTGCCAACAAAACATGCATCCAGAGCGCTTGTGAGCCAATCACCCGACCCACTGAGCGTCATCCGGCCGCTACCACATGCCGTCTACTTGGGATGGCCTTTGCACCATGCGAGATGAGGGAGCATCTAATGACGACACAGAGCACTGGGAGCCTTGTAGCGGGCTGAAACGGGTGTCAACAGCTGTCTCTGTACACTATAGGATGCTGCAAGACATTCGTCACGGAGAGAACATGGCCGCACGCTAGCTCATACATGCGCTTTACACTGCTGGCTAGATCGACGTGTTGCTTCACAAGCCCTATACTTGCCCCGGTAACGTCATGCGGACCTGCGCAGTCGTGGAGCTTTGGCGCACGCAGCTGTCGTGAAGCGTCGCACTCAAAGTGACACTAGATGACCTCCTGCCTTGTCGACTTGTCGACCTCTCTACTCACATATTGCCTGGGCCTGATGCAGCCCGACAAACACTCGAAGACGTGTCTCTTCCACCAACCCGTCCAACCATACCCGCTGGGCTACGCTTTCGACCTGGATTGAACACGTTCGCTTCGTTTCCGACGGATCTCGGTGCTGCTTAGCTTGCTCTGAAACGTCTCGTCGATGCTGTCTTCTTCGCTGGCATCGAGCACAGCGACCTCAAATACCTCGAGGGGACCCCATCCCTGCTCGCTGCGCTTGCTGTTCACTGCAGCACCTCCACTCCTTGTTTCGAGCGACAGTACCAAGGCAGTGATGTCTTTGTCGGTGATGGTTGGGCCGAAGGGATCCCAAATCTCAACGTATTTGATGGTGAGCCCGAACGGATAGCTGACGTGGACGGCATGTCCGTTGGGCCCGGGTTCTTTGATTTCTTCCACATGAATGCGCTCGTCATCCGGGGGCCCGAAGTAGAGGAGAGATGAGAGGAAATCATGTGTCGACTGCTGGCGCTCTTTCCAACTTTCGAGATGCTCTGCAAACTTCTTGTTCACTAGTAGGGCGTCACCAGTGATTCCGACTGTGAGCACGCTGGGCGTCGCTTCGGGAGTTGATTGTCTCCTTCCGAGCATGAAAGCAAACATGGTAAGTAGTAGCTTGTGGCCGATGTGTAGGTGATCGAAAGTCCCCCCAACGGCAACAGAGAGGTGGTTGATTGATTTGTCTGTCTTATCCACAGACGATACTGGTTCTGGAGCCTCTACGCTGACAATACCACCGCGGACTTTGGATACTGGCACCTGAGTTTTGGATAGAGAGAGGAAGGTCTTCAGCACACGCTCCCCTTCTTCGCTTTCGACCGAGTAGACGGTATCCCATGATCGGGAACTCCGGGCTAGTGTGTGGATGTCGATTGCTGGCCCTTGGAGTTCCTGCTCTGGAGTCGAGTCTGGTAGGGGCTTGGTCAGTTGGCCGTCTCTGGGATAAGCGACTAGTACAACGCGAGCATCAACGCCCTCTGAGTCTTCGGTGTCGATAGCCTCCCTGCTAGCCGTAATACAGATGAATTTGTAGAGGTCAGCTACCAGCTGCTGGGTAGTTGCATAGTGTAGGCCTCGAGGGTCATCAAGATGGCCGTATAGATGCGGACATGGCAATGCAATTTCTAGAAGTGTAGATTCCTGGGATTTGCGTGGAGACCTGGCGAGCTCTTTCAAGACGGTGAACAGGGGTGAGTTGTAGGCGGCCTTTAGGGCTGCATATGAGGGTGGTGAGGGCGCAGGTGGCAGCAACAACAGTGCACGACGGACTGGTTTGTGTGATGGAGCCATGGTGGTGGGGTCAATGAATGCGAACTTGATGTTCTTGTTGGATGATGAATCACAACGTGGAAGCGAAGCCAGAATCACATGTACCTTAGCCCCAAGTGGGCGTGAAGGGAAGGCCGGAGGGGTGGTGGGGAACTTTTGCCGAGATAGAGCCGCCGCCGCCCAGGACCTCGACGCCAACCGCACTCGGTGCCCTTGGACAACCTTGGAATTGAACAGACCTGCCCAAGTCGCGAGTCTCTCTTTCCTCTGTCCGAGCCCGCGCAGGAGTAATTGCAGGCGCCATGCCATTCGGAAACCACCACCAGAACGCGCACAACGACCCGGCGCAGGGCATCTTTGCGGCGGCTTCGGCGCTAGGGAGTATGTAGGCTTCTTGGGCTCTCGCCGTGAACGTGGACTGATGTGTATCGCGACCCGCAGGCATAGGAGCGCCTGGAGGCAATCTGCGAGGGGCTACCCAGGGCACCACGCGCGCCGGCACCGATGCCTTTCTGCCCCAGAGCAGCGGCAATGCCCAGGCACAGAGCGAAGGCTACCTGCCCTCGACAGCGCCGCCCGCCGCCAACTCGAGCTTCGACGCCCCGCGACACAGAGCCCCGACAATAGGCGGCCGCACCAACGAGGAGCTGCACATATCCACGGCCGTAGGCCAGCATGGCGCCGCCCCCTCGTCGGCGTCGGCCCAGCCCCAGCAGCAGCACCTGTACAACTCGCCCGACCATTATCCATCGGCGCCCAATATCAACATCGACCATGGAACCCCTCAGAACTCGCAGTATGGCTCCCCGGCCGTCCCCGGCAGCCTCCAGCCCGCCGGCGGCTCAGGGCAGCAGCCACCACCACCACCACAACAACAACAACAACAACAACAACAGCCGCCGCCGCAGCAACAGCAGCAGCGACCCGCGCCCGCCAACGCCTACACCGCGCCCGTCGTGCCTACCCAGACCCAGATAGCCAGCAACGCCCAGCAGTACACGCTGCCCACGCGCTCCAACACCATCAGCCAAGCACAGCATTCCCCTCACTCGTCGCATTCCTACTCGCGCTCGAGCCCAGCTGGCCTGGGTCCCGACAAGCAATACATCCCCTTTTCCAACACGCCCGAGCAGTCCAAGTACCCCGCCGGCACGCCTGCCCAGAAGTACTACCCCACGACTCCCTCGGGCGCTGCATCGCAATCGCCCCTGGGCCTGGCTGACATCAGGCCCCGCGCAAACTCGTCAATGGACCACGAAGCCATGGGCCACGGCAACGCCATGGTCACCGACGGCAACAAGGTGCCCTCCAACAGCAACTACCTGGCCCCCTGGAGCATCTACGCCTACGACTGGTGCAAATGGAACGTCCCCGGCGGCAACAGCGCCGGAAAGATGGCTGTCGGCAGCTATCTAGAAGACAACCACAATTTTGTGAGTAGACGACCAACCCACGCATGACTTCTGCTGACGCGACATTTAGATCCGCATTCTCGACACCCAAATAGCGCCCCAAGACGTCAACGGCCCGGGCGCGACTCCATACGGCATCGAGTACAACGCAATCGCTGAAGCGACATGTTCATTCCCCGTCACGCGCATATTATGGGAGCCGCCCTCGTCGCAGAAGCAATCGACTGACCTCCTCGCAACGTCCGGCGACCATCTGCGGCTGTGGTCGCTACCCCAAGCCTCCGGAAACAACATGAGCAACACCATCACGCGCTCGTCCTCTGTAAACACGCGAGAGCCTCAGCTCCCCAAGCTCACCCCGCTCGCGCTCCTCTCCAACTCCAAGACCCCTGAACACACCGCGCCGCTCACTTCTCTCGATTGGAACACCATGTCGCCGAAGCTCATCATCACCTCCAGCATAGACACGACCTGCACAATCTGGGACATACCCTCTCTTACTGCCAAGACCCAATTGATTGCCCACGACAAGGAGGTCTTTGACGTACGCTTCTGCGCAGGAAGTGTCGATGTTTTTGTTAGCTGTGGAGCTGATGGCAGTGTCCGCATGTTCGATCTCCGCAGTCTAGAGCACAGCACCATCATTTACGAGCCCTCCGACAAGGGCGGGGATAAAGACAAGGGTGCGTCTTTACAGTTACTCTACACATGCCAATTGCTAACCTGATGTAGGCTCGCCAACCGGCCGCATGTCACCGACTAAAGCCCAGCAGACAATGTCGTACGCGCCTCCGCTCCTCCGACTCGCCGCATCGCCCCACGACTCCCACCTCCTCGCTACCTTCGCCGCCGACTCAAACCTCATCCGCATCCTCGACGTCCGACAACCAGGTCAGGCCCTGCTCGAACTGCGCGGTCACTCTGCGTCTGTCAACAGCATAGAATGGAACCCCTCCCGGAGGGGCATGCTCGCATCTGGCGGTGACGACTCCCTCGTCTTGATATGGGATCTACTACACGCAAACAACGGCGCGACAATCAGCGGAGAACACGCCTCAACGCAACCTCCTGTTGTACAACCAGCGACCACGCATCCCGCCAACGGAGCCGCGGGCGCGCAGAATGTGCCCGTAGGCCAGAAGGGACCCTATGCCAGCTGGAGGTGCGACTACGAAGTCGGCAACATTAGCTGGGCTCCTCAGAGCGCTCTGACAGGACAAGGCGGCGAATGGGTCGGCGTCGCTGGCGGACGTGGCGTTTGGGGCGTCAAGTTATGATGAGTCTGGATCTGGCGTGTTATAACTCTATTTCAAGATGGCCCTACGAATGTTTTGCTAAGAAATGGACCTGTATGAATGACGCATTTGTTCTGACCAAGGGCGGCGGAGGAATGGAAAAGTGCATAGCCTTTTGGTAACTCTACTTTCTGAGCACAACAGTTTGGGAGAGGGGCGTTTGTGGTGGATTTCGCATGCATATAAGATACCTGGAAGTGAAAGACTCGCTCTTCTACATGATTTCTCCCCCCTTTCTCGATATTCCGCTCGCTACCTCCTACTCACCCACCCAAATCTGTTCTCTAAGTGGTGTGCCCTCATCGGATAACAACCTCAACAACAACCTCGTTACTCCAACCAGCCTTTGAATCCGTTTCTTTCCACGCCCGCACCGTATCAATCTCGAGCACATTCTCACATTCCTTGCTGACACTAACGCAATGCGCTGGGACGGGGCGGCCGAAGAGCACAGCGAAGAAGTCGTTTTCGATGGAGCGCTGAGGAAGGTCCGAGACGTATAGTGCTGTGTGATGTTAGTCAACATCCTCAATCCTCATAGCAGTGACAGACGGAAAAACAAGGGCAAGGCACACGCAAAACGAGAAAAAGAGAAAAAAAACCTACCAAACCTCCCCAAAACCTTACACGAAGTCCAAACCCTCAATCTTCCACTCACCCTATCCACATACGCATCCGCACTCACAATCGCCGCTGCCCCCGTCATCTTACCCACAACCCCCAGATTCGCGACGCTGACCTTACTCGGACCCACCGCCTCACTGCCCTCTCCCCTCTGCAGTTCAAACTCCGCCAACGGGAACGCAGACAGAATCTCCCAGCCACGAACCGGCAGTTCGAGATGCACAAACGCGTTATTCGTCGCCACACTCGTCGGCGCTGTGACCTGGCCGTCTGTATGCGAACGGATGACGTACGTCCCTTTTTCCGCGCCGGGGAAGGCGTCGAGGGCGATGAGTTCGGAGATGGGCTTGGGGGTGCAGTTGAAAATGCCGAGGAGGGAGACGCCTGTGTGTGCCATGCCGACGTAGGTGGTTACTTTGAGGAGGACAGTGTCGTCGTATGCGTTGTAGGCTTGGGTTGTTTTGCCGACGGTGTGCGGGCGTAGGATCACTGTGTCGCCTCGTGGTGTCTTGCCTGTCATCTGGTTGATGAGGTCGAGGTCGTGTTGGCCGGGCACGTCGGTGATGTAGATGGGGCCGCCGGAGACGCAGCGCGCGGCGGCGTGAAAGGCGGCGTAGTCGTGGCTCGTTTGGAACATGTCCCAGTCCGGGAGTATGTTGAGGTACTGAGTTATGATGGAGTTGTGCGCGTTGCAGAATATGTGCCATGGGTGGCTGGCGGGTACTTCGGGGAAGAAGTCGTCCGAGTTACGCAGTAGCATGCGTGGTTTGTTGGACGGGAGTTGGGAGTGGAAGATTAGGGGTGGTGCTTGTGACATGCAAGATATGGCGCGGGCGGAAAAGGAGCGTAGTTGTGCGATAGACCAGGCGTCTTGGTAGGATTTGATTAGTTTGCGTCGGTCGTCGGAGTCGTGGAGCTCATCGAGGAAGAACTGGGCGTCAGTTTTTACCGAGTCGATGCCGCAGGAGGAGAGGAATTCGTAAAAGTCTTTGTAGAAGCGGTCTACGTCTTCTTCAGCTACGACGGTGATCTTGCCGCCGGAGGCGCCGTTTTTAAGTTGGACGAGTGTCGTTTTGTAGTCTTTTGCTATGCGGCCTTCGGGTGCTATGCCTCCCCAATAGCCAAACATGGCATGCCAGACCGCGATGTGTCGGATGTGGCTGTACTTCTCTCGTATGTCACTGACTGTAGCTTTGAGACCACGAGGGAAGCCAACTTTAGTCGCTTCGAATTCCGTCATGGCATTGTCGAATTGGTCACCGCCTTCTGTGTTGAGTGACTGCCAGTTGTCGTCGATGATCAAGTTGCTGACATTGATCTCATTCTTGCGCAGTGACTCCAAGGCCTCGAATATCTTGTCCTCGGTGAGCTTCTGGCCTAAGCCGTTCCATGTGCAGTACGTCAAGCCATCGTACCAGTTTTCCAGCCATTGCGGTTGGAAGTCGTCAATCAATGCCTTCTCTTCTTCGTTGACATATCCGTTTGATACTTGGTATGCCATGACCAGTTTACGAGCATAGTACATGGAGGCTGCTACTGCGTCGTCCAGCTTCATGCCTACTGCAGCAACAATACGCACGGTACCATCTTTTTCGCTGTCGTTTGTGGCGTTCATAACGACTCTGCCATCACCATCGTGGGTCAGGGTTGTTAAGACCTCGCCCAATCCACTCACTGCGAGTAGTACCAGATGTGAGCCATCGTGACGCTCGAATGCTGCCAACATGGCATCCTTGTCAGGCTGGAATCGGTCCTTGCCTTGTCTCGGTGCCAGCCACGGAGCCCATAGTCGTACTTCAGCGAACCAGCGGGAGAGATTCGTTGGCTTACCAAGCTTTTCGCCTGAGAGACCGGGTGACTTACCCGCTGCTGCGCTGACGGGGTAGGTAAGGTCCCATAGAATCGTGTTGGGCGTATCGCTTTGTTCTTTGGATATATTGAGAAACGGTGGAAGACCCTCAAGATAGTAGGTCAAATCTCCTTTCAATGCATCTGGTAATTGGTAGATGATGCGACCGTCTGAAGTGGAGAATTGTTCGTTGGCCCACTTCCACGGTTCATTCTGGGTGTGTCAGCGTGAGGTCTTTGTGATCAAAGTAATGATCAGTTGAATCAGGGTTTTGAAAGCTAAAATTCAATAATTACCTCTGAGGCTCTGAATGTGATAGTATAGGATAACGAAGAGCCGTGTTTGGGACGTCCCGCCAAGTCAATTGTGTAGTATTGGCGTTGTACACTTGAGTGATCAGACTTGACTACCGTCTTTACGCAGTCAGCTCTGTAACGAGTGCAAAGTATCCAGTTTAATACTCACCACGGATGCCTCATTGTTTGATTTCAGACTTGTGCTTGTCCATTGATCCTGAGCATCAAAGTTGTGCCATAGAGCGACCTCCCATGTCTTTTCCGAGCCAGCCGAGCTCTCAATGACTACTGTAAACCGGACCTAAGCATGTGTTAGATGTGGCGTGGTTCAAATGACAGATGGAACGCACCGAGTCTCGATCAGCGGGAATGGTAATCGTCTGGCCCAACGGAGGATGGCAGCTAAGTGCGGCATACATGATGCCGATTGAAGATCAAGGTTACGGTGAGCTATATGTCAAGATGATGGGTAGAAGGTAGCACAGGTGAGGACACGATGATATGGAAGGATGATGGGAGGTATATTACATTTGCATTGACCGACACTAAAGTATGAAGCAGCTCAATGATGCATATGCAGGCACTAACAGCCCGAGGGAGGTGCAGGTGACGTGTGCGGATGCGGACGCGGAAGTCGGGGTAGGTGAGAGGTGCACTGCAGCTCCAGCCAATCGGCGTCATTGTAGTCCCATCTTGGCATTTGGGGACATTTTGACATGGGCCCAAGTTTCGACGCCGTTCAATTGGCAGCCATGTCAACCTTGAGAAGTCTGTCAAGGCCGCGACAGTTTGTTTGTCGGCAATGCACACGACAGCAACATACTCTCGCGCGTGGTGAGCGACCGGCAGCGAGATGGGCCGACGAGGAACCCGAAGAAGCAGCAAGACAGGCGCAATGGAAACAACAGGCGGGAAAAGTGCGGGCGGGAATGCAGCAAAGCATGCTGAGTCTGCTTGAAGAGCGTGGATTCGTAAAGGACGTCGCCGGGTGAGCATGATATGAACAAGTCATCCCAGCCATTACTGAATGTTGAAAGTGGACGCCAGACGCTCGAATGGCTGCTCACCGAGAAGCGCATCGGCGCATATGTCGGCGTAGACCCTACAGCCCCCTCTCTACATGTCGGCCACCTCCTCCCGCTTATGGCGCTGTACTGGATGTACCTCCATGGCTACTACACCGTCAGCTTGGTGAGCCACCCGCGACTCGATACACACAACGCGAGTTAATCATGGGTAGTTAGGTGGAGGCACAGTGCAGATTGGCGACCCTTCTGGCAGGACGACAGCTCGCTCTCGGCAAGGCGAAGATGTGCAGTCTATGAACGTCGCGAGCATACAACGCCAATTGCAGAAGCTGTGGACGAACGTCAAATGTCTGGGCATCAAGCACCAGTACTCGAACATGATCAGTCGAAAGCAGGCTATCCTCAACAACAAGACATGGTTGGGGAATTTGAGTGCGGTCGAGCTGATGAGGGATCTGGGATCTGGCATGCGCCTGGGTGCCATGCTCAGTCGTGATTCGTAAGTCCTCCGCATCTTGGGGAAGAACTGCCTCTGACACACTTACAGAGTCAAGCTACGCATGGAGAGCGGCGAAGGTATGGCGATATCCGAGTTTAGCTACCCTCTCTTTCAGGCCTACGACTGGTGGAGCATGTACCGCAACCAGGGCGTCCAACTACAAATAGGCGGATCTGACCAGTACGGAAACATCATTGCAGGCATGGGCGCCGTCAGCCATATGCGGAAGATACACCGCATGGACAACGAGGGAGAAGGCGAGGAAGACCCACGGGTAGCCACCTATGGTCTCACCACCCCACTGCTCACAACAGCTTCTGGCGAGAAGTTTGGCAAAAGCGCGGGCAATGCAGTCTGGCTTGACGGCCACATGCTGAACTCATTCGATCTGTACCAGGTAAGTCTTCTCGCACACTTCTACAGTTCTGTTACTAACAGTCTGTCAGTACTTCCTCCGCACCGCAGACGCCGATGTAGAACGCTACCTCAAGCTCTTCACCTTCCTCCCCCTCGACTCCATCGCCCTCCTAATGAACCGACAAAACCAAGACCCCTCCCAACGCATCGCCCAACACGTACTCGCCCGCGAAATTGTCGAGCTGGCACATGGAGCCGCACAAGCGAAGCAAGCCGAAGTCGCACACAGGGACGCTTTCGGCCAGGGAGCCCACACGTTCTCGTTGCTTACCCTAAGACGCACGATTGCCAACGACAAAGGAGACGTCAACGAGCCAAAAGAACCCATGAAGAAGAAGGACAAGGACTTGATGGAATACAAAAAAGCCTACGCCGCCACCTCAACTGTACAATCTCCCTCCACCAGCCCTTCCGAGCAACCCCAGCACGACAAGGAAAACATCGTCACACTTCCTCTTTCCATGCTCAAAGCAGGTTCCTTCCCACAGGTCCTCCACGCCGCCGGTCTCGCAAGCTCAAGATCCAAAGCCAGCCACCTGATCGCGAACAAGGGCGCCTACGTCATTGTACCAAACTCTGGTTCGCCTGACAACCCGACTGCGCTGAAGTGGGCGACTATTGATGCGGGTAAGGATGTCAATCCGCATCACTATCTTGTGGATTGGGAGGCGCTGGTGCTGAGGGCGGGAAAGACTAGGATTCAGATTTGTAGGGTGGTTAGGGATGAGGTGTTTGAAGGGGAGATGAAGGCGGATGAGGAGGCGGAAGAAAAGGAGGAGAAGAAAGAGGAGGGGCAATGAGATGTGTAGTGAGGAAGTCGGTGTCACAATCATCATGAACCGTACAAAGTACGAATGCAACGTCATATACTCCACTCTACACTATCGCGCTATCCAATTCCTCTACCGTGTCGATGAATATCACGCGTCAAAATATGCATGCGGCCATGGTGTGTTTTACATAGCATCACCTTGCGTAGACGAGGCGGGCCCACGACTCGGTCTCGAGTGTCGTGCCGGCCAAGACAGCCCAGTTTAGACTTCGCGTGCTGTTCCTGCATGCATAACGCCTCTTTTGGGCCAGGCAATACGCCCACTGCGACGCTCACAAACGGAGCCTGCAGGAGTGCGAACCGTTGTGCCTGAGGGGACCATTGACGTTGTGCGTGATAATGTTCAGACGCTGCTCCTAGGGATCCTGGTGATCGGACAAAGAGCCGAGCCTGCGAGATTGGGCGGGTCCGAGATGGATGTTGATTTTTGTGAGGCTCAGCGAATGAATGCACACGGTGGGATTAATGATAGATGCCGAACCACGGTGACCGTCATGGTGGGATCGAGGGAAAGAGGACGGCAGCCGTCTGGAGTAATCAATGTGAGGCGTGCCATAGATAGCGATCGACAAGCGAGATCCAGCGGCCTTGCTGCGCCGATTACACCGTCCGTCCCGCCTATCGTCTTACTGAACCTACCTAACCTTGACGTGATTTCCATCAAGTACCCCAGGGCTGACACTATCTCGAGCAATTACCGGCAAAGTTTACGCAGAACCTTCCATCTGGCCGTTGGGCAGGCACCGGCTTATTTTGCCATGTGACATGAGCGCGGCGGAGATTATGGGCGGAAAAAAGAAACACGCGACAACGCCTCCATCGACTCGACGACGCGAGCAAGTGCTCTGTGCATACGCTCGCTGCGGTCGTCGCTACCAGATCAGCCAAGACCCTCGGCTACTCCACCTAAACATCCCGTGTACCGTACCGCACACGTCATCTACAGGTCTTACACGACTAGGCGCCGGCGACCATCACTATTCATCTTCTCACTATTGAATCCTGCGGAAAAATGCTTACACTCACGCATGTGCCATGTGTTGATGTGAGAGATGTCTGCCATCTTTGTATGCGCCCGTGCAACACCAACAGGGCGGGGAAGTGACTGTTCGTGCTCACTTGACAGGCACGACGGGTGACGGCAGCATGTAAGAGCGTTGGTGCAACTGCTGCAGCCTTCCCATCCATCTCTCAGCCACAAAGTCATGTACGACTATTGAAGCCATCCTCGAGTCATTACCTGTGCCACCTCGCAGACCACGCGGATACCAAATTGAAGCACGTCCGAGATGTTTCAGTTGACCATGGAGGACGATGATATATTCGCGCAGCCGAAGCATACAGTCTCTCCTCAGCAAGTTCGTGGTGGATGCACGGATTGAATTGCTCCTACAAGTTGCTTAACTATATTGTAGGGCATCGCTTTACGACGCAGTCGCACATTCCCCAAACCCGTGACACCTGAACGGAGCTCTGGGCATTTACTCCCGGATATCAGCAATGCTGAAGAGTCTCCAGAGGGCGGTATCTCTCTCGGGCCATCATATGGGCTGCGGAAACCAACACCCTCCCGAGTAGCAAACATTCGAGTCCGACGTGCAAACAATGGATCGGCACTGTTGCAGTCACCAGCTCGCGCAGGACATGCCGCGCGGATGAGACAGATCTTTGAAGACGCCGGCCGTGACCATCAGTTTCCTCAGCTTGGACAGGGCATACTGTATCCACAGCTACCAAACATTTCCAGAAAGGCCTCACCACCACTGGATCATGGTAGGACTGAGCAGCACTATCCTCCAAGGTCGGTTCGGATGGTATCACACACCACCCAGGTGGACAGCCCCCGCGTATCCGAGCAGAGTTCAGAGTCGTGGTCAGACGACTCGGGTTACTTCATCGCGGGCTCTCGGAACCGCACTTCCAGTCTTGCGAGCCAGCCCAGAGACCGCGTCAACGACTGGCTCACGAACGTATCTACATGCGAACAAGAACCCTGTGTTGTAGAACACGTCCTCGATTACCAACCTAGCAGGCTACCACCACAACCCTCACCTTCTAGACAAATTGACATCGACGTCTTCCGCAAAGCCACTCCACAACCACGCCAGGAACCCGTCGCAACATTCCAAGACCCGTTCCTCGACACCGAACCTCCTCCACGCACCTCTCCACTCTTCAAAGCGCGACCACCCCGTCGACCACCCCCTCACCCACATACTCCATTCCACATCCAACCCCACTCACTACCCAACGTAACCATCCGCACCAACCCCTTCCAAACAACCCGCCCAAACCTACAAGACGGCGGAATCCAACTCAGCCCCCTAAGCCCCAACGTATGCGTCGAGCGCGGTCCGTCCCGCTACCACTCCACACGCACATCACCGGTGAAACAACGACGGACGCTGCGGTACATGGCGAACGAGAATGAGAATGGCGGTGTTGGACTAGGAGAGAGAAAGGGGAAGGACGTGGGTGGGGCAGAGGTACAAGGTAGTCCGCTTGCGCCGTGCAAGATAGGCGTTGGAACGAGGTTCCAGCATGCGAGGCATGGTGGGAGGGGGCTGGGGAGGTTTGGACGCTGTTTGGAGTCGTGAAGGGAGGGTTGATGAGTAAGTGGAATGTGGTAAGAGGGTGTTGGTGTTGGGTATTACATGTATATTTTGACGCGTGATATTCATCGACACGGTAGAGGAATTGGATAGCGCGATAGTGTAGAGTGGAGTATATGACGTTGCATTCGTACTTTGTACGGTTCATGATGATTGTGACACCGAC
>Ga0181467_100554_pt1 | contig 18998 bp, 24 predicted proteins | sample InSIn5gowninarea_2_FD_119079 | JGI IMG/M metagenome (GOLD analysis project Ga0181467, IMG submission 119079) | Clean room microbial communities from NASA Spacecraft Assembly Facility at Jet Propulsion Laboratory, Pasadena, California, USA -... ... | reverse complement strand
TCATCGCTAGTACCGCTTGATAGATCCATGATAGATCGCACGATATGTTATAGACCAGAGGATTTACGCGCCTTGATAAAAGGGTTAGTATAGCTCTAAAGACGAGACGAGTTATTTCATATGCGTAAATGTCGGGCAAAAGAGTTGCCGAGGAAACGCGACTCTGAAGTTCCCACAGTGACAGCAAAGTATACACCCAGACCATGAGTCATCAATGCTGCAAGAGTGTCGCTCGCAAAAGCAAGCACAGTAGGTTCAGGATGGTACTGGTAGTAGGGCTGGAGTCCTGCGCGAACCTAAGATCGGAAATTGATCTCAATGGCTGTGCGCGCGAGAAGATGCTCCAGCGCACTCCACGATGTAATGAAAATGGGATGGAAGAGAAATAAATTCGACTTACAGTAGATGACTCAGTAGCTTTCTAGATTAGAGATATCCTTGGGTAAATTTGATGGCTCTTGTCGAGGATGAAATCGATGTAGATTGCTGAGAATGACAACAGACGAACTGCAGCAACTCGCAACACTGGTAGATACGAGTACCTCTGATACAGTACCTTCTGAGAGAGCGCGATAGCAGAGGGAAAATAAGTAAACGGCAAGGGGTTTGCTTGATGTAGAGTTTGATGACGAAGGTTGATGGATTGTTGTTTCTGTAGATTTGTGCTCAGGTTTGTTTTGTGGGATGGAAGAGGTATGACCTCGTTGGGCTAGCTCGACAGCCTCAGGACGTGAAGCGCGGTGCTTCTATAGCGATTTATGCAATCCCGGTTAACCCACATCGCGATGTGTAGACCTGTTCCCATCAGATCAGAAGCTCCAACGGCCTCAGGACGTTATTGTTATCTTTGTGAGATGGAAGATGCTTCACCTTCTCAGGACTTAGCTCGACGGCCTCAGAACACAACTGCTGCCTTTGTGTTATGGGCAATAGAGGAAGGAAGTTGGATGGAGGAAGGAAGTTGAGTAGAGGAAGAAGGTTAAAGGTCAAAAGCAGATTGACACTGCAATCTGAAAGGTGAAGCGGAGGCTGCCCGCGAACTTTTTCGTTGGCCGATGTCCAAGTTCTCCGAGCTTATTCTGTCAAAGGGCTAGCAGCTTAGTGACATAGAGTCTGCGTTATAACCCCCATTTTTTAAGCGAGAAACCCCTTTATAACCGAGGACAGGTGGCATATGCATGAACTCGTTGGGTCTTAGCTTAATGGGCTCCGGACGTAGCCTGTTGCCGATCAAGCAAACCAGTACCAGCCAAAAGTCCAAGTGGTCTCGTGCAGTCAGCCAAGTAGCTATAGCAGGAAGATCGACAGTAAGGTTGGTGGGGTTTCATCTACATACCTTGCGCGAGTGTCTTTGTCTTTCTGCGTATGCCCTAACAGCTTCTTTTGAGTCAAGGAAAAACGTATTCTCTTCTACCAGGTTGCAGCTTTTTGGTCATGACAAAGCTAATGAAGGCCAGGTGATGAGAAGCAAACAGGCCCAACGTCCCTGCTGGCAACTGTCCAAGCCAACAAAAACCTCAATGTGCGGTTTCAAAGATCCATCAAGAAGCACCATGGAACTGCTCTCTTCGAGGAACAGAAGAGAGCCTCCTACAAGGCAGCAAGACTAAGAACCTATGAGGACACCAACATTCGATTCTCAGGACCAAGAGTGTCAGCTTTGTTGGCGAAGCCGGAGAGCTGGGCAACCTCAGTGCCCTGCTGCTGTTACTTGACAACTTGCTTTCAGCGCCAAGGACAATATTTCGCAAGTTTGGGCTACCAAAATTCCTCTTGCATCGGCATGCTGTAAGCATTCGTTGGAAGAAGAGATCTGCATAGATCAAGATGTAGCAAATTCAAACGATATGACATGCAGGAGTACAAGGTAGGCCGTAATCTTCACTCTGAATGGACTGCAGACACAGCACCTACTTACGCACGACTTGTGTGTAGTCCACAAAGCTTTGACGTTGCTCGTGCCATGCTACAGAATTGCAACAGTGATTTTAGGCTTGCAGTGAACTACTGTAGAAGCTTGGCATATTACTAAAGGGCTTGCCATCATTTTGTAAGACCTTGAAGGCTATTAATCTCTAGGCAAAGCACCAAGCACTTACGCCGAGTGCCTCATAGCCGTCGATGAATTCTGCAAGAGTATACAACACAAGGAAGCACGCAAGATCTTCGGTCTTCCCAATGGACTGTTTCGAATATCTGTAAATGTCAATTCGCCGAAACGAGGTACATAAGCATCTAGTGGTGACTGTCCTCGAAGTGGAATACGAAGGTACACAAGAGGGTCAATGAAATGATCTCCAAGGTTCAGGTCTATGTGTTTCTCAGTTGCATTATAATGCAGAGCTTGCACGGCTGCTTGTTAGCAGATCCCTGGTGTAAAATCCAGAGAACAACGGAGATGAAGTACGGTCGTCGCCACAATACATGCTTACGCAGTGTTCCGCAAAGGAGCGAGAAGTTTCCAGGGTCCGCATCACTGACCTCAGCAACTGACGTAGCCGATGTTTCTTGAGAGTCAGCTACAGTGGGAAAACTGTTCCCCTTAGCAGTATGCAGCTTGAGCATGCTTTCCATACGTGTTTTTCATCTCTCAGAAGGCTAATAGATATGCCTCCTTGGCCAGTCAAGTGACTGAAAGTGAGTGCTGACTCCCAGTCGGGATTGAACATCACGTAAGACGTGGAGATATGATGTGCCATGTGGATCAAAGGATAGCCATGCAGATTTGGCAAGCTAGACTCCCTCGAAACGTCTACGTAGGTCTTTGATTACCAGTCAAAGCTTTCCACTGTATGAAAGATGCTTACGGCTTGTTATGAACCTTCACTATAGCACAGGCTATATCTGAGGAGCCACTTAGCTTCCAGTACATGGGCAGGCTCATACTCATAGTATCCACCGCGGTTGCATATGCGTTCTGAACCGAGATGGGGTAAACGGAGTACGCCATGACTTGATCTGGATCTTATGGACATACTGTACTCCAAAGTTGTAGGAAGTCGTTGCACGTAGCTAGGTGTTGAAGACAAGCTCCTACCATTTTCTGGTATCGTGATTGAGTTGCGATCAGGTGAAATTTGGCCTGTGAGGAAGTCAGTATTGTAGAGGCATGACTTCTCGGGATGCAATAAGAGAACTTGTACACTATAGCAACATAGTGCTGGTGGATGTCATATCAGAGGTAAGTAGCAACCTATTCCAACTTACTGTATTCATCAGCTTCACACATATTAAGGTATATCTGTCAAAAGTACAGCCAAGTGAGCCTATAGCCATCCATCTCCTCTATCAACTGCAAAGGCTAAGTCAATCAACATCAGACAAGAATCACAGATCTTGGTGCTGCAGCTTTCCACCTTCTTTGTCGATTGTAAAGGCGAAGTCGACGGACACTAGACAAGATTGGAGAATCTTTGATTCTGCTTCGCGTTGAAAGTTGTACTCGGGGGCAACTGCCGGTAATCTCTTGTCACACATTGTGTACAGGCAAGTTGGTAGTCATAGAATAGGATCCTAGGGGATGAACAATTTCACCTGGGAAAATGATTGAGAGTCGGTCAGTGGAGCAAAGTAGTTGTAGATGCTGTGGAGATCCTGGGAAGGGAGTCATTGGAGTCCTGAAACCTGAACTTCTGCCGTTGATTTGGGATGAAAGACCTTAGAGAATGTCGGAGAAACAATATGTCAGACCAAGGAGTGGTTTCAAGCAGAGGTGACGTTGGAGTCGACAGAAGCCAGGCACAACGAACGGCCGAGAATTCGCCGGTGAGGCACAAATTCCTCACGATGGAGGTGGTCCGAGCCGCCTTTGACCAAGACTTCTGAAAGGCGAACAGGTGTACTTCGAACAATCAATAAAGGGCTGTGAAAGACTTCCTTGATACAGCATGGTTTTGTCTATGTATCATTTGGCTCTTAAGATGGACGTTACCACATTCCAGACCACATGGCATCGGAATAAAGGTATCTTTTGAACGATCTTCCTCTTTCGTCGGTTATACTTCAGTCTCATGATTGCAGTCTTCCATGACAAGATCGAAGGCGGTGAGATCTCGCTCACAACAACCCGCAGCAGCTCTATCTCCAATGTCAAGAACTGTGATTCGAGACAGTCCAGTCTCGATATTTGACATCGGTATAAGAAGTAGAGCTAGAGAAATTCCGAGGTCTAGAGCTTGCAATCTCAACTATCCATGGAATACATGTAAAGAAATACATACGAGGAAGGAGCAGTAGTATTATACCACACAGGCCATATCATGTAACTGGTCCGAAGCAGTCTCGATATTCTTTAGCCGCTATTATTCAATGTACTTGTAGATATCTCTACATGCTCGACTTTGGAAACATACAACAATAAGGCAATATATGAAGGCTCTCTGACAGCTTGAACATTCAGTCTATCAAGACATAATGGCACCTCCTGTTGCCGAAGCGATGAATGAGCTAGGTAACATAGTGGAACTATCTGGTGTTGATGTGACAAAGTACGATAATCCTTACGATGCCATCATAGAAGTCTGTCATAATGACCCTGTAAGTACCGGATCTGTCCCATCATCACTGGTAGAGATACTTATATTACTAGGCGCAAACCTAATCCATCTATTCCACTCATCGAATAGGCCGCAATGCGCAACAGCGGGCTGAGCTTCTCGTCCCAGACTTTTCGGGACTTCAAACAGACACCATCTTGGCACGACTCATTGATCCGAGTATTGAGCCTGATTTTGAGGATCCACGCTATAGCCCTACCCTTTATGGCTCGCCCTCCGAATCATATCCGCGCTCTTGTGGATGGAATACAACAGAAGCTAGTGACTTTAGCTCCAAGTAAGTTTCCCTTTCCCTCCCGCATGTTCTGATATGTGATTATCCTTAACATGGGTCATAACACAACTCGTCCCGCATTCCAGGCTGAAAGCTCATTGCCTGACCCTTGACAGCTTTCAAGATGCCGGCAAAATGAAGCTTCGCTGACACGAGTACTATATCTCTCTCAGATCTTTGGCTCACGCACATACCCAACCTTCATCTCACAGCCATGGAAGTCATTCATTCCGTCCCCGCCACGACCTTAGCGACCAAGCTTTCCACCATAGATCCTGCCGCCGTCTCCGAGATAGTCAATCATACTTGAGCAACCGTACTCGTCTCGTCAAACCTATGGTCTCGTTCGATAATGCTGCTTTAACCCTGTCCTTCCTGCCCGCAGCGAGAGAAGCCTTCTCAACATCTGACTAGATCGGATCATTGACAGAAAATCAAGAACACCAGCACGAAGACACTTACACGTACCACCACCTCCGCCGCGATCTCTACGCGCTCTGCTCTTCTGTAGGTGTGATCCCAGCAAGTCGATACGTGGTACCCAGCAGTCACATAACGATTGGACGATTTCTGACGCAGAAAGACCATGGTATCAAGGAGAAGATGGAGAAAATGGATTGAGGGTTTGGCGGAGATTAATGAATGGTTGGAACAGGAGTATTGGCCAAAAGGCGAGATGAGCGAGACATTTGAGTGGGTTGTAGGGCAAGACAAAGGGCTGATTTGCAGGCAGGGGAACGTGTGGTATGGAGGAGGAGAAAGTATTGCGGAAGGAGAAGGATTCTGAGGAGTCAGATAGTATTGCTTAAGCATTTGAGTTTACGCAAATTGAGTAGCACTTGCGTGATCCTTAGTCGGAAACTACAACATGCCGGAAGGGACAATCATGATAACTGGCGATAAGATGGCCATTGTCTCGAGGGGTTTTCACTTGTGCAATATGACAGGGCAGCAGAAGATGCTACGTCTGATTTTGCACATACCGAAGTAGCTAGGCGGCGCAAATCTGGCACCCATATACGCCAAATATTTGATATGTTATCTTCTCCCGGAACAACTAAGCACAACCCAAGTCTCCATGGATCTAGAACACCAACGCAGCACCCTTCGTCTTCTTGTCACCACTGTGGATTATATTAGCCTTCATCTCATGTAAAAGATCTCACAGCTTTGTCGTGCCTTCCCCACCCCCTTCTCTTCTCTTGTTGCAACTCCCTGATCTGTATTCGATGTAGAATGTGAAGACGTACCCTAGCTCGAAGTGCTTGCACCGCTTCAATGCCAACTGCGCCTTCGTCTTGCAAACTGTACACTCCAACCTCAATACCACCTTCTTGGTGGTTTTTGCTTTCTTGTGGAACACCGGTTTCGTTTGACCACCATAACCAGATTGCTTGCGGTCATATCGACGCTTTCCCTGTGCGAAAAGTGATGCCTAAGTCTCCATCATCAGCTCCATTGCCAAACCGGCGTTCCGGTTGCTCCGAATAGACATAAATGCTGACCTTTCCAGCCTTGTATTGTGTAACTTTGTGTTGAGTGTGCTTTCTGCAATCCTTCCCCTTGCAGTAGGTTCGGCGAGTTTTGGGAACGTTGACCTGTTGGCAACGAAAGTTAGTTGCGATGTCCAAGATGGAAAACTGGTATCCCCGCCGTCTCGCACCACGCAACGCGACTGAACACGCGACATTGAATAAGACAAGTTCTCAGAGATCATCAGCTGCCTCCATGATTGATCCTAGCCTCCCTTGCTGGCCTTCACAGAAGCTCCACTTTACGTTCATTTCCAACCCACTGCTTGCTTCTGATGTAGCTGCAAAGACGCCTCAAGGCAGTGGTCTAGCAACACATCAAAGAGGAATGACAGAATATACGTACCATCTTGACAGCTTTCGCAGCGTTACAATGTTCTATCCAGTCTTGGGTATTGGGAATCAAATTTTGACGTCGTATATCCAGCTTGTGGGCTCGCTTGGGAGTGGGGCAAATGAGGACGCACGTGGCTTCGGAAGCAGAAAGTTTCCGGCTTCGGCTAGGTCGGAAAATCCGGGTACTCACCTCGGAAATTCTCTCACTCCTAAAACGCTTCATCTAGGAGAAACGTTTCGACTTTGACATTACTGTACCATGTTTTCGAGATCAGCATCTCAGCCTTACAGACTTTGAAGGCCAATCTGTTCCAGGTGATACGGACGTGTATCTACGTGGGAAGAGGGAAATTCTGAAAGCTGCACATGCCCTTCTTCTTTGTTTGTCAAACAGCTTTGCAATGCTGATCGCCTACCTCCAAACACATAAAACACATAAATCAGTTCCTCTTGTTGAACTGCGAGGCTATATTCAGAGAGGGCAACTTTCGAGAAGCCGCCCCCTTAGCATCTCCGGCTTGTGTCGAGCCGAGGGCCAGCTTAATGGTCGCCTCTTCCCGGATCGAGTCCATGCTAACGCCTCAAGAGGTAAAGTAAGAAGGGGACGTCACTCTCGGGATCCCAGCGAAGTGTAGAATCATCCTTTGGATCCATTAGACTCAGCCTCTGAACCTTCAAGCAATTCATCAAAAGCTATGCCGTAACAGTACAACATCAACGTCCATCTCGCTTGTTGAGGGATCAGAGACCAGTGAGGTCATGCGGCACACAAAGAAATCAAAGACCAGCAGTTGAGACGCCCCCGGATACCTTTGCTACCGAATACATTCCACAAGCAGCGTTGCTCAGACCAATCTGATTTGCCTGGCCGTTTCACCGTTGGATCTGGCAAACCCGTGATGTCTAATCTGTTGGATTCCATTCTCCTTGATTGGTCACAGCTATCCTTTAAGTGTTGCGGTCCCAGACCTACCCGCGATTAGTCTTTGCATCTTTCCCATGTTGTTGAACCATCGTATTCTTTAATTCTACTACATCTGGCTTCTATTCTCTCTGTCTTCATATACCCAATACCGTATCTCACATTCCATGTCGATTCAGTTCGGTACACCCATGGCAACCTCGGCGTCGGAGTATCTCGTGACTTTGGATGTTTGTTAATCTTATGCTTGGGGTCAGGTTCCGGATAGCTTCATCTTTGGACAGCAACGCACACCCAGCATCACAAAGGCGCCTGCAACACGTCCAACATGGCGAATTTGGTGATTGCCTTGTTCGCTGCTTGGAGCGTCTTTTGGGCATGCTCGGTGTACTATCGCTTGATGCGCAATATCACTGCCGTTAAGAGATCAGGCTTGCCTTACAAGATCATTCGTATGTGGTCGCCTCTGTTTGAGACATACGAGCTGACAGTACCTCAGCTATTGGTAATTACCATCCGGTTTGGCTCACGCTCTGCACTTTTCTTATGCCAATCCTGCGTCGTTTGCCTAGATCATGGACATCCAGCTGGATTGAGTGAGTGCTCTGAGCAAGGAATTACTTGCAAGAATAGCTAATTTAACCAAGTTACGTACTTCCGGATTGGTGCTGGAGATTGTTGTATAAGCCATTTGAAGAAATTGGAAATTCCTTCTACTTGGTTTCTTACGACAGCATTTTCTTCTTCACATCAGATGCAGGTGTGATCAATCAGATCGTATCGCGTCGAGAAGCTTTCCCCCGACCAGTCGAATCCTACACCCTCCTTAATGTCTTTGGTCGCAACTTGGTTAGTACTGAAGGTGAAGTCTGGAAAAGACATCGCAAGATCATCTCGCCCAATGTGAACGAAAAGAACAACGCCTTGGTTTTCACTGAATCAATCTACGAAGCACAGCAAATGCTGAACACGTGGGTCAGAAAGAAGGGTCGCACCATCAAAGATATTTCCGAAGACACAATGCGCATGGCACTTCATATCATCACTCAGGTTGGCTTTGGAGTGAAGCTGTATTGGCCGGGTTCCGAATCAAAAGAGCAAACAAAGTTGGATAATGTGCTTGGTGAAGGCCACTCGATGAGCTTTGCAAAGTCAATTGATGTTACTCTTTCAAACCTGTTGTTGGTACTCCTTGCACCAACATGGTTTATCAGTACGTATTCACAGTCTTGATCTTGTACGCATGGCCTAATCCAATGCCAGAGTATATTCCCATTAGATCCTTCAATGTCACTCACGAGTCATTCGCCAACTTCAAGCAATACATCAATGAGATGCTTGAGGAGAAGGTCAAGCAGACGCGGGAAGGCAAGGCGACCAAGGGTATGGATATTCTAGGAGCACTTGTGAGAAGCTCATATGGCACCTCGGAACCGAATTCGCGTCAAGGATCTCCAGCAAGAGCTGAGAAAGGTTCTATCGACAAGCCTGTCCTGACTGACGCCGAGATCTTGGGCAATGCATTCGTCATGATTTTTGCTGGTCACGAGACTACAGCCAACTCCATCCACTTCGCTTTGATCGAGCTAGCTACCTACCTGAAGCCCCAGAAGGAAGCACAGAAGCAGATCGAGGAAATTCTTGGCGATAAACGACCCGAGACTTGGGACTACGACTCATACATCAACATTTTGCTAGGAAGCATCCTTGGAGCCATCATGAACGAGCAGCTACGCCTGATGCCTCCTGAGCCCACTATCCCGAAGAGCGTTTGCAAGAATCAGGATCAGGAGATCACAATTGATGGCAAGAAGGTCATACTACCTGCAGGAGCAAATATTGGTGTCAACGTGATCGGCGTCCAGAGGAATCCTAAGTACTGGCCCACTGGACCTTCTGAAATCAATCCAGGACACAACGATCTCAATGACTTCAAGCCAGAGCGATGGGTCATGAAAGCAGGTACTACCGGGAATTGCAGCCCAGCTGAGTCGCAAGATGAAGAAGATTTCGGCGGAGATACGGGACGGGACAGTAGTGCAGGGCTGTTCAAACCTGTTACAGGCTCGTACATTCCGTTCTCTGCTGGTGCACATTCTTGTCTTGGACGTCGCTTGGCTCAGATTGAGATCATCGCTGTTTTGGCTGTCATCTTCCAGAAGTACTCGATTGAGCTTGCTGTTGATGAGTGGGCAAATGATGAGGAAGTTGCGAAGATGACCAAGGAAGAGCGACGAGCTTTGTACAACAAGGCGCAGATCAGATCCAGAGAGACGTTGCGATCAGCCGATCTTGTGCTCACGTTGAAGCTGAGTCCCAAGTTTGTTCCGCTGAGGGTGGTCAGGAAGGGTGATGAGAGGTTCTTCGATCTTTTCGACTGAACTTTGGGGTCATCAGAATGGTTCGGGGGAGCATATGAGCGTGGCGTTTTGGTCGGAGTTGGAGGTGTAGGGTGAGCCTTGCTTCATAGCATGTAAATACCCAGTGTAGAGAGGCCTTGAACGCCTGAGTGCATTATGTGATTGTTCTTCTGATGATACCATCAATACGCACTGCACTACGCATAGAGCGCACTCCGTAAGCAGAATTTTGGCATCTGCCAGCCTTCTAGGCGACATGATTGGCGGGGCTCACCCTGCGCTTGCCCAAGTTAAGCGACGTTGTTTACCTACAGGTACATCACTCTCTCCGCCCAGCCCCCCCACATTAGGTTGTTTATACCGCCCGAAGTCCATCGCCCTCTTGTCACATTTTCACACTGTGCACAATATATCAGCTTGCTCCGATTCACACCATCGCGATCGCATAACTATTGCGCACCAAACATTCTATTCGTCAACATGGCAGCGAATTGGCTAAAATCGCAGAAGAAAGGCGACTTGGTCGAGCATGCGCAGTACCTTGGACTCCATGATGTTTGTGAATCATGCGCCGGTCAAAGGTAGACGCTGACAGATGCGCCCAGTATGATAACCTCAAAAAGACAGAGCTAGAAGTTGCCTTAGATGATCATCTTTCCAGGAACTCTTCGACCTACGCCTCCGACTCGCGATTCAGGCCATTCTACAAGCGACGCTCTGAGAGCTCCCCAGTGAAGAAGGAGGCGTCTTCTGCTCTGTCAGATCTCGAAGCGAAGGGCAAGGCCGTGAAGCGGAGAGCTACGAAGGCCGCTGAGGATATCGCCAATGCTTTCAACAATGCGACCTCGTAAGCTCGTCTACGCGCCTTAATGAGCGTCAACCTTCGCGCGCTTGTACTGACAGCTTCTTAGTGATGATGAGGAAGTCGCGCCTGCGACGACGCGTGCGAGAGCTGCAGCTATTGCCCGAACACCACGCGCGTCGGCTTTGCGCCTTGCTCAGAGCGTTCCTCTCCCACCTTCACCAGCCGTGATCGCGGATGCGGTCGATCGCAGAACAGCTGTGATCCGTTCCAAAGTCAACCGCGTGGTTGAAGATTACGGGATCATTGAGAAGGCTGAGGTAGCACGAGAAACGATCTCGACAGTCACAGCTTTTGAAGTTGCGACCGTATTGTTCGAATTCTACTTCCTCCGAAAGAGACTTCTACCTGACCGACATGCATTTACTCTTCCAAACAACTGGCTTTTCAGAAGCTCGGAATATCGAGTTGAAATACCTGATATGTTCCTACTTTTGACAAGCGACTTTTGGGGCCCAACCATCCTGTGGCTTGTCACGACACTATTCGTCCCTCTCATCGCAGCATACTTCTTCAACCTGACGGCTAAGCCAAGAAGTCGCAGCCATGCGGTTAACTTCAATTATAACGTTGATCCTATGACCTTCAACATCGTCAAGGCTCTGATGGTTTATCTGGTCTTCGGTCAAGATGTAACGTTCGGTGGACGTGTTGATCTGGAGAGTGTAGCTCGAATCAACGAGGCTTTATATGGAGGCTGGCAGGGCGCCCTGGTTGGCACTGGGATCGGGACCATCGTCACCATTTATGATGCACTACACAAGAAGTAGGACAGAGTCACCACTTCTACGGGGATGGGGATCTGCACTTGGCTGTTTTTGTTGCGTGTGGTATACTACTTTCTCCGTATACTCTCAGCCGGGGGCAGCATACTTGTCTGCTGGGGAAAGGCTGTATGATGTCTAACCTCGCAACAACCGCTGTCCGGCTTCTAGACGGCCTGAATACCAGTATATAAGGGAGGCAGGGAGGAACGGAGTTGAGGCGTGTTGAGGTGGATACCTACGTTGACTTTGTGGGTGTCTGTCCGCTTGATTTTGATTATGTTTTTCACCCTGCTAGGACTTTCTGCAGGCCATAAGTCTGCTTTGATAGGAATATTGAGATGCATAGTTCCAATCATTGATCATTCTCATGCCTGCCACGATATGTCACGTGTCTCAATCACCCCCATGGAGGCAAGCTCTAGTCCAAGCACTAAAGCACTAGCTTAACAGATATCACACTCACCACAGATAGCTACACATCGAATCCTCTCTTTCAGTGTCTCACTATCAACAAGTACACCTATATGTGATCCTGAATCAAAGATTTAAAAGACACATCTACCATCTCAATATACAGTCATGTCAGCCTCGCTCCTCTCACTCCACCCTCTCGTCGGGCCCATCTCCTCCCTCCTCCTCACCACCATAAACTTCACCTCGACCAACCTCTTCATTCCCCTCCTTCTCCCACTTGCACCAAGAATCAGCGCCCCCCTCTGGGCTGGCGTCTACCACCGCGGTCGCCAGATCGTCGTCCCTCTCGCCACATTCTCCTCCATAGCGTGCTTCACTTCCGCCTACATGCTTCGCTCCTCATCCTCATCCTCTACTCTGAAGCCATCTCCTCTGATCGATGCGAGGTCTTCTTTGGTAGTCAATGGAATTATGACGCTTGGTAACATGGCCTGGACGGCGGCCTTTATGCTGGGAATCAATGCAAGGCTCTGTGAGCTTGCGGATGGGGGTGAGAAGGTGCTAGCGAAAGCTGGCAGTGGGGAAGTCAGTGATTTGATTGCGAGGTGGGGATGGATGAACATGGTTAGGGCGGGAATCACGGGCGTTGGAGCGGTGGTGGGTTTTGTTGGGGTTTACGGAGGTAGCAGAATATAAGGAGAGGGACTGTTGGAGGAGGAGAGATGAGATGTAATCAAACTTCTGTATTTGGCAACCTGCAAGTTGCTTTGGACATCATGTAATTGAGTAATGGGATTCACCTTCGGGGCAATTCCTCTAATGGATTGTGTACTTGTACATGTTTTACCCCCGATACTTGATTGTGCATATACTCGCTTCGTTGTCACCCATAGCCGATATTTGACTTATCACTTCAGTCCGAATTAAGCATCTTGAGATGCCTTTGGATATCGTCCAGAGGCAATGCTTGCTTCTACCTAAGACCAAGCGCCCTGTTTTCCGCTTCTGCTTCTGCCTCGGCTTCATCATCGCCTTCGAGTCGGATCTCATGCCCATCACCTTCTCTCACCCAGTTGCTTGCAGTGATCGTACAAACGGACATAAAAGCTAGCACCCAGAAGGCAAGACCAACCATACCATGACTTAGACCAAGGCCATAGAGCCATCCTCCCAATGTAGGTCCTATGGTCTTTGCAGCGCTATTTGCGCTCTGCCCGATCCCATGTATTGTACCCAATACCGAAGGATGAGGTGAGCAATTGTTCATGAGGATGGTAGATCCTGGGTTGACAAAGGTCCGACCTGTTGTCCAAAGAGTGGTGACGAAGCCGATTGCAAGCCATATCTTGACACCTTTCTTGCCGGAAGGAGGAGGAGTTGTCGATGGGACGAGGGAAAGAAAGGGGCAAATGGCCAAAGCGACAGGAAAGCAGTAGAGAAATACTCTCCAAGCTCTGATCGTGCCAAAACGATCATTGACTGACGGGTAGAACAAGATCTGCATGGCTATACCTACTCCACCCAGAAGCGCCATGACCAGTCCTACCTCAGTAGGACTTAATCCAATTCCTCCACTGAATCTGAGCGGCGATTTTAAGGTTTTGATCATTCCCTGCGGGTCCCAGACGTTGCTACTCAGGTATGAATAAAATATGACATTGAAAATACCAGCGGTGAATGATGTCAAAAACTGGGTGGTCAAAGTGCACATGACGTTGTATGTGAATATGCGTCGAAACGCTAATCTTTCCCTGTACCGTGGTCTACGAAATCTCGGAGTCAATACATCAAACTTGTGTAGAAAGTGAGAGACAGGCAGAAGCATAGCAAGGTAATGTTTGAAGAGCTCTTGAAACAAAGAGATATATTTCTTCGAAGCTACTGAAATGGAGGGACGAAGGCTGAGAAAGCGACTTGCCTGACTGGTTTTGGGGCCTTGAAAGTACTTTGTAGTTTCGAGCCAGGTAACGACCGCGCAGTCCCAGATACTGGCGAGTATCTTTGAGTCCAAGAGCTACGGGCGAAGACGCTGTAGAGTCGCTGGGAGCTGTTCGTAAATGAACGGCTGATGCTGAAACCCCAATCATCGCTTTGAGCGACCCTTCCATGTGTCTAGAGATATTAGCCGAATACCACATAGATTGTCAAATGACTTACTTCTTCAAGCCCTAGGAACACGCTAAGCATCGCTAGAAGGAGGATTGAAGAACAGATGATGTTTGGCAAAGCGTACGGAAAGTTTCGAAGCCATTGAATGCTGCCAAATGTATCGGGATAGCTTGTTGCTGGTTCACTCAATGTCCCACCCAGTACTGGTCCAATGACTACTCCGATGTTGAAACCAAGAGGAAGTAGCAAGAATGCTCTTGACTGGTATCTCTTGCTGTCAGTACTGCCCTGGTGCGCTGATCAGGGTGCATACTTCCTTTCTCTTACGATCTCGGAGACAAGTGTTCTCATGATAGCAACATTGCCATTAAAAGCTCCTGACATAGTCCTAAAAATCATTGCCTGCCAATAAGTTCTCGAAAACCCATACCCTAGAGAAGAAACGAGAGTACCGGTCAATCCAGCGAGCAAAACAGTCTTTCTACCGTGAGCGTCGGACAATCGACCCCAGAATGTGTTAGTGACTAGACTAGCTGCAGCAAAGGCTCCTTGAATAAGACCTGCTCTCGAGGATATAGTGGATTCGGGGAGCTGAGGATCGAAGAACTTCAGCTGGTAGAACAAATATGACTAGAAGTCTTCAGAGCTAGCTCAAAGTAAAGCAATATATGGACTGACTCTTAAAGATGTCTGCAGTAACGGCTCAGACATTCTTGCCTATTAAGATGTCGTAGTCAGTATCCCATATTTGCGGCAAGGATGGGGAGCACGATGAGATTGAAGAAGGCGGGTGTTCTAGGAGCTGTAAGACATCAAGACACCTAGATTGATCGCCTCCTCAAAGCTACTGAACACATATGATACGACATGTAGAAATCGACTTGCCACCATCACTATGCACAGCTGGCTCTTACGCGGAAGACTACGCCATGTAACCTTCGTCTCCTTGGTCTGAACAGGGGTTTCAAGCTCTGACGAGACTGCATCATCCTCGACGAAAGAAGCTCGCCTCTCTCGATCAGCAGAAGGTTCATAACTTTGGCCATTGGCCTGGTAATCGGTGCCGTGCACGATTAAGGGGGTGGTTTCACTCGTCTCGACATTGTCGTTAGAGGAGGCTGCGACCCTGTCGTAAGAAGAGATTTCTGGCATGGCTGTGATGGGTCACCTCAAGCCGTATCTTATCGAGGAGCTGCCTCTATCTCCACAAGTATGGTTTTATATCTCTGTATTTGGAGCATGGTGTACGTTTGTTGGTTTTGATGCGCTTTGAAATTTTAAACCCAAGCTTCTTTTTCGGTTAAGGAGTGACTGCATGCAAAGGCTAGTGCGCTCGTAGTGGTAGATGCATACTGAAGAGTATCTAATAAGTAAGAAGCATCAAGAAGCATGGCTTTATGTTCGAAAGTGTTACTTGCTAAAATAAAATATGGGCATTGATTTCTAATTTTTTAACAACGCCATGAACAATATAACGGATGACCCCGAATTTTCAAGTATTTTCTATTATACTTGATCTGAGTCCATGCCCAGACTCAATAGCAAAGGCTGTGCTATCTTCTCTTGAGGCCCATCTCTCAGCAGTAGTGTCAAGTTTCTATTGCTACTCCAAGGACCTGGTGGTGTGCTGGGTATTACAAATGATCCCATCAACGGCAAAACTCAGATTTATAGCATCTGAGTTCGATATATGTTAACCATATACCATATTCACCAAATTAGCAACTATGGAACTGCCTCCAATGCTATAGCTATATTTCACGCCATATCAACTCCTGTAACCTGCCTGCCACTTTCAGACGCCTTTACCTTAGATACTGTCTCATTGTATTACAATTCCTTGGACACTTCAAAAGGCTTCCCGCGGCTGCACAGCCGTAAGACTCAGCTGTGACGCGTTTGCCCACGGATCATTCGTCGTATATAGTCGTGGGGAGCGGGGAGATTGACTTATACTCGGTGCTGGTTGATAGACCGAGCCATGACTTAGTGGCGGCGTGCGAATGCTCGATAGATTTACAACGCTTGGATTCTTTGAACCACCGTACTGTGGACCGTACTGGGGAGGAGGGTGCTGTGCGAGTTCCGTAGTGTCCAAGAACTTGCGCTTTGAGGCTTTACGCTTCGGCCAGAATACTACGAAGGCGTAGAGACCCAGAAGGGGGATCGATAGGCCAAGCAGCACCCAGTTCAATTTGCCGCTGAGCGCAAGAGGAAAACCACTGGTGGCATATTAGTTAGCTTCGATGATGAGAAGTGGTAACGTACAAAAATGCATTCAATATTCCGCCCGCAATTACAAATCGTCCAAGCCACACATGTGGTTTTGCCAGCTTAGTCGGAGCTTCGGTCCGTGTGTATGCCCTGTGATTTGTATATCCTAGGATGAACTGTCCTATCATAGCGATGACAACAAGGACGCCAATGACCTGATGAGCGGTAGCGGCATGTTTCGTCTGCACAAGTCAACACCCGACCTCGAAGCGTGACTAAAATACTGACTCGATTGTACATTGTGCCAAGAGAAATGCCCAATGATGCTCCAACGATTGCCACTAAGAGGGAAATGCCTTGATTGACCGCGTGCCACTTAGGCGACTTTAGGATCCGAAGAATAATCACCCCAGAGGGCAAAGCACCATAAAAAACACCCACCATTAGTACGGCGTGTGCACTTTGTTGATAATGGTTATCGGATTCTTTGGAGGTCTGGTTTGTCCCCGTCGTGATAGCCGTAAAGGGCACTGGCACCTGCCCGGCACCGTAAGCCTTGTGCAGGTCCATCTGAAACGTTCCATGGGAATCATGTCGCTGTATACCTGCACTAAGCGAATCGGATTTGACAGTGCCATCTTTGGACCATGCATATATGAAGTCGGCTTGGGAATTGTTCGGACTGATAGAAGCATCTTGCCAGAACCTGCAGTTCGAGCATTTTGCATTGGCTATCATTATATTGTCACTTAGGCCTGTTCCCGGCAGAATCGTTATGGAAACATTAGTCGTATATGAAGGCTCAACGTTTCCATGGCTCAGACGAGGACTGAGGGTAATATTCTTTCCGCCGGCGTCGGGATACATCATGAGTACCAGGGCCCCCTCCATCTTATTTGACCCTAGCCCGACAGCCTATTTACCGTCAGCACGGAAATGGTATGAAGCAGGATCTCCAAAGCGGACGACGAACCACCCACGAAAGGCCTTTGGAGCCCGCCAACGTAAAGTACAGTTCATCACTCCCGTTCTCGTCGGGTATGTTTAATGCGAAAGACAGGCTCTGATCGTCTGCAATGAAGCTTGCAGCCCTATGAGTTGATATAGCAAAGCCTCTTGTGGATAGAAGGGCCACAAGCAGCCAAGGGAGCAGCGTCCAAGTCATGTTTCCGCTTCGTCTTCCTTTCCACAGGTCGCATTGCAAAGAAGGTCAAAGATGCATTGAGAGGTTACCACTCGTAGTCAAGCTCCTTCCCGCCACAGAAGCCTGCGGCAAGGGGGCAGCCCTTGACATCACAGCGCGTAGGACACGGTCCAGCTTTGGGGCATCTATTAATGCCAATATCTGAGACCACAGACTCTGCTGACAAGAACCTTTGAGCGTTAATCGTGAGTATACTGAACCAGTTGAGCTTTTCCGGACATCAATCTCTGCTTGGACCGTACAGATCACGTGAAAGAGGCTTCTCGGATCGGTTGAACACTTCACCGCGTTCGAGGAAGACGCTATCCGTTCGTGGCGGTGCACAGACCCCCCCGAACGGATAGTCGACAACAACGTTGATTGTTGGACGACTGAATAGAGGTTTCGTTTCAAGCTTGCATAGCACATGTGCATGCTATGACAGATGGCTCTTTCCAATAGCATTCGCAGTAATGTTACGAACATATTGGTGCAAATCTGGTGGGCTCGAGCTGGGGTGGGAGATTCGGAATATGTAGCTAGTTGCGAAGGCAGGAGGTAGACGGTCACTGCAGTCAGGACCATCTTCTTCTCATTCGCAGCTAGATACGGTACTCTCCAGCAGCTTTGTAGCTCGATTGGCCTCGAGTTGCCAACTTAAGGAGTAGACCTACACTGCATGTGTGCCAGGTTAGTCTTTGCATTGTTCAGGACAGCTACGGATTGATCAACCTTGTCAAGCTTAAACCTCCTTGTTTATTGAAGCATTATCTCTTTCTCAGTCTTCAGGAAATGGGCCAATCCAAAGTTTGTCGAGGACACAACGTCAGGCGCTGAAGGGAACACTACATTGCAACGTCGTCGAATCTCCTATAGCGTTACAAACATCGAAATCGACGCGATAAGACATTAGTGAACGTCAGTCGCTTCACAGGTTTTTCAATATCAGCATGAGTTTCATCCGGGTCGAGCATCGCAAGAATAAGTCTAAGGCAGAGAGTAAACAAGATTAGCTATCCAGCTGGTGGAGAAAGCAACGATACAATAAGATCGTCTCATACGGTTTCCTAGCATGCCCTTTACCGTCTATCACCATTCTCTATCCGCACCGTTTAACTCGTCTCCCAAATCTTATGTATTCTATCAACGCCTCCTGCCCGAACTCTTGCTCCCACTCCCACTCGCAGCGGCATCTCTAGCCTCCCTCGGATGGGTAGGTCACTGGCCTGCAGTCTATTAAAGGTCGTTGTTCTCCACTCCAGTTATCAGAAATCTCCCATGGATACTCGGTATGGTCCTCTACTGGTAAGACAGTCCATCTGGAAAAGTCATTATAGTCGTTCTCACAGTCATGCCCTTAGAGACAATACAAACACACCCGACCACACGTTCGTGCTGGGATTTGGCTGCGTGGAGGTCATTGAAAGATGCAGTCAAAATCCTCTCGATTATTGAACGCCGATGTAAGT
>Ga0181467_100550_pt1 | contig 19054 bp, 10 predicted proteins | sample InSIn5gowninarea_2_FD_119079 | JGI IMG/M metagenome (GOLD analysis project Ga0181467, IMG submission 119079) | Clean room microbial communities from NASA Spacecraft Assembly Facility at Jet Propulsion Laboratory, Pasadena, California, USA -... ... | reverse complement strand
GAAGGAGGACGAGAGGAACACGCGGAGGAGGAAAAGTAGGGGAGCAGGATGCGTAGAGAAGGAGGGGGACGGAGGTTATTTTCATGTGCTCGGTAGTCTTGCTATAGCTCTCGTATGGAGTGCCTTCAGAGGTTCAGAGGAGCGAGAACGAGCAGTGATTCACCAGATCCATTCTTTAGACAACTTCCCTCCCTCATGTGCCACATCTTGTACTTCTTGAGATGACAGCGAAGAAATGTCACTCCCCTGATCTCTAAGGCCAGGTTACGCAATCGTCAAGAATTCTATAGTGTTCTTCGATCATGCTTTTTAAGAATCGACGGACGCGTACCTATGGCATGAACTTCGAGAGCGCGACTTAGAAAAGGAAATACAAAGATCTAGGATAAAGAGGAGAGAAAGTAGAGAGAAGGAAAGGGAATAGAAAGAAGTATAGAGGCAAGGTAAAGGTAGGCCTATAGAAAAGTTATAGGTGCGTAGAAAAGTTGCGGGTACGTAAGAAAAGTTACGGGTAGAGAACTTACGGGTACGTAGAAAAGTTACGGGTACGTAAGAAAAGTTACGGGTAGAGAACTTACTAGTACGTAGAAAAGTTACGGGTACGTAAGAAAAGTTACGGTAGAGAACTTACGGGTACGTAAGAAAAGTTACGGGTAGAGAAACTTACGGGTATAGAAAAGTTACGGGTAGAGAACTTACGGGTACGTAGAAAAGTTACGGGTAGAGAACTTACGGGTACGTAGAAAAGTTACGGGTACGTAAGAAAAGTTACGGGTAGAGAACTTACGGGTACGTAGAAAAGTTACGGGTAGAGAACTTACGGGTACGTAGAAAAGTTACGGGTACGTAGAAAAGTTACGGGTAAAGAACTTACGGGTACGTAGAAAAGTTACGGGTACGTAGAAAAGTTACGGGTAGAGAACTTACGGGTGCGTAGAAAAGTTACGGGTGCGTAGAAAAGTTACGGGTAAAGAACTTACGGGTGCGTAGAAAAGTTGCGGGTGCACCCGTAAGAAAGTTACGGGTACACCCGTAAGAAAGTTACGGATAGAGAACTTGCGGGTGTGTAAGAAAGTTATAGGTCTATAAGAAAACTTACCGCCCGGTAGAAAAGTTGCGGGTACGTAGAGCATACCGCCCGGCAGAAAAGTTGCGGGCCTGTAGAAAAGTTGCGGGCCTGTAGAAAAGTTGCGGGCCTGTAGAAAAGTTACGGGCCTGCAAAAAAGTTGCAGGCCCGTAAAAGAGTTGCGGGTGAGCAAGAATATACCGCCTGGTAGAAAAGTTGCGGGCCTGTATAAAAGTTGCAGGCCCGTAAAAAACTTGCGGGTGAGCAAGAACATACCGCCCGGCAGAATACAGGTGCGTAAGAAAAGTTGCAGGCCCTCGTCCCGTAAGAAAGTTGCAGGCTCGCAGGAAAGGTTGCAGGCACCGATAGACAACATCTTACTAAAGTTGGTATCGCATTCGCACCACTTCTTTGACTTTAGTCCATACTGGCACGTCCCTAGCCCTGCGGCGGTAAAGAGCAATGAGTTCAATAGAGCATACATCATTGGTCACAATACGGCAATCGCGTGGGCAACATCTGAGCGGGATCCTCTGCCTAGAAAGAGGAGGACACACACCAGATCTCAAGGCGCAGAGCCGAGTCGTTTCAAACGAGTCTTTATCGTCATGAAGTCCAAGGAACGCGGACTAAGTCCTGGAAGCACGGACTGGAGTCATGGAAGCGCAGACTACGGACTGGAGTCATGGAAGCACAGACTACGGACTGGAGTCATGGGAGCGCAGACTACGGACTGGAGTCACGGAAGCGCAGACTACGGACTGGAGTCATGGAAGCGCAGACTACGAACTGGGAGAGGAGGAACCACACAGGCAGAGTCTAGATTGTCCATTCACACGCGACGCCTTCGTATGCAGTATTTCGTCCCAACTTTGACCAGTGTGCGCGCATGTCTGGTTGTCTTTTCATACTTCCATAGGGTCGACAGGTCCAAGCCTTCTCGTTCGCCAGATCCGCTAACATCCCTTGCCGGTTCTGACGTCGTCCATGATTGGAATCGTCATATTCGCCATTCTCCTCCTACCCCCAGCAGCCTGCCTTGCCTTCCTCTTCGCCCCTTGCATAGCCCGCCAACCGATCGTGTCGCGCCACCCGTTCCGTTTCTCTGGCTGGCGGAGTTGCATGCAGCTATCCTGCTCTGGTACAGTTTGAAGGAGGGCAGCGATCTGATGTTTATTCAAGGTTTGTGAGCGAACTCAGAGGCAAAAAGCCAATCCCATATCTGCAAACATGTCATCTAGGTTCCAGAAAACCCCAGTTTGAGGTTTTCAATCAGGCGTTGCGAGGACTCTGCCTGTTGACCGAGACAGTATCTCGACTACACCACGGTGGGAGTTCCCACCGACATAACTTTCGAGTTGGTGGTATATAAACATGCTGAGGAAGCCTTGCTGTTTGGAAAATGAGGAGCTGCTCACGCGCGATGATGGATCAGGTTGGTGATCAGTGGGACATGCGAGATACGAGCATTGGGATGTGAGAACCATGCTATGGGGTTGTTGACGACGAGGATTTGGAGATGGGATAAAGGAGAGACGTTTACTGCACTTCATGTGGTGCCACTGATATCTGTGTAAATACTTGATAGTTCCTCACAGATGCGAGTATGTACAGCCATTCACGTATTCTTGACCAAAGTGCACTTCGTTCTTCCCTCTGCGGACCAGTATCATGGTGAAGACATCTATCGCTGGCTTGTATTATCCTCCGCCGACGCGTTCGAATAGAGGGTGTATAAAAGGGTCATAGGAGGTGAATGAAGACGCTGATTGACTGTGTCGAGATGGGCCAATCCGGTGAGGAGGATGCGCTGGCTGTAATTACTTCCGCCGTGGAAGAATTTGAGGAGGAAGTGCTGCTGTATCCACTACACTCCACTATAGACAGACATCTGAGCTTCTTTGTGGTCGCTGAAAGGCGTGATATGGGCAGGTTGGTGGAGAGGGAACGAAAGTTGCACTTTTCGTGCGGCGGAGAAAGAGCTCGTTGACCTGGTTGTGGGGAATGAGGTATTTCAGGGGCAGATCTTGACATGGCATAACCCTCGTCGTGATGGTGCAAGAGTCGTGGGCGTGATTGGCATAGCATGTCGATCAAACCGTGAGTTGAGCAGGGATCGAGACGGGAGTCTTTGTGTGGCTGCAGGGCCACTTGGCAACTTTCAGGCGGAGCTATGCTCGGGCTCGATCTCAAACCTTTCCTGTGCTTCAGCGTTGCCAGGTGAAGGTATGGTGGGGAGGGAGGGTGAGGAGTGTAGCATACTGTTATGAGGGCTGCGAGTCGAGCAGGAATGAAAGTGGGAATTGGAGGCGGAAAATGTGCTCTTCATATGCCATCCTCAGAGATTCGTTTGCTTCTTTCCAGTGCGGTGAAGTGCTGGTGGGTGTAGGTGTGGAAGGAGTAATCACGACGTAGAAGACTTTGGCAGCGACCAGCGACCTTGGCGGCTTTGCTGTGAAGCTCGCCTCCTCTTAGAACGTCGTGGTGCGCTCCTTGCGCGTCTCCGTTGCGAGCGTGTGGCCTGATGCATCAGTCTCTGGGCGTAAAGTGGGACAAGGCGCATGACATCCATGTTATGTGGCAGGCCGTGACTCCGAGGCGGTTGTAGAAGAATGAAACTTGAACGGCTGCGTCATGCCAACCCTTGTCGAGGCGGCCATATACTCGAAGGATAGCGAATAGGACTGAGACTCCTTCGATGTGCTATGCCTGGCGTGATGTCGGTATTCAAGCGGACTCCAGTATGGCACCATTTTCAAATAACTTGTAGCGGAGTGCTGTTGAATGTGCTCCGAAGGCAACTCCGCGCATCGGCGCAAGGTCCATATGCGCTCGGAGAAACGAGAAACGCGACGAATTCTGAGGGATGTAAACATTTTGATCGTAGACGACTGCCAAGAGGCACTGATCCGGGAGCAGAGGTGGTAATGATAGGAAATTGTAATGGCGGAATGCCAAGCTGATATCGTACTTCGGGGCATCGCACGCAATCACTGAAATCCTCAAATGGTGGCACATCGTTCAGGAGTTGTCTGATTTCAACGCATAACTTTGCCAGCGGAACCAAGCAGGAGTATACATGTCTCTCTTCGCCATGCCACCGGCATCTTAGCCATATTCCCTGCGCTCGACGTTTCACTCTAAAGGATCATGTTCCTCAACCTGATGTGTGCCCACCCCTCGTCTGTACAGTTGCCTGTCAGTTTTGCTTGACCCACCTCGAATTCCGTACTGCTGTCCTGGTATCAGCGGAGGTGTTACAATCAATCCATACAAGGGAGCTTGCCGTAGAGTTGTCGAAGCTCTCAAGCCGTGACACATCACAATTAGTGTTTTGGCATCGTCTACGTCAGCCTGATGTCTGCCCACTGCTTGCGATGCGGCCTTGACCGTGCCAGGGCGAGTATTATGTACAACGATCGCGGAGGGTCGAGGCCTGAGGCATTGCAGTTACGCTTGATCTTTTGCTTTCAGACTCTTGAGCTCACGGTATGTCCCAAAACAGCCGGCGACCTCCAGTGTGTTTGTAGCAGATGTCACCGTGGTCTGCTCGTCGGAGGCAGCCGCTGCTGGAGTGCTGGGAAAGATATCCTGGTGGGAGCGTGCAAGTTGATTCCCTCGCGGCGCTTCTCTGGAGTTTCGCCAATCGGACCGTTTCTGATTGTCCGGCATGCTATGTTCCATCACCCGCTGTCGCGTCCATTCCGCGCGATTCCGACCCAATGCCATCTCGGTGTGCCAGGTTGGAAACGATGAGGCTGGTGTTTCTGCTGAGCTGGCTTGGCAGTCGGCGGCGGTCGTCGCGATTGAGCTGCAGGTGGGAGATGTTTGAGCTCTCGCGGCAAGCTCATGATTGGGACTGAAGACGCGAAGTCGATTGGCGCTGAAGATGTTGGTTCGACAGAGCGTGCCGGTACAACACGTTCAAGCTCCAAAGGGGAAGCCAAAGGTCTGATAGTCAAATCGATGCAAGTCGCGTCTGATATGATCTCCAAATCGCCAACCTTGGCGCACTGAGGATACGATGACCTTCCCCTAGGCCAGATGTCAGTACCGGCAATCCCAACACTCGAATACTTGAACTTGCTCTCAATGACGTCGGGTGTCTCCCAGTGGGTAAAGTGAAGGGTGGTGCCAAACCAGGCAAGGCTTCCTCGAAGAGATATGTCACTGGAGCAGGACGTTTCGCTGCGCGACTACCGCGGGCGAAAGCTCGTAACTGGTGCTCAGAGGGTGGCTAGCAACGTCCAAGCTCGAGACGACGCGCCACGCCCAGTAGCCCCCTGAAGCCTTCGGCCCGGTAATGGATCTCAAGCAGCATCTTGGTTGGGGGTGAGCCGTCTGACATTACGAGCTGCCTAATCTTGGCGTCGCAATAGCCTTGAAAGAAGCAAAACGCTTCTTCACCGTTGACCAGCGAAAAGCCGTACAGATGTCCATGTAGTGACGCGAACCAGCCAACAGTCATCTCTCCTTCCACGCTCGCCCAGTCGATTATGGGATCCATCCTGGAGACGGATGGTACGGTAGACATAGAAAAGGACCGACAATGCCAGGATCAAGATTTGAGCTGGGAGAGCAATAGGCTCAGCATGGAGGAAACCCGGAGGTAGAATGACAGGTGAAAGTAGTTGTCTGAGCCGGAGCTCAATTGAAAGGATTCATGGACAGGAGCCTTGTCATGGCTTCGAAACCACTGGGGCACTCTCCCTGGCATCGACACGTACTCCAATCCATCCGCAATTCTCGATGTGCATTGTTCTTCCTTCCCACATTGCTACTGTCTGCACTGTCATCGCCCTTGGCCTCAACTAGCGTCAGATAATGTCAGGACGGGAAATGTCGCAGGCACAACAGTCCTTGAATGATTTGATCGGTTCCAATCAAGCCATGAATCTGGAGACCGTGCAAAAGATGACGATTGAAGCTGAGATTCCCAGTAACCAGCTCCAGTCCGCTGTAAAAACGTTGGAGGACCTAGTACGATCCCTGCGCTCTGATCACGAACAAGCTTTGAGGGATCAGAAAGCGCATGCCGAAAAGGGCATTACAAAAAAGGATTCGCAACTCGAAGCTCTCAAGGAGAAGCTATCCGAAGCTGACAGGATACACAACGAAGCCCTTGCGTATGAGGCGAAGAAGTTCGATGACTTCAAAAGCCAGGCCAGCTCTGCAAAAGAGGCCTCCGAGAAGGCATTGCAGGGCAAACAAAGAGAGCTGGAAGCACTCACCAAGCACATGAGTGAGCTCAAGAAGGCGCAAACCCAAGCGCTCGACATGGCGCACTCGGACCACAAATCAATGAAGGACCAGTTGGAATCAACGAAGAAGGCCTTGGAAACCTCACAATGCTCGCTCGAGCTTGAGCGAAAAGTCCATCTGTTTCAGCTTCAGAGATTCCTGACATGGGTGGCTCCAGTCAAAAGTGGTTCGCGACTGATCATGAATTCTGACGCCAATCTTGGACTGGCTGACCTCCTGGACAGCATCACGAACAAGGGGATCGAAATCAATGCCACAGCAATCGAGGATGATGTTCAGCTACAAACAAGATGGACGCTCACCAGATGCGATCCGTCAAAACTCAATGAATTACCGCCTGCGGACCAATGGCATGGGTCGACCGCTCTGCTCTTCCGCTTGCTTTGCTCGCACAATGAAGACATCGAAGCAGCTATCGAAAGGTCAATTGATTGCCCAACGGCTATGACAAAGGAAGATGTGTGCATATGGGATTGGGTGATTGAGCAATTTGTTCGAGTAATCCCCTCTGGAAGCATTGGCCCGCACTGGTTTATCATAGCTACACTGAGATGCATCGAACTCGTCGTGCGAAGCAAATACGCCATGGCATCTATGGCTGCTCACGTCCAGAGTATGAAGCCATATCTCGACGAATATTCGGCAACCACATCACGCAAACATGTCTTGATCGGAAGCCTTTGGCGGTGGCTCGATCAGGCCACGAAGAAAGGAGTTTCCAAGGATCTCCTAGAGTTCATTATCGAGGCCGTGGATCCTTCTGATCTTCTCACGGCTCACGACGGTCGTGTGATCATCAGAGATGGCGACGACTTGTTGATCATCGATGATGCCAACAAGACTGTTCTTGACATCAGCATCGACGATGTATTTCTCGACATTCTCACAGAGCAAAAAGGTTGGGAAAACTACTTCTGTATCGAGTTCGAGGCAGGCGCTCCTGGAGCGTACCTCAACAAGCCAAATGCTCATGCCACTCTAAGAGTTGAAGAAAGTCTTCCAAACCGGCATTGGATCAGAAAACACGCGCCTGAGCTGTTCGAGTCTGAACGTCAAGACGCACAATATAAAAAACTTTTAGAGATGTTGTGCCAAGCGGGAACGAAGACGCCCGGCGCATCGAACGAGAAGAAGCGCCGGCTGTGACGTGAGCCCCGGCAGAAAGGAAATCTGTGGCCATCAAAGTCCAGTTCGAAACATGTTCTAGCACAATGCTGAACACAGATACTTAAACGAGTCATGCTTGCCGTGCGATGACGTATCACGGCAATGCAAGAACAATAAACAAACACGACCTTGTTCCTGCTATCACCAAGCGCGATCTTTGCGCCATCACAACGACTGAACAAACCTCACTTGTCTTGAACGCATCAACGCTCAAAACGCGTCTAAAGCTTCGTGCAACATGGCGCCCATCGATCCAGACTTTTATAATTCCCACCTTTTCGGCATCTCCGCCCTGTCAGCCTACGCGCTCGTCATCACGGCTTCCCTCGGACTGATAGGGAGGACTCTCTCTCGCGCATATGGCAGCCTTCCTATCGCGAAGCGCACACGTGCTAGTGCTCCTGAAAGACGACATGATGTTCTGATCTCGGCTGGACTAGCAGCGCTCAGCTTCGTTATGAACATTTACCATGTGATTGACGCCGGCGTGACTTCTTACAGCGCTTGGTCAATCGTCAGCGATCGGGCTCTGCCGATCAACATATGGACATCTCCAGCATGGTAATGAAGTACTTCTTCTTGGGGGATACCAATCCTAATGTGATCCAGGTTTCCAAGCTACGATAAGCCCAGTGAGCTTCAGATAGGACGATGGCTTACGACTACCGACTGGTTGCAGGAGGTGGCATTCGCTTTGGGTGGACGGAGTAGGGACTACTGGTGGGCTCAACAGCTTTCAGCGGCGACACTGATCTGGTCGATCTTCGTTGCGATCGAGGGTAAGCTGACTTTTCCCAACTTGGTTCGCCCTATATTGACATGCAAAGGACGCCGACGCAACATTCCACATCTATGGTCGTTCATCCTGCTTGCGCATCTTGTCGGCCTCTCCACCGCACAGAACCTCTTCAACCTAACACTGCTCCTCACTCCGCTTCCACTCATTCGAAGAAAGCGCTCCAGCTCGAGGAGACAAAACACTTGGACTCCTCACCCAGTCCTGCACATTGCTTCGTTCTTCGTCGCGATGCTGTGCACGGCCTTGTTCCCTTACATGCGTGACAACCGCGCCCTGTTCATCACGTCCGCAACTCCGGCGCTCCTTACATTTGCCCCGCTTGTCTTGACAAATTCAAAGGTACGCTCCACCTCTCGCGAACTCCACACTTTCTGACCTTTTCAGCTCATGCCTGCCTCTTGGGGCAAAACCCACTCCTCCATCCACACCGCACACGCTTCCTCCAAGCCAATCTTCGCCACAAACTCCCGCCTGGCACTCACACTCCACCTCATCATGTCCACCTTTTCCCTCTTCCTCAGCATCCCTCCTTCACGGCAATCCTCCTACGACTACATCTGGTCCAAATACACGCGCACCCCTCTCACAACCTCGAACCGCCTCCGCATAGCCCTCACCAAGCTCCTCGGTTCCATCTCCGACAATCCCCTCGTCCGCAAGGTCGGCTGGGATGTCGTCCTCAGCGGCCTCACTCTCTGCGTCTGGACCGCCCTCCGAGGCCTCGACTCAACAGACGTCCTCACCGCAGCAGGCGTGCCAGGCGTGCAAGCCGCGAAAGCAGTAGTCCTCGACGCAAAATCAGCCGCACTAGACGCCTCCGCAGCCGCGAAGGAAGCAGCGCTCAACGCGACATCAAGCGCAAAAGAACTAGCATCCACAACCGCCGACACCGTCAGCTCGACCGCCAAAGACCTCGCAGCGACAGCAAAGGGCTACACCGACGCAGCCCTCGCCAGCTCAACAGCACAGGACCTCACCGCAACCACAAAAGAATACACCTCCACCGCAAAAAGCTACACCACCGCGGCCCTCTCCAGCCTCGGTCTCGACAACGACCTCGTCTCCTCCAGCGCGAGGGCGATCTCAGAGCGCGCCACCTCGCCCGTGAAACGCAAGCCCGGCCGCCCTCGCAAGACGCCCGCCAACGAGGCCGCACGCTCCGCCGTCACCATGCCAGCTACCAAACATATCAACGTCGACGACGACGACGAGGACGAAGACGAAGACGATGACGAAGACTACGCGCCTTCGAGGTCAGCCACCACGCAAGACGAGATCGAGCACGAAGAGGAGCACGGGCCCGTGGATATCGGGGAGGAGGCAGAGAGCGCGGCGTTGACTTGGGGTATGCTCGTGCTCGGGGGTCTGGGGTTTGCTGGGGCCGGGGTGTGGGGTGCGGAGGTTGTTGGTCGTTGAAAGATGATTCGTTAGTGACTCAGTAATGTACAGTATCTGAGACGTGGGTTCCTGGGGTTTGGAAGGCCAGAGGTACCTTTCGAGGGTGCTTGGCGCGGGGGCGTTGGGGGTTGTGCGTTGCTTGTTGATTCTGCTTTTCTCTCTCGCTCTCTCTCTGATTTTACAGCTTGGGTCACCGCTTTTCGTGACGAGGGTCAAGTTCATGGTATTTTTTGCGAGGTTTGCGGGAAAGAGATACCCGGGTGGATTTGACGGAAGAAGGCCAAGGGGTTACGATTGAGCGAGGCGTTCATGACCAGGTCTTTCGGGACCAAAGTCCATGACGAATACTCTGTGGTTCATAAAGTGTTGTAGTAAAGGAACAGGCGACATTGTCCTTTTCCCCGTTTCTCATTATGTAGGCTCCACACTAAGAGACATCGAGCACTTTACAGACGTTTGAATGATCAAGCGTTCCAGCCCTGAAAATGAAACGCCAACTACGATGCGTCTGCAATCCAACACACTTGCGAATTCATCCGCCCTAGCGTGGTCCAACAAGGAAACCAGCTCATGTAGACGTTCAACTTTTCATTTCAAAAAGAAAGCCCAAGCCCTTGTCCAAACCCCGTTCGCTCACAGACGCCCAAGGTGTCCCCCCATTACGCCAATTCCTTTTGTTCCAAAGACCCAAGAAAGCGTGGAATGCATATGCATGAGAAGGGGTTCATAAGTGTTGTGTGCTCGTTGCTTCTCGATCAGAAGAAGTGAGTGTGAGGCTTCGATAGCTCGTGAACTTCCATTTCCTGACAAGACGTGTTAGCAAAAGAGAGTTTTTGTTGATCAGAATGCGAGCACGAACCATTTTGAAGTTGTTGAGCTCCTCTTTGATCTGCTGAGCCAACGTTGGGGTCAGACGATTGCAAGTCGCCACATCACCACGCCTGTCATATTCCGTGCTGGACCAGACATCATGGAATTGTATACGAGGACTGAAACTGATGTTGCGAGACAGACCGCGGGGCGTTCCCGGGAGACTCCTAGAACTTTGTCCGAGCGTGTAGCGGTTGGCGACGGTGACGAAGTAGTCATCATTTTCAATCGTATGGGAGTCTGTACGTCGGTGGCCGGTACGTCGTGGCTCACTGCTTGTCCCGCTTGGAGCAGGTGAAGGCTGACCGTCACTGCGGACATCGAAGTTTGCACCGCGGGATTCGGATGTACCGTCGACGAGAAAGGCAGTGGGTGTCGCAGTTGGAGTGGAAGGGGCGGAGCCTTGAAAATGTCAGTATAGACCAGACAGATAGAGAATTGACTGACGCTTGAGAATGCCCCTTCTTACTGCAGCCAATACTTCGGCACGCTCCACTTCACCACCAACAATACTCCTCCTTTCATCATTGACCTTGCTTACGTTACCATCTCCCCCTCGAGACCCCATCGACATTCTTCCAACATCAACCGAGTTCTTCTCCAATTTCGGGAATCCAGTACCTCCTCCAGCATGGTCGTGAGGATTGGAATTCACATTAACCTGTTCTCGTTCAGCCTCTACCGTCACCATTGACACTCGGCCAACACTCGCTTGCAACTCTGCATCTGCCGAAGGTACTCCAACTACGGATTTGGGTCGAAATAGCCCCTTCAAAGAGCGACCGCCCTTCTTCATTCCCTTGCCCATCTTACGTAGCATGAGCGACGCAGAAGAAGCAGTGGACGAGATTGAAAGGTTATCCGTTGATCCAGTAAATGCGTTGCTTCGACTCGAGTAGATTCCGTTCCCCAGTCCGGTAGCTTCCTGCCGTTGAGCGATAGCCTCCTGATCGTCATCAAGCTCGCTGCTGAATTGTTCACGTCGAGCTCTCGCGCGATCCGCAGCAGGATCAAACGTCTCCCCAGAAACTCGTTTCATCTCTGCGGAACTACCGAATGAGAACGCCCTTCTCAATCTCGATTTGACACCCTTCTCCTTCGCTTCTCTTTCATTCAACGCTGCCATGGCGGCAACTGCCGGACTTTGTGAACCATTCGCAGAGTATGTGGGTGCTTCGGTCGCGTTTATCGGCTTGGATAGAGGTGAAGGATTGTTGATGCGCCTCACAGCGTCTGCCGAAGTGAAAGATCTGTTGTTACTTGAGGGAGAACCTGGTCGATAACCCTGACCGGCAGGTGATGTTTGCTGTCCATCCTGTGGACTCTGCATTGATGACATGGATTTAGCTGAAGTTTGCGACGAGAGATATGGGAGTTGATAATGAAACCGAATGAAACTTACCTGTGGTTGCATTGTATTGGTGGTGGAAGGCGCAACTCGTGTAGTAACCGATGGTGAAACGAGACCAACTTTCGCCGCTCCTTCCATATTGCCAAGGCTACTCCGCTTCCTATACCTTTTCGGTAGTTCTGACGACGGTGACTGTGATGGCGATTTGTCTCCCTTATTCAACACTTCGCCTTTGCCAGAATCTTCCGAATGAATCTGACCGTTTGAGTTTGTTCTAAATCCACCTTCAGGCCTCTGGTTTGCTACAGCAATCTGCTGAGGGCTGTTATAGATCTGGCCAACCTTTGCCGTTGTCGCAGCACTAGTACCAGTGATGCTGTCAAATGGTGAGGCTTGCGAGGAGCCGGCGCTACCAGTGCTTGAATCATTACGGCGGTGGCCGCGTCGATAGCGTTCCGGAGTCGTCTTGGAAGGAGATTCCTGGGCGACGGGCAAGGCAGTTTCGGCCGGATTGACATGAATGTCCGTCACAGAGCCGTGATCGTTCATATATGCTGGGACCTGAAAGTTTGTGAACAAAAGGGCGTCATCTTTAGAGTAAGGGTGTGCAGCTATGCCTGATGGGTCGGATGATATAGCAGAAGATGTAGTCGAGACTGAATCCGGTGCTGGATATCGCTGTCTATTGCTGTGGCTCTGCACAAGCGGTTGTCCAGAAGAGGACGAGATGGGGGCGGACGCCGACCGATTTTCATGTCTCAATTGAGGCGTTGTCTTGAAGGCGTACGGAGCAACGGGTGCCGCAGATGCTCCCCGATATCCTGAACCTCCACTGGACCCGCTATACTGTCCTCTCGATATTTGAGCCTGGCGTGACTGTTGTTGAGGAGTGGCCATATTGTGGAAGGCTTCCGAGGTGCCAGATCGATTCTGCAGGATGGAGATATTGTCGTTCTGCCTTATTGGTGCGAGTACTTCTGCCATGAAGCCAGGCACTGTGAAGAAAGAAAAGCCGCTTGTCTCTGAGACTGAAGTATCGAGGGGTATCAAAGTATTATAAAGACGATACTGTGGTGGGAGTATTCGTCAGCATGTTGCCCAGGAAATGCTGAAATCCTTCCCAGTGCGTAGGTGACCAGGATCATCTCGAGACAAAGGCAGAGACATGACGGGCAAGTTAGGAAGTCGACGTACCTCATTCGAAGAACAGTCCAGAAAAGTGACTATTCCTAGACGGCCAGTGTACAGAACGCAAGCAACACTATGAAGGGTCGAAGACAAAGGAGATTGCCTGCAGTTTTCGAATGAGAGTTGGAGTAGTCAACTGAAGTCAACAGACCAAAAAGCCCAACGAAAGGAGATGACGCGGAAGAGAAGAAGGCCGACGTGATAGGGCCAGATACAATCAAGCAGCCATATGTTCGAGACTGGTGACTTGATCCAAGATCTCCACGACCTATCTGGAAGTAGGAGTAGGTAGTAGAAGATGCCCTTGGAGTCGAGATGGACGAAGAAGAGACAAAAACGCCGTCCCAACGGCTGCCGACTTCGGGCGAGCAAGAGTCGGTGGGATTGAGTAAGATGTCGAAAAGGAAGTATGCCAATGACCAATTCTCGTAAAGAAACCAAGCAAGACGAAGTCAATTGAGCGGAGTGGAAGGGTTAGTCGGGTATGTCAAGAGAAGAAGATGTCGAGGACGAGAAGCGGACGAAACGTGGTAGTGCAAGCACGGGTCATGGACCCAAGGCTTTTTGGAGTGTCCCTAACCACTCCGAAAAGCCTTGGAAATAGCAAGCCCACTCACCACCCGCGTCTCGTCTCGCCTCGCATTTCGGCCTCAAGTCCCGCGCGTTGCTAGGTTCATGGAAATATATACAAAGGCCAACAGATGCGATGCTCTGGTATATGTAGTGTTTATTCAGTTGTGGATGTAGACCTATATTCTATACAGAGCTGCAGACCGACAGTGCAAAAGGCCTTGAACATCGAGTCTTTGTCCAACGCGCAAAGGGATGGCTGAGAGGAGTTGTACCGGAGCCCATGACGCCGTCCGAACTCTATTAGAGATGCTTACTACCTATACTTGGGATATGTTGCCCGCCAATATCTAATTGCACATTGTCGTGTAGTAGTGTAGCGAGATGATATGCAATGCATACGCATAAGGCTGAGATATAAATGACAATCACCATGACGGAGTACTGCAGCAACAATCACCCGACAACCATCTTGGCTATTTCAACCACAGGCATGTTGAAACGATCGAAATTGGCCAATGCGAAGTCGAAACTTCCGACATGGACAAGGTTGTTATGGGTGGTCTCTCCAAGGTATGAACAGTTTCTACACCATTGCATCGATGCAAAAGAGTGGACAGACATGGGCATGTTTCATACAACGTTCCGGCACTTGCTGACCATGTACATAGCATCATGTCCATCTTTGATGAGGGGTTAAATAATAAGAGTTTTTGGAATATCGAATTCAATGGCACGTGAAAGAAGAAAGCCAAACCGATCATAATGTTGTTTGATTGGTCGTCGCGTCACCAGAGCATCGATCGGAAAACGCGAATCCCTGTTGCCACACAAGCAATTGTCGACGCGTCAGAAAAAAGGGGGAGGGGTTCTCCACCCCGCATCCCTTTCTTGAGACAAACAATGTCCGTTTCGCGATTCCCTTCGCGGTCGTGTTTATATCTATTCTGTCATGTATCTCCCCCTGATCACATACCCACTCCCCGCGTGTCGTTCAATATGCTGAGATGTTGAATGCAAAGCACGGATACTACTTCCTCGCTTGATTGCCCTTCACCCGCTGCGCAAGTTATGGACACGCTCTGCCGATGACGTGTAAAGATGTGGCATAGTCCTGTGGTGCTAGATGTCCTTAATCTCAAGTCCCTTTCCCAACACGTGCGTCTAAGCTGAGCAACCAGTTATCCCGGTCTAGGCACAACGAGCTTATACCCCCCGGACATGTACACCTGCCCTTGCTCATCTCCGCATACGCTGTCGTCTCTTCGAAGTACAGCTACTTCGCCACGCGCTTGTGCGGGGTAAACATGATTCCGGCTACCCAATATAGACTTTGATCCCCGCCGATTTTTCTAGGATGAAGACGAAGGATGAAGGATAGAGGATCAAGGATCATAGATAGACACCGGGTGTCCATAGTAGTCAAAAGGCAGCTGTAGAAGTGCTCCTGCAGAAGTCGTGCGCTGGCTGTTCTCGCGGGCGTTGTTGTCTCTCAATGATAACGGTATATACCTTCCTTCCAGGATCTGCAAAGCACGATTAAAACTGGCATCTACGACCTGGTCATGTTATGTTTCTAAGATTACAACGACTCCCAGTAAGTAAGTACTGGACTTCGTCATCCCGGCATCGACAGTGAAGGTCTAGGACACGGTACTGTCAAGACAGCATGAATCACTCATCCCACACGACACACGTGATCTGCCCCTCGACCTCAATCTCCGCAACCTGTCGCCTCCACCTCCCCGTCTCCGTATCCCTCTCCATAACCACCACCCTGCCGCTCTGCTGCAGCCCCACGGCCACCAAATTCCCGGCGCGGTTGAGACTGAACATGCGCGGGTAACTGCCACCAGCCGGGAACAGCTCCAAAAAGTCCAATGCACCATCTGATCTGCCCTTTGCGAAAGTCCATGTCGAGATCGAGTCGGAAGGGATCGGGTAGGAGATGGGACGGGTGCTGGGATTGAAAGAGAGGTCGCGCCTGTTGCTGACGAGGAGGAACTCTCCGTCGGGTGAGAATGCAATCTCCGCTGTCACACCGGTGGATTGGCCTGTGGTCGTGGGTGGGACTGGATGGCCGGGTCCGAGACTGTTGTAGACGGCACCTGGTATCATGGTGAAAGTAATACCACCTTGGTTGGGTTCATAATGCACGCGGTAGGCGGTGATTGTCGCAGCGATCTCGCCGGCGAGATAGAAGACGTATTCGCCAGAAATGGGGTCTAGGGAGAAGACGGCATGGCGTGGGCCAGAGCCTGGCTCGGCGTAGAGAGGGGTGACTTCAGTGAGGATGTTTGTGGTTTCGTCAATGGCGAAGACGCGGACGAGGTCGGCACCGAGGTCGGGCACGACGATATATTGGCCTGTGGGGTCAAGGTTCGCTCCGTGTGGATGAGGAGCTTCCTGCCTGTTTGGAACAGGGCCTGGGCCCGCCATGCTGAATCTGAAGGTTTGCAGGAGTTCCATGTTGCCCGTGGAATCTACGGAGTAGGTTTGCAGCGAACTTCCAGTGTAATGAGGAACTGCGAGGGCGGCACCAGACCCGAAGAACGTCGCGCCCACACCACCTTCGAGGGCTTCTACACGCTGTATCTCCTCAAGTTGACCGGTGTTGGTTGTCCTGTAGGAGATGATGGTGCCATTACCGCTCTCATTTGCTTCATCAATCATGTACAGAATGTTGTTCTGCTTATTGAGAGTGAGCCATGATGGGGACTGCGCCAGGGAGTCGACGCTAGAGACGAGGGTCAAGTTGTATGTCCATTCCTGTCTCCAATGCTGGCCACGCCCTCCATGTTCTCCGAAGAATACACTTTGGGAACTCTGAGCACGTCCAATATTCGGGGTCAACTCCAGCGTGGTGACATTGCCGTCATAGGATGAGACATATAAATAAGTGGCTTGTACTTGGGCGAGTAACGCAACGAGAAACAGGACAGGGGCAAGCATGATTTTTGAATCTGACGTCTGCACAGCACGTCAAAGAGGCCCTCTGAACAGGAGGGAGAGGGGAACAGGTCCTCTTTATAGACGTTTTGCAGGACACTAACGAGCCAAGAGAAAAAAGAGTGGGACATTAGCAAGACTGATGCGGGGTAGCGGCATGGACAAAAGTCCGTTCAGACTCCAGAGTCCACACTCGTCCATACTCACAGGCACTAGTTCGTGCCACCATCACCAGGGTCATCCCTGCTTCCCACAGGGCCTGGATTTATTACCCGCTGCGAGATACCATGAAACTAGGTCTTGATCGGGATTTTAGCGCACAAACACAACTCTTCTCCATTCGAGTATACAAGTGCTCTACCCTGCCCAAGGCGTTGAGTTCGACAGTGTAGCCTCTTTTTGTGAGGCAACGTACAAGCGGTCATCATCAGGCTAATAGACTTGGTGTTGTGCATGATTGGTTACGAGATGGTGAGCCAGCAAAGTGCGTGGTACCGACCTATTTAACTGGGAGAAAAAGGTAGTCCTATATTGTGGATAACCGACATGTCTTGGACGACTCCTCGAAATGTCGGGCTTACATCTCGAGATCTGCTTCTGTATACTCTTTCTGGGTACATGCCAGACAGAATAATGTCATTGAGATGGACGAAACTTGCTGTATCTCAACGGTGCTTTGGTGCTCTATCTCGCCTATTACATCATCGTGCAGGGCGTCGGTGCATCTCCGCAATGACGGATTGCCTGCATCGTCAAACTTCATTTGTCGCAGTTGAATGCAATTATGTACTTGTATACCATATTTAACGAGCAATAATAATACCATCTAAATCATGGCAGCATCGCGACTTGACCGTATACACTTCCGCCAGCTGCTCTCTCACCGTAGACCGAGCATATTGCAATCCACACCCGCCACCCATTCATACAATCACACCTCGCGCCTCCGCCCTGGACGAAACTTCACATCCTCAACCAGTCGGTATGAGCAGCAAACCCATCGCAAGGAGTCCTTCTCCTCAAGACTACGAAGCGCACTTGGCAAAACAAAGATTACATGGTATCCCATACCCGTCGGCCTTGGGATCGGATTTCTGGGATTCGCTCAGTTGTACAAAGTCCAGCAAAGGGAGAAGGCGCGCATAGCAGAGGAAGAAGAGGCTCGTGGTGGTGGTGCAGGAGGAGGGGATGAAGAGCCTGGAAAGCCGAAGAAGAGGAAGAAGACAAGACCTAGTGGGCCTTGGTGAGTGGAATAGCAGTGTGGTGTAATTCCTGAATTCTTACTGATGCCATGTGCACAGGCAGGTTCAAGTCATGTCAACACTCCCATTGAAAGCCATATCCCGGATATGGGGAAAATTCAATGAGCTTCGAATCCCTTATTACCTCCGCGTCCCCGGTTTCAAGCTCTACTCCTGGGTGTTTGGTGTCAAGTAAGTCATATTGACATATATAACAAGACCGCCCCACGACTGACGGTCTCATAGTCTATCGGAGGTAGCAGAACCTGACCTCCACACCTACCCCAACCTCGCCTCTTTCTTCTATCGTCAACTCAAACCCGGCGTCCGCCCCCTCGACCCAAACCCAAACGCCGTCCTCTCGCCAGCGGACGGCAAGGTGATCCAATACGGCATGATCGAGCACGGCGAAGTAGAGCAAGTCAAAGGCGTGACGTACAGCCTCGACGCGCTCCTCGGCGCCCAAGCACACAACCACACCCACACCTCCAACATCGCCGGCTCTCCCAACTCCGCCCAACCGAGCCCCTCCCGCACACACGACCCAAAATCCCCCGACGCGGAGGTCATGTGCGACGACGAGGAGTTTGCAGAGGTCAACGGCATCTCCTACACTCTTCCCAACCTCTTCTCCGGCGGCCAACAACCCGACGGCAAGCCGACAGCCCACGAAGCACCGACAGACCAATCCACAACCCCTCCCGCCTCCTCCGAATCCGCCGTCCGCGCCGACCTCGAACGCCCCGACCCCGCCCACTCCTGGTGGTCCCCCCGCTCCACCCACATCACGCCCACAACCCTCTACTACATCGTCGTCTACCTCGCCCCCGGCGACTACCACCGCTTCCACTCCCCGGTCTCGTGGGTGGTAACAGCGCGCCGCCACTTCGCCGGCGAGCTCTTCTCCGTCTCCCCCTACCTCCAAAACAAGCTCCCCGGCCTCTTCACCATAAATGAGCGCGTCGTCCTCCTCGGCCGCTGGCGCCACGGCTTCTTCAGCTACACCCCCGTCGGCGCCACAAACGTCGGCTCCATCGTCGTCAACTTCGACAAGGAGCTGCGTACAAACAGCCTGCTCACGGACACGGCGGCGGATCGCGCGGCTGAGCAGGCGGCGAAGCGGGGGGAGACGTATGCGGGGTTTGCGGAGGCGACGTATGGGGGGGCGAGTAGGACGCTGGGGGGGGTATGCG
>Ga0181467_100498_pt1 | contig 19107 bp, 18 predicted proteins | sample InSIn5gowninarea_2_FD_119079 | JGI IMG/M metagenome (GOLD analysis project Ga0181467, IMG submission 119079) | Clean room microbial communities from NASA Spacecraft Assembly Facility at Jet Propulsion Laboratory, Pasadena, California, USA -... ... | reverse complement strand
GTAAGGAACGTACATATAGATAAATACACGGCGAAAGCATTGCGAGGACTGGGAAGGATACATATGCACGTAGGGACCTATTCGCAGCAGTACTCTTTTATTCATCTGACTCTTGTCTATGTATAAAATGCATTGCGCTGTGTGGTTTCGTGTATGTATGATAGCTCTGTGTTACGTACAGTACAGTATATGTACTGGCTTCTCCACTTGTATGTAGTGTACTGCATTTGCTTTTCTGGATTGTGAATGATCTACCACTCTGTCTGTCTGTGCAGTCTGGAGTAGGCTCTATAAGTTTTTACTCATTCGTAATGCTCGTCTGTGTCTTGAGGATAGGTTGTAATTCAAGATGACCATGAGGTTGTGAGCGAATTCCCACAGTGCACTTAATTCGGCCGAATGGCACGAATCATCTCGTCTCATATTACCAACCACGATCTTCTGACGCCCATTCATCATCAGCAGTGCCTTGGGCGGTCTTAGATACTGACCAATCATTTGGATCTACAAACTTGACGTAGCTGAGTGGGAAGGCGCCACAGATGCCGTTGCGCGTGCCGCCCAAGAAAAGCTCTAGATTAGGGCTGTGAACAGTCCTTCGTGGAGCGATAGGCATACCGAACTGTGAGAGGGTTAGCATGGCAGATGAATGAGAAGATGCCCGACTTACCACATTGTGGATGACGTCGCCGACTCTGAAGGTCAATCCACAATCTTGGTCGTTTGAGTCCTTAATAGCAATGACATCAAATGACGACTGTGGTGGTAAGTCAAATGCTAGTCGTTGAGACGAAGGCGGGACAGGAGCGGATGCATGGACTTGCTGGTGAGCTTGGGTATCGGGCGCCGCGTTGGACATATCGCGATTGCCATCACCGGAGAGCTTGTTAAACTGACTGGCTAGGTACTCAGCATTATTGTTGCTGTTGTCGTTCCCAACTCCTGTGGCTTCGGAGGTCAGAGGGTTGGTTTCGATACCTGCATTGCTGCCAGTATGTGCATCCACTGTACGATCAACCTGTTCGTCTTTGTGGTGGTCTTCCGTGTCTTCACCTTCGAAGCTGTCGGCCTTGTTGAATTTGCCCTTATCAATGATCCAGGATATCTCACGCTTAGCCAAGATGCCCATGATGTCTTGACACAACAGAGGATTGTGCGACATGTCACTGAATTGATGTTCGACATTTTCAACGCATGGGTGCAATTCACCGTCTTTGGAGAATGTACAGGATTCGTGCCATTTGTGAGATTGACCTAGGAGTTGTTCAACTCGTAGTCGGAAAGATTGACGAAACTTATCATCGGCACTGGCCTTGAGGTGGAGTGATTTAGCGGCAACCAAAAGTTCGGCAAGACAAGTGATAGATTCGAAAACTCCTAGGAGCGTATCGGTCACTTCTTCTAGACGGAAACTGGAAGCCATGGAATACAGGGCAACGACATTCGTAGGACGGTTTCCAAGGCCAACAGTAAGCTTCAAACCAGACTCCAATGCCCCTAGGTAGTGCAATAGCTGTGGAAATGTAGCACTGTCCTCATGGGCCAGAACTGTTGGCTTAGAGCTGCAGAGGGAGAGGCGTTTCTGGTTGTAAGATTCGTGTGAAAGCAATCTCTCCATGAGAAACTTTGGGACGTAGAATTCTGAATTGTCTTCGGTCCAGCTGCACAGGATCACGCGGATTAGGTTCTTCGAGAACGTGCTGTATTATATTAGAATGCGAATACGTATGGTGGGAAGCACACGTACCCAGGAGCTTCATGTGGCTTTCCATACATGTCGTCCCAATCATCTCTGGCCGCACTCTCACCATCTTGTTCGGAGTATTCGAAAGAGCCGTTTTCATCATCACCCAGCTTATCGACGCCAGTTGTCATCAAATCACTGTGGTTGGCCTCTTCAACTATCGGTTTCGACCAACAATCTGTGGAGGCCCTGGATTGAGCTGGAAGACCGTCTTCGATAGTGGTATCACATGTAGATTGTCCAGCTGCAAACTTTTGTAGCATCAAGCTGTTGCGGTACTCTGCTACAATAGTGATCGCATCTCGTACCTCTTCGTTGCCAATTGTCAAAGGATGCCCGAATGAGTTGTCGAAGACATCCTTGACGACATCGTCGGGAGCTCCCTCGGTAACCCACAGGTCATACAGGGCTGTTTGGTAAGCTTGGTACTTCACGAATCTGGCGATCTCTTCGCTGCTGCGATGCTCACCAACCATAGCTAGCTGCTTCAGAAAGTCCTTGTTGTGGTACCCCTGGGTTACTGCTCCTGCTCCAAACTTGGCTAGGACAACCTCGTCACTGACGTTGCTGCCGATAGTCAAGCCAAGGGCGCTGTAGGCAGTTGCCAGCTTCAGGTTGTACTCGGTCGTGTCAGATGGCGAGCACACTGCTTGCGGCTGAACTCGCTCAGCCATTCCCTCTTCGCATGTATCGGTATCTTGCCAAGTGGAACTGGTAGGAGTAAGGATGGCAGAGGTCAACGCGGAGGAGTGTGAGATGGGAGAGTCTTTTGACGATGTTGGGTGATTTGTCCACGAGGTTCGACGCCCAGGAGCGTAAACTCGTGCCATGTTTAGGATCCAAAGTTTTGTCGACTAACAGAGAAAGAAAATGGTATGAGGGTGTAAGGGAAGGAAAACAGATAGCAGCACAGCGACAATATACTTATGCTTTAAACCACAATGTATGCGGATCCACACTCGCTGCTGTGACAATATTCGAGAATTGCTTGTTAAGCTAAAATGAAGGCTCGTTGAGGTCAGCAATTCACTTCCGAAGTTGTCACCTGCCCACATCGAACGTCGCAACACTCTTGAACAGTGAAAACTAAACACACTCATACTCAAGTCTCAGTGGAGACTTGACTGGCTCCCTCTCCTAAGGTATCCAATTGGACCTGCTTCGATCTGCTCTATCTTCAGCTCGCTGTTTCTTGCCCTGAGCGTCCTATTCAACCTTGACAGTGTGTTTTGAAGCTTGAAACTCATCTCTGTAACCTTTCTCCAACGTGCTCAGCAAAACGCCTGCAGAAACCGCGATCGTAACATCTTTCTCGTAAGCTGCATTCGTGTACCTAGTATCATGGTGTTCTCAGGTCCAGCTTCAGCACTTTCTCGCAATTATGACATCTCCTCTGAGACCATCAAGTCTGTACATTATAATGATATAGTTTGCCTAGCTCCAGGAGCAAGCAACTCTGTGGATGGTATCAATTCGAATCCAAGTGTAACGGGATATTTCGATGAAAGCCACTCATATGCCTCTCTCAAGATTCCTCGTTTTTATGCCCCTCTTCTTCCTCCTCTCGTTCCTCCCAATTTTCTTCCGCCTTGAGGTTTTCCACCTGTCAACATAGCCCTTTGTCTCAGGTACTGATCCACAGTCTTCTGTACACTACCCACATCGTGCTTCGGCTGCCTCAAATAGAACAATCTTGCACGTCTTGGTCTCTTCGTCGCTTTCTGCGCAATCTCCATACTTTGCACTAACGGACTGAATACTTTGATATCCATCTCAGTACCAACTCTCGTTAATTGGTTTCGTAGCAAAACAGATGTGTGCGGTCCTCTCCATTTAACCGACATTGCAATTCCTGAAAACGGCTCTCCAGTCTTGAACGTTGCCATTATTATGTCTCCTGCCTTTGCGCCATCAGGGTTCTTCGGGTTGAACAGGCGTGCGCGCGCTCCTGTTGGATCGAGAAGTTTCATTTGCTCAGCGTCAACGATTTTAGCAGGTTCTTTGCATGCTTCGTGTTCAGAAGGAGGGTGTTCGTGAATTATGATTTTCCGTTTTCCTATGTGACATTAGTACAAAGAGATATACGTGGCACGATCAAGTCACATACCTTGATCAGGTCTTAGACGCTTTGGTAGTTGCGACCAGAACTGCTGTGGTACACCAGGAGGAAGTTGGAGTTTCTCGACCGGTCCGACATGAACAGAGACATGAGATCGAGTTTGCTGCGTCGGCGAGAGCACCGACCTCACGAAGCTTCGCCAGCAACATGTAGGAGTACGGAAGAGGCCTTTCTGTGCCATGTCGGTTGTGACCTGATAACAAATAGATGGAGCAATACTAGCAGTACTGCAAGGTTGATACGAATGTTAGACTCGGAAGTTGCTTCACTGCAGCCAGACGGACTGGAAAGGCTGAATTTCAGCCTTGTTACTAGGTATCCTTCCTGGACCCCTTTCATGCTCCCGTCAGACTTGTCTCCTCCAGCTTGTACGAATGGAACATGCATATCACAAAATCTACCTCCATTCTGCAACAAGCGTCCGATACTTACAATTGAATCACCAAAATGATAAGATATTTGACCAAAAAAGTTAGTATTTAGTATTTAGAGTCTAATCGTCTATCACTGTTTCTCCGAACCTGAACCCCTCCAATGCGAGATCCAAAGTCTTGGTGGATGTTGCTACTGTCCATACACCAGCAACCTTGTTCCTTCCACTGGCAAGAAAGTCTTCTCTCTGGGTGCACCATTCGGCGTGCCAAACACCAATTGACCTTTCAAATCCCACTTCTCTGGCAGACTCCAATTCTCCTTGACTTGCTTGGAAAAGTTTGGGATAAAGTTGTAGTGCTGTAGATTCGCACCCAAACCCTCTAGTGAAAATGTATCCCAGGTATGGATCTGCAACATACCGATGGAGTGCTCTGACCACTGGTCAAACGGCATACCAGGGTTCTTCGACTTCATGCCATCCAACGTCTCCTGGTCCTCGAACCATAGAACCGTGCCATATGCGGCTTTGTAGCCATCGAGTTTTGGTTTGAGGTTGTTATAAGCGTCCGGGAGGTTGTTTTTAATTGCATCGTGGCCTATATCCCAAAGCTTATCGTGCTCGGAATTGAGGAGCAAGACAGCACGGCTGGACTGGCTGTTGAAAGAACTGGGAGAATACTTTATTGTTTCGGTGAGAATTTCTTGAATTCTCGCATCTGAAATTGTTGATGATTTTTGGAGAGCATAGATCGAGCGCCTGCCAGCAATAGCCTGGAGGTATGTGGACGCCATCGTTATGTTCTGTTTCGGTGCCTTTGGGAATTTAGGCCGTCTGAAATTCCGGCCTTTGCGAGGATTGTTCTCGTTTGAGTTTGTGAAGTAACCGTAGAGAAGTGATGCCAAAGCGATGAAGAGAATAACACGAAGAATTTGGGGAGCTTTTATACTACTACGAAGACTTGATACCATCCTGTTCACAGGCGCCGCACCATTAGACGGACTTAAAACGGGTCCGTGCAAGCAAAAAGCAATATCAGGGTTTATCAGCCGTGACTAATGACGATGATAAAGCATAGAATTGCACAATGGGTATACTTGAGAACCTATTCAAGTACGAAGTACTCTGTAGGTACGTAGCATGTGTACAAAATCTGTTAGGTTGGGTATTACTAAGGTACGAAAAGCTTAACACTTTCTTAATTCCGCTCAAATTTCAATCCTCATCATCAAGCTGCACAGCCCTGTCACATGATTTGTCCGTCAACGATCTCTCAGCCTTGTCTGAAGCAGTGCACTACTCGAGGTCAACATTGTCAACGCGCAGCATCGACATTGTTCGCCAAGCGCATACGTTATGGCGCGGTCATCGTTAGGATACGTGTGCCGTACATGTCGGTCGGCTCTGAGAAGCACACAATCTACGAACATACAACAAGCTGCGGCCCGGTCTTTCAGCAGCACACCTCAAAACGCAAAAAGTATGTTACCTGACAATTCCTTCATAGTATTTATATGGGAAGGCGCCCTGATCGCCTCGATTGTAACCATATCTGGACTTGGAATCGACACTGACATTCTTTTCCAGCCCTTGCAACATTCACTCCAACCTCGTCTCCCGAGCTCGACGCTCTTCTCACATCCTGGCGCAACCAGGTCTTCCTCCCATCGGTCCTCCCGCCGCATCATCAGGCCCTCATATACAAGACGTCCCGACATGACATTCTGAATACACCACCGGGTGTCACGGTCACTGTACAAACCGTTCTTCCACCTACAGCCAAAAATGCTTCCAAAGCTGAAGAAGAGAACATCAAGCTCACTCCCATGAGTAGAAATGATAGACCCAACAAGAGTAAGAGCCTAAGTCAAATATGCGATCAGTTGGGCTCCACCAAAGACAGCGCAACATGGGACAACATCATCCCCTTCCTGGAGGGCTTGCAAACAGCACGCTACGAAGTCCCATACGAGTTCCTCGAAAAGTTAACCAGAAAAGCCAACGAGCAAGCACAATACGACACAATCCTCAGAGCCGCAACCATGGTCAAGAGAACAAGAGTCAGACTCTCACAACGACAAATCACGCGAGAACTAGTACTAGGCCTACACCAAAGAGCCGTGCATAGTTCATACAAACTCGCCGAACCCGCAAAAACACTAAAGAAAATCGTAAACACCCTCGAGGACAAAGAGCACTGCAGCTCCCTTTCACAAAAAGATCTAGAAACCGGCCACACAGACATGCGCCAAGATCCAATCGTGGTAGCAGCCATCCTCGAGCAAGCAAGCGCCACAGCCCTCACACAGCACAAACGCAAAGACCACGACGGCAGCGTAGCAAGCGCCGCCAACAAACTCGTTGCGCTCGCCCAAACCCTGCCAGGCGGTATAAGCGGCAGCATAGAGAAGGAGAGCAATCCCCTCGGCGATCGTTATGTGCTCGAAGATTTGATCCTCGTAAGCAGCGCTCTAACGCTAGCAAGCAAAGTCGATATGGCTCCAAGCCTGGGAAAGGAGGGCAACATCAAGCAAGCACTGGCTATACAGGAGCAGTTGAAGAAAATCAACGCAAGAATTGACGTGGTCAGGCCGAAGGTCGTCGCACAAGCGAATAGGAAACCAAGAAGGCCATTGCAAATGCTCGATGCCATAGCCAAAGCTCACAAAACATTGTGATTCTACTCACGGACGAAAGCCGCCGACTGGCCACGTCTTCCAGCTTAAATCCAAAATCTATGCGGTCTAGAGAGAAGACCCGTGTGCAACAGACTACTATGTATACCAATGTAATAGCCTACAAGAGTATATCTATGACCGCTTTCTTCTTTGCTTCCCTCCACACCCTTTGATAGACCAGGTGAACACGAAAAGCTATCAAGCTTTCCTGCCGCTAAGTCCCTCTCCAAAAGGTCCTCTGTGAACCTCTAGAAGAGCAAGTCAATCTCATAGAGGAGAGGAGCATCGTTGTAAGGTGCGCATGAAAGAGGTATTGGCCAGTGCAGTAGGCTATAAAAGCAGGCTGAGGAACAATCGAGTTTGGGGTGGAAGTATACGGAGCGAGAGGCAGTGACTGTGGAGCTGGAGTTGTTGACGGGAGCACTAAACCATGGGTAAGGTATGTCAAATACTTGTAGATATGGAAGAAGTTAAAATCACTACGTGTCGTCAATTCTCGCTGGACTCCTGAATTATTGTGTCAGATCTCGTCTTTGGAGAGCATAATTCTCCACAATGCACCATTCCGGAATATGCCCTACCACGAACCACTCCTCATCTTTCGTATGGTCCCATACCTCATCCTCCATATCCTCCTCGTCCATCTGCGGTTCGATCATGTCCCACATCTGCTCCGTGGAGAAATAGAAGCACCTCATTGCGTCCAACCTACTGGCGTCAACGACCGCTATCCTGACAGTGTTCGGGTCTCGATATGTGACTTCTCCAGTCTCATCGTTCGTGATCCATGGATGGTTTTGTCGTCTGTAAGCTTCTTCAAGAGCCATGTCATAGTCGTCGTAGAGGGATATGAAGTGGGTAGGGTCTGGATTCCACCAATCGAGGTGTTCGGCCATTGTATCGGGCGTGATAATCTGCCATGGATCAAGCTGAGATATGTTAGGATTGCCGGCAGTTATGCCACGGTTGAGGCAGTAAGGTGTTCTTGAGAGATTATCGTAAACATGGTAGAGGTTGAAGTTGTTGTTGTTCGGGCAGCGATGAGAAACGAAATCCTCATAGTTGATATCATCAGGATCGGAATCCTCCTCGTCAGAATCGGCAGAATCGGAATCAGAGTCCTCGTCAGAGTCTTCCTCTTCATCGGTGTCCTCGTACTCATATTCGTTGACGCCGTAGTTGTAACAGGATGTGAACGACATCTCAGATGACTGGACGCCGCGTGGAGAATAGGAACAGGCAGTCAAGGTTGGTGGCATAAAGAGTGTGCTTATAGCAGGATAATTGAGTTCTGAATTGAAGATTGCAGCACAGCAAAGAGTGAAGACAAATTGACTCAAACTTGAACTCGTGCCAATACATGTAGCAGACGGTGCATGGGCTGGACCAGAATCGAGGAAGGAGAGGTTGCGTAGATATGTGTTCAAAATGGAAAGTGCGAATATGCAGAGTTTCGCTGAAGGCCACGGGAAGGTGCATACCGCCGATATTCCATTCCGTCAGCTACTAGTGCAGAAGCAGACGGTTTGTTTGTAGCTACTCTTGTCAATTTTGTCTTTGTTGCATTTGCGTTTTGCTTGGAGCGATCGCCAGTAAGCTCGTTCGCGGCTGATGCTGCCCGGGAGCTCGTAGCATGTTCGCCTTCACGAACATCAAAGAAGAATGATAGTCCCATCACTATCGATCTTCGCCCGAACACCATGTAACACGACCTTTTCTTTCTTCTCCATATCGCCAACTGCTGCGGGTCCTCTGACTGCAATTTCACCCACACCACCTCCATCAGTCCTGCCTAGCTCACTCTCTTCACCGATAAGATTCATTTCTAGGCTACCCACGATAGGACCGACACAGCATATATCTCCTTTATCTCGGTAGTCAAGAATATTGCTCTGTGCTACAGGCCCGGCAACCTGATTAGCAGTCAAAGCAAGCGATACACGTGCACCAAGCAGAAGTCGTAAGGGACTAAGCGCTGACGAGTGAATCCGAGATGCAGGTGGTGTGTTGGCTGGTTGCTCGATGTACAGTGACTTTAGTTGAAAGAAGCCAGAAGGCAGATAGGTTGGCCTACCAGCACCAACCATTGTGCCTTGTTGAACGAGTCGTGCGTTACTCCAGCTTGTATATTTTGCACCAAGACCGCCACTCGCGAATAGCTCACCCAGTTGTCCAGAGAACCTCTGAATCGTATCAGCGTGTGTGACAATGACAGTCGGATGAAGTTTCTCCCGCGCAGACTTCGTAGCAGCAATAAGATTGATCTTCGATCCTGAAACAGAGTTGAGGAGGAGTGTTGAGCCGGAGAAGAGGGTAAGTAGTACCCAAGTGAGAGTATAGATTGATGTCAAGGATGTGGTGGGGAGGACAGAGTCAGCTTCCGTGAGCTTGTAGCCGCGCGAGAGAGTTGCTTGCAGAGCCGCTGTACCCGCCATGAGGTTCTATTCTCGCATCAGTCATATGTCACGTGAACGTATCGAACGGATAGTACCTTAGATGTATATTCAAATAGTTCATATCTCCCTGCTGCAGCTGAAGTCAAACTATAGATTGGCATTGGCTCATTGTCCTTGTCAAGGGGTGGGACTTCATTCGAGGCACTCGCTTTCTTCGCGTCGATAATCTCATGCCACGTTGCGATGTCGACGTTCCCATTGAACTCTGCCGGGACCTCGTTCCAGTCAAGATGGGTGTTTCCTGCTTTCGTAACCCAGATTATTCGGCGGATAGACTTGTTCCTCGGGAGGACTTCCTCAATTGCTACTGAACCGGCTTCAGCGATCAAAGTATCGAAATCTATTGCAGTGAGAAGGGGTGTGGTCTCTGGTGGTGTTTGATGGAATGGAATCAAGATGGGTGAGAAGTTGTAGAATGAGCCAGCTGCAAAGCATGTCAGCAGATATAAGTAGTTGTATAATCTGAAGCATACCAAATATTGTACACAGCAGCTCAGTTGAATCTGACAGGCAGACAGCTACCTTCCGGCCACCAGCATTCTTAATGGACTCTCCAATCACGTTGATGTCACTTGTCAGGTCTCTGAGATTATGCTCAATGATCTTCTCAGTGCCCAAGATTGTCGTGATCTTGGCCGATGGACCAGCGGAAGAGCCATCCTCCTTCTTTGGGCCGGTGACGGCTTGCCGCCAGATATCCCTTAGATCTCCATCGCGACCAGTCGTCCATTTTGAAGCTCCAGGGTCTTTGATTGCGAGGCCAGAGCGGAGGGGGTACCCGTACGGAATTTCAGTCGACCTGTACACAGCAGACTCACCAGGTTGTCTGATAGGAGATGCTTGGGTCTGCCGTGCAAGAAGAAAAGGGTGGACGTCTGCCTCCTTGCCAGCAAAGATGGGATAGATAACAACGATCAATATCAGCCCCACTATGATTGTGCTGGCCCAGTTCCATTGAGAAAAGAAGTCACCAATGGCGCTATCGATCTGAGCAACGACGTTCTGTTCCGCCATGTTCACGATATCACATATGTTGTACCGAAGAATGCTGCTAGCGGAAATAAAAAAAGGTACGAATGGTTGTTGTGCAAGAATACAAGAAGCGGGATGGCCAAGGCTGACGTCAGCAGCTAGATATAAATTCGGGGATGTGATAATGATAATAAAAAGCAAGTTGCAAGTGAATAAAAAGCATACAGTGCAGCATTGGCCCTCCATCACCATTCAATCACAGTATGCAGGTTTCATGCTCTCCAATACGATAAGCCTCAGTGTGTCCCAAGGTTGTGCTCGTCTATGTTCTTCTGGAAAGCCGATTTGTGGCAGTTGGAGGATGCCAGGTAGCTACATACTGTAGTTAAGTATCAAGTGGTCTGGGAATGCACAGCAGATTAACATGTAGTCCTTAATTTGTAAAGTTTGCTGCAAACCGCATAGCCATATACGCCTGACTGGAAATAAAAATTCCGTCTGTCTTTGTGACTGTTAAATTCGAGTAGACATCTCTACCAACAATGGCCTGCCGCGAATACTAGCTAAATCCTACCCAACCCTCGTCCCAACAGTGCTTGCAAGACTCAATCTACATAGAACACCCCTACCCTACTCAGCACCATCTATAACTTGCTGGGCAACTTGTCGTATCCCATCTTGTTTCCGCCCTCGCCAGCTGGCTCATACATCTTACGACTTCTGTCCATGGCTTCCACAGCTTCCACTTCGATTCTGGTCACCAGCTCATTGCACGTTGGAATATCGTGGATGAGACCGATCACCTGACCAGCAGTCCACACGCCGTAGTCCTTGTCTCCATTGAGGAAAACCTGACGCCCTCGCTGACCAGAGACATATTGTTGCACCTCTTTGAACTCGCCAGTTGTGCTTTCACGTTCAACCTTTAGAGCAGCCTCTGTAATCTTATTTCGGAACAATCGGGAGGTGTTTCTCCACCGTCTCAGAAGAAGGTCGGTGTCAGTCTCTTGTGCATCAACGATGGCCTGCTTGATCTTCTCATGAATTGGGGCCTCGACTGTGCACATGAACCGTGTTCCCATGTTGATACCCTCCGCGCCCAGTGCAAGGGCTGCGGCCAGACCTTGGCCATCTGCAAAACCGCCAGAAGCAATGAACGGCACACCAAGCGATTGTCGCGCCCGGGAAAGGAGAATGAAATTTGTAATGTCGTGCTCTCCAACGTGACCAGCGCACTCGAAACCGTCAATGCTGAGGAAGTCAACGCCGAGCTTGACTGCCGAGGCGGCGTGCCTGATTGTGGTGCATTTGTGTAGAATGATGGTGTCGTGCTCCTTCAACATCTTAATGATCGGACCGGGAGAGTTTCCCGCCGTCTCCACAATGTTGATGCCTTCATCGATCACGACTTGCGCGTACTCTGTGTATGGAGGAGGGTTGATCGTCGGAAGAAGTGTAATGTTGACACCAAATGGCTTATCAGTCATCTTCTTGCACTTCCGGATCTCCTTTCGCAGGTCTTCGGGAGTGGGTTGCGTAAGCGCAGTAAGCTAAGAATGATGTGAGCCTCGTTCATTGTGGGATAAGGAGGATGCTCACTATACCCAGACCACCAGCATTCGACACAGCAGATGCAAGTTCTGCGTACCCAACCCATTGCATGCCACCCTGAACAACAGGCACTGTAGCTAGATCAGCGACCGTGATCCCAATCTAAACGACGACATTGCATTTACCTTTAATGCCTAGCCGGCGCGTAAGCTCTGTATTGAAAGGCATTGTGACTAGTTATCTCCTCTGGCTAAGTGTATGTTGAGCAATGACCGGTTTCGAGCAACTCTCAAACAATTAGAAATCACGGAACATCTATGACCTATATGTTATTGAGGTACCGAGATGGAACAGTACCATTACAAACCGATGGTCCTCCAGCCCGAGGCCGCATGCGCACCATTTGCTTGCCTTGTGCCTCGGCTCATGTGCAACCCCAGCGATGGCCAGGCTTGGCACGCGCCAATACTAATATGGCTGTCCGTTTCAATGTCTTCAATTGCGAGGTTTGAGTAACGGTGGTTGTGGAATTCAAGATTCTACAATGCTTTGTTCACTGGCCTGGAGCCCTCGAGACCATACGGAGGCGGAATAACACTTGACCTGGAATTAAAGGCAACTGTCAACCCCTTTACCCCTAAGATGAGGAATGGCAGAGATTCATATGGACAAGCCAATGCAAGTAGTCATTCAACATTGGTTAACTGTCAGCAACAACCTGCATTCATCGATATTGAACGATGGAAGTGAGAGGATGTTGATCAAGAAAACTTGAATGGAACCCATCTGAGTATCTTACATCGCTGCTCTTTTGCCAGAACAATGATGTCCTTCACACTACTCAAGACATCACCAAAGATGCATTCAATTGACAAAGAGTACTGCATTGCATATTTTCTCCATGCTTCTTTAGCTTGCTGTCTGTGTTAGTTCTTAGCACAAACTTCCTGCCAAAGGCTACCTTTCAGCAGAAGCTAAACCACTCGACAAGAAATACTGACAATGCAGGACAAAAGTTACAGAAACACAACAAATCAAATTTATAATCTATAATCCAAGCATAGCACCCATCACCACATCATGTCCCTTCACTTCACCTTTCCCTCTAGCTGGACCTTGCTACATAGGCATCAATCAATATGTCAAGGGCTACTCCTGACGACCAGCTGAAGTTTCTCTTGAGCTGTGTCAAATTCTCAAATAACGGAAAGGTAAAAACCCACATCCAGTCCTTCTGACATGATGCTAACATTGACTATAGATAGAATTTGTGGAGGTCGCTCGTGAGTGTGGTGTAGTGAGCAAAGGGGCTGCGTGAGTATATCATCTGTCGTGACTGTTGTTTACTGACCTCCACAAGAGCCAAGAGATACGAGAGGCTCCTGAAGGCCAACGGCATCCAGCCAGGTGGTGGTGCTGCCACAGAGAAGACCTCTGTCAATCCTCCTCAACGATCAAAGAAGTCTATCAAGGCTGAAGCGGCACAGAAACGAAAACGAGATGACTCACCTGGTTTCAGCAAGACCGAAGCGACCGACGAGGTCAAACAACGACCACCGAAGCAAGAACGATTAGATATGCCCTTCATGCACGAAGTCCCACAAGGGTTCCGCCCTTTACCATACAGCCACCTAATGCATCCGCAACAGCCGTTCATGCATCGACAAATGCCACCGTTTTTGCACCAAAACATGGGATCGAACTTAGGGCCACTGCAACAACAAATGATGTCGCCACCGCACAATCCGTATGGAATGATGCCAGGTTTTCCGTCAGCTTCTCACTTCATAATGCCACAACAGCCGATACCACCTTTCCATTTACAACAGAATACACCCACGCCAGTCCCAGATCACAACATCGATCTAAATTCCTTTGAAGATTTCTGTTGTCCAGAGCTCTTCAGAAACGATGGTTTGAATCCATTACCTCAGGTCGGTAATGCACCAGAAGCCAAAGCGTTCGATCTCTCTGCACCACAGCCCTCCTTCGAAGAAGCGAACCAAACAATGCCCATTCGTTTTCAACCTACTGACACGGACATCCAAGTGAAGACAGAGCTCAATCAATCAGTGGTTCCGGCACCAGCAAATCCAGACTGTGATTGGCAGAATATCAAGACGGAGAGCGAGAAACCAGAGTATCAGGAGATCAGCAGCATAAGCTCGACGAAACCCTCTGTCCCAGTCCATCTTGCTAGCCCAGAGACTGTTGCACCCATATCAACATCTGCAGCGAATGACAGACCACCAGCAGCAATACCAGCAGAAGTCCAATCCAAGGGCAAATGGAGCGAATACTCGCAAGAGGCCAGCAACAACTGCATATTCATTGCGGATTGAGACCAAGTCCTGAGTTGCTTGCAGCAAACAGTGATATTCAAGATTCCTGTCATTCATGCACAGCAGCCTGGGTGGTACCAATAATATTCATGGAGAAAGCGTAAGTATGAGCTCAGAAGGCTAAGGAGGCAATTGTTAGAATGGGGCGATGAATATAAGGAGGTTAACGATGGCACATATCAATGCAGAAAACTGTTCGAGAAGTCCGTAGGCGCTAGAGAGTGTTGCTGGACTGGCGCCGCATGGTCTGCCGCACAGCTCTGGCTTAGGAGAATTTGACAGGCTCGACACGCCCCCTCATCCTGCAGTTCCGAATTTTCCACTCTCACTTCCCCGTTACAACGTCAATATAGCAAACACTGATAACCACAAACTCCACTATTGAGATCTTCAATGCCTTTATATCATGCCTTGCTGCTGTGGACAAGTCCAATCATCCTCGTCCACACTTCCAGCACCCACTTGGAGTATCAAAGCCTTGGATCGCTAATTCCTTCGTCGCAAACAATCAAAGCTCATGAGCACGCCAGGTAAGGAAACATCCAGTCGCAGGAGTGAGCATCAGAAGACCGAGCGCTGTCACCGTGTCGGGAAAACATATCTCCCTGAGGAGATTCCTCTCCAATACCCCTCCCTCCGCCCGTTCGTTTGCGATTTCCCTCTATTTAACGTCCAAGCTTCTGGATCTTGACCATCGAAGTGTCTTGGTTGTCGCCGGCAAAGGAGCCGATCTTCTTCATATTATTCTCTCTTTTCGTCCGATCTTTTGGATCCAATTTGGCCATTCTTTCGATCTTCATTGATCCGATCTGATATTTATAGTTTTCCTTTCAGTCCACCACAAGCATCATGTCTCAAGCCCGCCCAAAGCAGCGAGTCTTGGTTCGCTGGAACGGTAAGAGCAGATATCATGAGAGGAATCAGATAAAGGACGCTGACAGCAATAGACGACCTCGACAAGTCCCTCCTCCTCTTCATTACCCACACATGCACCGATCTGGGCATTAAGATACCATGTCAGTCTCCTGGAGAACTGCGAATGGCATGACTGAGTTTAGTAGATGAAGAGGTTGCTCGACGAATGGGCTCAACTTTCACGGAAGGTGCTATTCAACAGCACATTGCCAAGCTCCGGAACAAGATGGCCGAACTCAACGTTGCTCCTGTTCCAGGTCCTCCAAGACGAGGTGCAGTCACCAACCGACCGTCTGGTGTGTATACTCAGAAGACCCGCACCGGTCCTCCTCCACCTCCTCCAGCCTCAGCGGCCACTAGAAGACGATCGACCACGGTTGCTCAAAGTCTATTGGGTGAAGAACAAGAGCAAGGCAACGGCGCACGAAGGACCGGAAGCAAGCGAAAGGGCAGAACCTCACAAATCAAGCGCAGCGAATCCGATGTTGGCGAAAGTGACGGAGAGTTCGAAGATGCCGAAGACGCTCAGTACACCAATAGCGGTTCCAACAAGCGTAAGCGTGGCGGACGCGGTAATGGAGGTCAATCTCGGGCCCGCAAGGTCAGAAAGTCCACTCCCGACCCCAACAATGACCCAATGGTTACCGCGATCATGCAACGCCTGCAAGAAGCTGACTGTGAATTTGACGCACAGGCCGCTGCTATGGGTGGTGATGTTGAGCACGATGATGTTGAACACTCTGTTGGCAACATTGATGGTCCAGCTATGCACCCACGAGGTCCCCAGTTTGAGTACTCTCAGTACGCTCCAGCTGGTCAAGGACACGCCGAAGATGAAGAAGAAGAGAACCTTGTTGCTGGTCGTTCGAATACTGAGTTCCTACCTCAGTTTGATATGAGTACTCATGCTCTTTATGCTCAGGATGGCCAGGTTAGCCCAACGTCGCAGATGGTGAGTGGTGGTTCTTGTCTTGAACGAGCTGCTGGCTTATTGGATCAGCCACAGTCAATGCCATACCAGCAATTTGATGGTCATGCTCAACAGCGGTTCATGTACAACTTCTCTCAACCAGTGAGTCCTACCCCATGTTCGAAAACTGAAAGAAAACTTACTGATTCATCTGCAGTTGACCAAGAACAGCGGTTACGCCTCTACACCCCAAGATAACATCGACTTCGGTAATTGGCAACCAGGTTTCGCCCTGAGCAGCTATTCGCACAACGCTATGCCTCCCCCACAATCACCATGGCCAGGTACCATCGGCGGCATGAACAGTCACCAAAACTCCATTTCATCCACGCGAAACCCTTCAACCACCTCAAACTTCAGTGCTCAAGGTCGTGGTGATGGTATGGCGCCTCCACAGACACCTACCTCGACTGGTTTTGGTGCTCAGACCTTGCCGGATATTGCTCAGCCATCCCCTCAAGGCGTTGCTGGTTTATCCCAAAACAGCTTTAACTCTCCTGAGCACCAAGGTTATGATTCTGCTTTGTTTGTGAACCAGGATAATAGTACGGCCAATGCTGCAAGCTCTGGGTATGATTTCAGCGACGAAACGCTGTTCGGTGGTCAGTTCGACTTTGGAGATCAAGTTTAGCTTGAGACTGAGCCAAAGACAGTGCAAGGAGATAAGCCGGTATAGCTATGAATAGTGCTATATACCATCCGCGAGCGTTTACATCGGGCTGTGATACATTTGCGTTTACCTAGGGTACCCGCTGGGGAACTGTGCGGCGTTTCAATGCAGTTGCAGCCATAGTCCGATCCTCGGAAGCTATTTGCTTTTGCTTTTGCACTTGCTTCGACACAAAAAGTCAGCAACTGATTACATTGGTAATCTTTTTAGACAAGGTGCAATTTAACACTGAAATGGTATGAGATTTGCTTTCGATTATGATTCTCTACACATAGTCGTAGTCAGAAGGAGTTTGTCCTGCTGTATCGTCGTTTCCCAATTTGAGATCGATATGGAGCAGGACAGTGACCATGGTATCATGTTGCGCTTCGGAACACAGGAGAAGTGGTTGAAGACAAGGCTGGGAGGCATCACTCGGAGTGAACACCAACAATAGAGCTAGTCTGCTTTTAGCCTTAGTGCCGAGGATCCACCTGAGCATGCGGCTTTCGAATGCGCCAGAAATTCGAGAGGTGATCCCCGAGATTTTTCTACAGTAGCATTTCCAGCTTCCATTTCATCCAAACAGAAGATTATCTCATCCTCCTCACGAACCATCATCTGATTCTTGTTCTTTTCTCATCTTCCTGTTCCAGAGTTCGCATATAATCCTTCATAATGCAGCGCGCCCTTTCATCTAGTGTGCGATCAGCACTCTCCTCAGCATCCCCATATTCTCGAGCATCCGGCCGAAGTATACAACAGTTACGATTTGCGCACAAGGAGCTCAAGTTCGGGGTGGAAGGCCGAGCATCACTACTGAAGGGTGTTGATACACTAGCCAAGGCTGTTGCAACAACACTAGGTCCCAAAGGTCGAAATGTTCTGATAGAATCGAGCTATGGCTCTCCTAAGATCACAAAAGGTAGAATGCCATCAACATAACTCTCTCGTCATCACTAACGCATATTACAGATGGTGTCACCGTCGCCAAAGCAGTTACGTTACAGGACAAGTTCGAGAACCTCGGCGCACGATTAATCCAGGATGTTGCCAACAAAACCAACGAGGTTGCTGGTGATGGAACAACAACAGCCACCGTCCTAGCACGAGCCATCTTCTCCGAGACCGTGAAGAACGTCGCTGCCGGTTGCAACCCCATGGACCTTCGAAGAGGTACTCAAGCCGCCGTCGAACTCGTCGTCAACTACCTGCAGAGTAACAAGAAGGATATCACCACAAGTCAAGAGATTGCTCAGGTAGCCACAATTTCTGCTAACGGTGACAAGCACGTCGGTGACCTGATCTCTAATGCCATGGAGAAGGTCGGAAAAGAGGGTGTCATAACTGTCAAGGAAGGAAAGACCATCGACGATGAACTCGAGGTTACCGAGGGTATGCGATTCGACCGTGGTTTCACTTCTCCATACTTCATCACGGATACCAAGTCGCAGAAGATCGAGTTTGAGAAGCCCCTTATCCTTCTTTCTGAGAAGAAGATCTCCGCTGTTCAAGACATCATCCCAGCTCTCGAGGCCTCCACTCAACTGCGCCGACCTCTTGTGATCATTGCTGAGGACATTGATGGTGAGGCATTGGCTGTCTGCATTCTCAACAAACTTCGAGGTCAACTCCAGGTCGCTGCCGTCAAGGCTCCAGGCTTTGGTGACAACAGAAAGAGCATTCTTGGTGACATCGGTATTCTCACAAACGCAACCGTTTTCACCGATGAGCTTGACATAAAGCTTGAGAAGGCTACTCCCGACATGCTTGGCTCGACTGGAAGCATCACCATCACAAAGGAGGACACAATCATCCTCAACGGCGAGGGCAGCAAAGATTCCATCGCTCAACGATGCGAACAGATTCGAGGCGTCATGTCCGATCCATCCACCTCCGAATACGAGAAGGAGAAATTACAAGAGCGTCTTGCTAAGCTCTCTGGTGGTGTCGCAGTCATCAAGGTTGGCGGTGCCTCCGAGGTTGAAGTCGGCGAGAAGAAGGATAGAGTAGTCGATGCTTTGAACGCTACACGTGCCGCCGTTGAAGAGGGTATCCTCCCCGGTGGTGGCACCGCTCTCATCAAGGCCGCCGCCAACGCCCTCAAGGATGTCAAGGTCGCCAACTTCGACCAGCAACTCGGTGTGACTATCGTTCGAAACGCCATCACCCGACCAGCCCGCACAATCGTTGAAAACGCCGGTCTTGAAGGCAGTGTCGTGGTCGGCAAGCTTATGGACGAATTTGGCAGTGACTTCAACAAAGGGTTCGACTCTGCAACCGGTCAATACACAGATATGTTGAGCGCAGGTATCCTAGATCCCCTCAAAGTCGTGCG
>Ga0181467_100350_pt2 | contig 19150 bp, 21 predicted proteins | sample InSIn5gowninarea_2_FD_119079 | JGI IMG/M metagenome (GOLD analysis project Ga0181467, IMG submission 119079) | Clean room microbial communities from NASA Spacecraft Assembly Facility at Jet Propulsion Laboratory, Pasadena, California, USA -... ... | reverse complement strand
TTTGTATGGTATTTCATGATGCAATGACAGGTGTATCTTCAACAACAGGGGAATATTGTGCAAAATATGGATTTTTAGCATCACAGGATTATTGAGACAATTGTTATGACAAGAGTAGTAAATTTCACCTTTTATAAAAAAATCCAAATTCTTTGCCTATCAAGGAGTTTTTAAAATACCAAAGTCCAATAACTTATAAAATAGGAATAAGATTAGTTATCTGGGTTAATATTGTTATTATATCGTGAACTATTGCATTCAAACAAAATTCTAAATTATCAATTTCCTTTATAATTCTAATAGTTCCCATACGATAAACTACTTTTTTCTTTCCCTTCTTTAATTGCTAAATTTTAATTAAAATTATCCTCTTAAGTTTATCTAGATTGTTATTATTATCATTACTCTGTTCTAAAAACCATTTTAATGTTTTAACATGTGAAAGATAAATTCGATTCACTGTTTTATTGTTGTAAGGTTTTTATTGATATTTTACTCGTCTCTAGTGTTTCTAGAATGTGTTGTGTAATATCTTGTTTTGAATCCAAAATAATTTGAGTTCCCCTTTTTAACAAGAATATATGCTAAGTTATTCAATCTTTCTTTCTTTTAATATAAAGAATTCATGTTGATTATCCTAGATGATTATTGCAAACCATTGAAGACTATTATGCTTTTTTAACATGACTATTTTAGTTAGAGGTGTATTATTATATTTTGAGAGTTTACCTATTTCTTTTAAATAGATATTGTACCTTCAATTAAATCCATCATTATTATTATCAAAATAAACATCAATATTATTTGGTTCAGAAAGTTATGCAAGAAGTGTAAGCATCTCTCTAACGTCATTATCATTTTTCACAAGTGCTGAATCATTTATTACAGAAGAAAACAATATAACTAATTGTCTACGAACTCCAGTAAGATACAATGAATAAGGAATAATTTGGCGTCAAAAGTATCACCTACCAATGCTGATAAACAGAAATCAAATAACAAACTTTTCAAGGGAAAACCAGAGACACTGTTTTATATTTCTCTATAGCATCTGGGGTTCTCTACTAATTCTTCAATCTCTGCATCTTTGAGAAATTTATTTAAAAGTTTTATGATATCTCTTACGCTAACTGTATTACTACCTATTTCTAGAATTCCTAATCTGGTTGCAATTCTATCTATATCTTTAAAGTTATATCTAGAATCTATGAATGTATTATTAGCTAGTTTTCCTATTCCATAAGTGTCTATCTGAATAGGAATATATTCCATCAGTCTTTCTATTTCTCTAAATATCCATGTGAAATTTTGTTATGAATAATATGTAAAGTATTTTGTTTATTATCATTGGGAAATATGTAAATTTTTAAAAGTATATGCAAAACAGAATATTCAAAACATTATTTTTAATCTATTTATTATATCTTTTTGTATTCATATAATATAAAATCTCAATTATATATGCAAAATCTACCTACATAATTATGCAGAATTTACATATAATTTAACTAAATATGTAATTTATACTAAATATACGCGATATTTACATATATATTACAATATATGCCATAATCATTATATAGTACATAGATTTAACTGATCATATGAATACTTCAATTTTAAAAAATCAACAATACCAAACTTGTGTAGATGCATGTAACAATTGTGCAGAATGTTGTGAGGCCTGTTGTACAGAATGTATGTCAAATACAGAGATGGCAGGAATGATGGGAAGATGTATGATGATGTGTCGTGATTGTGCAGACATGTGCAGAATGACTTCTATGATGATGGCTAGAGGTAGTGAGTACGTAAAACAAATGTGCAATATGTGTGCTGATATGTGCGAAGCATGTGCAATGGAATGTGAAAAGATGGGTGGAAAAATGGAAATTTGTAAGCAATGTGCAGACATGTGCAGAATGTGTGCACAAGAATGTCGTAATATGATTCGATAATAAAATAAATAGAAAAAATAAATAATACCAAAATTATTAATCTTTAAAATCAAAATCTTTTTTTAATTACCGTTATCTATAGCAATACGAGATAGATTATATATTGAAAATTACAATAAACAAGATAATATATCAAATTAAAATAAATTCTAAATGATGAGTAAATTAATTCGATTTTACTACTATTCACTTATTATTACTATAAAGAATTTTAAAGAGTTCGTAGTAGATTATAACTATTTGCCATATATATCTAACAACTCTATTTTTGGGTGTAAAGGTCTGAGGCTGTTTGCAAACTATTTGTCAAATGAGCTATAGTTTTGCTACTTCTATATTAGAAAAATAAAGGATATAACTGATTTTAAAGATCAAGAAATGCTAAAATATGAAATACATACATATTATTTGAGATTTAATAACTAATTTAGAAGTTATATGCAATTTCTTTGTAAATATCGCATAATTATTCTAAATAGTATACTATTATTTTATTATAAAAATTGTGAAATATTTAATGTTGTATATATAGACATATATTTATTATAATATAATATGAATGCATTACCAGTCTGACTATTTGCTATATTGGAGCTGTATCTTATTATAAATTTCTGATTTTCTCTCAATTTAATTCTAAATTCTATATGTAGTCAATATTTATCATAGTTTAAATTTTGAAAAACAATTTAAAATATCTTTCTAATACTAAAATTTAAATACTACGTAATAGAACCTTATTACAGGGAAGAAACTAAACAGATTTAGATTCTAACTTTTGTTTTACTGTTTGAGCTGCTTGTTGAATACCTTGTTTTATTTTCTCTTCTGCTTGACTTCCAGTCAAGAAGTTACCAATCTTTCCTGTAGTTGGTAATTCATATTCAATAGTATGAATAACAAGAGTATAATTTTTCTGCCCATTTTGGAATTCTTGAATACTTTCCCAACGTTTAAATGGGCCTTGTGTTTGTCTTGTAACTAATTTTTTGTTTTGTTCCTTGTCTACAACTTCTAAAAGCATGTTATCTCTTTTTCCCATATATTCACCAGTTACTTTCATCTCGGAACCTTCTTCACTTTTTTGACCTGAAACATTTTCTGATTCTTTGACAATTTCACTAGGCCACGCTTCTTTGATATTATCTGGATTAGTATAATATTCGAAAACGCTTGCTATCGGTGCATTTATTTCAATTTCATTTCTAATTGTTGTAATGATTATATTTGTATTACATACTATATAACTAATAGAGTTAATATGTCCATTACATAGACATAAGTCTTATATAGTTATGTAAAATGTATAATTAAAAAGTCTTAAATCATCTACCAAGCTGTTTAATTATCAAAGCTCCATTATAGTAGTAGGTTATGGTTATTAGATTAATAAAATTATATCAATATAATATACAATATATTACTATAGATTCCTAAAACCAAGCAAGACTAACGTCACCAGAGCCTTCTATGCTTGTATAGTGGGTATGTGCTATGGCATTTTATCAATAAAATGTTTTATAGAAAGAAACTCAATAAATATCACCTACTGTAGCACATGGTGTTACGGGTTTCGGTCCCGTTCGCCGAGACACTATTATGGTAGGGAAAGGTCTAAAATCGGACTGGCCGAAATAAGCCTCTTACCTACAGAGGATAACTACAAGCAATTAACATTTTTATCCTTTCAGTGGACAATAGATTAAAATAAGTAAATCATCTATGTATTTTATATGAAATACCGAAGCAGGACAGAAATAGTGAGTAATATACTAGAGGCAGCTAATGGCGGAGTAACCAAGACAAAAATTATGTATAAAGCTTATCTTAGTTATAACCAATTACGAGAATATCTTTCTATCTTAATTGAAAACAATCTAATAGAATATCTTGATGGAACTCAAACCTATAAAACTACAGAAAAAGGATTAAATTTACTAAAAATGCATAACGAAATGGCAGAATTATTACAAAATACAATCGAAACAAACTAATAATTCAATCTTTCGATATACTAAAATATACAGTACTAATTTTTATAGTAACTCTACATTAATTTCTATTTTAAAAATAAGGAAAAGTAAATCTTAAATCTACTCTTCTTTATCACCATATATTGAACTCTTATATTTGAATCGCTATCAATACTACTTCAAACTGGTCTTATAATACCTAAAAATTGGATATATTCTCTTGACTGTATCAAAAAAAATTACTCTATCAACACTCCCGAATTATACCTCACCTTTGAAAAATCCTGAAGTTAATGCTCACAACTGCCAAAGCTTATATAGTTACTCTATTACAATAGCAATATTGAAAGTACTACTGATATTATCCATACTTATTTCTCTTTACTCTTTATCTTTCCTATTATTTGGTAACAATTTTACAATAATTGCTCAACAAGACTTGGAGACAATAAAATATCGAGATTTGGTGATAGACTTATGTAATGGTATAAAAACTAATGCACAACTGACTATTCCTGCAGTGGGAAACGGACCATTTCCAGGCGTTCTTCTTATTCATGGGTCTGGTGCAACAGATATGAATGAAACTGCAGGTTATATTCGTATTGATAACACAACAGGGTCAAAGATATATCCATCGGCTCAACCTTTTTTTTGAAATAGCTCAATATCTATCAGAAAGAGGCTTTGAAGTACTTCGATATGATAAAAAAGGTGTTGCTGCAAATTATACTATTTTAGACACAAATATTTGGGAAAATGCTACAGCCTATGATTATATTCAAGATAGCAAGAAAGCTTTGAATGTTCTTCTACAACAGCCTGACGTGGATCCTAAAAGGATAAGTATAATTGGTCATAGCGAAGGTACACTTTACGCTCCAAGAGTAGCAATAGATAATTCTACGAATGTAAAGAACATAATAATTATGGGCGTCTTAGCTCAGAACCCCGTAAAAGTAGTGGAGTACTATCAAGACGTATCCTTGCCCTTAGAGTATGCTTCACAAGTATTAGATAGAAATAACACTGGATTGATATCAATACAGCAAATAGCGAACGATCCTCTGTTAAGGCATTTCTTGGTGCCGTCTTCTATAACTCTTACTAATAATACCAAAGCCATAGCTACCACTCTAGCAAAGGATCTTGGCACGAGTGGTTACATAAGTATTGAAAAACAACTTAAACCTTTGCTGGTAAAGGGATATGAAAACATTACATCTTTCAAATCACTCAAATGTAACGATATCGGAGTCTGTCCTGTATTGTGGAAATCATTATCTAGTTCTATACCAAATCTCAACATCATTGGTAATGTCTCTAAATCTACAGGTATTCTAATACTCAATGGAGAGAATGATTCTCAGACTCCAGTTCAACAAGCGTTTCTCTTACAACAAAGATTAACTGATGTAAATCATCCTGACCATACCTTGATAACTTATCCTGACCTAGGTCATTTGTTCTATCCATCATCCCAATGGCAGACTGGTATAGGCCCAATACAGCAGTATGTTTTAGCAGATATTTATTCATGGCTTGAATCTCATAATGGGTTTACACCTGTGACTATTTCTAGCTCATCTTCCTATACCTCAAACTCTACTAAACTAAACAAATAATTAAAGCTAAATTCTCAAATTTTATTTCTTAAATTCTTCAAAAAAAAAGTTTCTATTAATAAGAGCTAATATAATATAGTAGTTTCTCCAAATTAGATTCCTTTTTTAGAACCGCTACCAGTATTACTCCGTCCTTTGCAAATTATTAACGAATTCACATTCTTAGTTAGTATTCCAAAAAAATAATTGCTTTATCAATTGGTTATAATACAATTATTCATATTTATCTCATTGGTTGTAACAGGCAGTTCAAATATTACTATTATAGTTTCATCATTAAATTACTCTAAACTTTTTAATATATAATTTGTAATTTTTTCAAGACAAATTTATTCCTTATTTCTACCATGTACAACAATTTTTAATTTACCTTCCATAACCGAAGAACCAATGAAAGATAAACAAATATCTGACCTAGTTACGGCTATCAAATGTAAGTACATATGTAAATATACATACACAACAATATCCATTTGGAGAAGTTCGAGGACAAATACTAATGTCGTCAAATCCTACAAGATTTTGTAGTTAAATTAATTTTTTGTTTAATTCACATAAATACATGTATATTTATACTAATTTTTTGTATAGTAAATCCAAAATTATTGTTTTACATATACAATATTATGGCATTAATTCAAGACTATGATAAGCTATGTTTTTACCTACTTACAGTTTTAATGTCAACATTGATATTTGCATTAGTATTGACCCTAGTTTTCGCACCGTATAACAATTATTATATTGGAGGTACAAATTTTTTTGGGCTACCATTATTAGATAACCTAGACAGACCAATAGTTTAAAAACTATTATTTCAGAGTTTGATTGGAAAAGTATATTAAAAAATAAATTTTAAAATTCTTCGTAACTTATTTTATTGTAAATTTAGACTAATAGGTGAAGAAGGTCTATTTGAATTTATTTATCCATAACTTTCTAAATTTGACATCTTTGTAGGTAAAAATACAAGGATGAGTTTGCAACAACTTTTTACCATTGGAGGATAAAACCAGTTTTTGTCTTCTTTTGAAATTAAGTATTATGATAATAAGCAAGTTACTGACTAGATCGAATTGTATAAAAATAGTTATTGTAAGTAATAATACATTTGCAAAATTAATTAAATTTTTAATAAACTTAATTAGACAATCTATTTGATTATAATAAAAGAAAATATAAGAAAAACTAATTATCAATACCAATTAAACTAGATGACTTGATAGTATTTTTTATATATTCAAACCCTTTTATCTTATGTTTTGGATTAACAGGGATTTGTAATAGAATAAATTTATTTATAATCTTGTTTTTTGTTTCTTCTGAAACTAAAATTTGATTTTTTTAGCAAGCTCTTCTAATCTGCTTGCTAAGTTCACTGTAGAACCAAATAGAGCATGGCTATCTTGACTGTAATATTATCACAAATATTAAATTTTATTAACAAAAGAAGAAGAAGGATCTGATCTTTCCTTCTCCCTTCTAATGCCTTTGCATTGTATGAAACTATTTTATGGGTTTTTGGTTTATTGACGACGAGCTAAACATATAATATATACACTGAGAAATATAAAAGATTTATTATTTGTCATAGCCTGAACAGTCAGGAATCCACTTACTAATAATTCAGACTATGACAATTTGCCTATCTATCCGTCTATCTGTCTGTCTGGGACAAGATTTGATAGAAAGAGTATATTGTAATGATAATATATTAACAATAATATTTATTAGTTTTATAAATTCTCATTCTATGTTTTGAAATTAATATTCAAAGTAATACTTACAATAAGTATCTGTTATTAGGATAAAAAATAAAAACCCCAGTTTCAAAAATGGTGACTACATTACCTGGGTTATAATATAAAGTTCCTGCTAGTATTTGGTTAGGACCTGTTGCACCTGTTGCTCCAGTAGCGCCATTAGCGCCAGTATCACCTTTTGGACCTGCTGGACCTTGTGGACCTTGGGTTCCTGTTCTATTATCTCTACTATTGTTATCTTTTCTATAGTCAAATTTGACATGTTTACAGAATTCTACTGAAGATACAAAGAGGCCTTCAAAAGGACCTGTTCTATACTCATATTTTTTATCTTCGGTTTGGTATGAGCTATAATAACAATCTTCATATTTGTTATATTCTTGAGTCATTACATTTGAAAAAACTATTATTCTGGTTAAGAAATGGCATTATCATTAACATTACTAGTGAACTTGCTAAAAGTCCAAAAATGAGTTGACTTGTGCATTATTTAATAATAATAAAAATATATATTTGAACTGCTAAATAGTAGAGTAAGAAATTCGATATAGTAGATTAGGGAATGACAATTAAGTTTTTCATTAACTAATCATATTATCCACAATAATACTGAAAAATATTATATGTTTTGAATCTTCTGCTGTTCTTATTTCATAATCTTATTTATTAGGATTGATAAAACTAATTTGTTAAATTTTACAAATCTATTCTTTTCCCCTCTCTCTCCCTGTCCCACTGTATCTATCAAATTTATATATACATTTTTTGTGTTTGCAATATGCCAAATCTTAACCGTTGGGTAAATCAAAATAATAATAAGGATTATGAAGATATGACTACAGAGACAATAAACAAATTTGAAACTCATTTGCTATCTATTAGAGATCAACGCCAAGAAATGATTCATCATCTCTCACATCCTACCTATAATGAACATCAACAAAAAATTATAGAAATGATAGGAGAGATTGGGCTTTGGAGAAATATAAAGTAGCAATAGATACACAAAAGATGAACGAACAAGCAATAATAGACAATATTATTGAAGAACTTGATAATAAAAGAAATGTCGCTATAAATAAAAAGAAAAGAGCTATACTAAAAGATGAAACTTGGGAGTATAGTGAAGAAGAAGATACTATTGATTATATTCTTTTCATAATCCGTGAATCAACAGGTAAATTGTATTAAAATAAATATTTAAATTAATTTCTGACTAATTTTTTTATTCTTATGCATGAACTGAAATTTTCTTAACAATTCAAGTATGTTTTTATTTTGTATACTCTAAAAATTTATTGTTCTAAATCAGGAGATTCTATTTCCTTGATTATTTTTTCATAGCTAAAACCTAGGAAAAATACTATTATAGATTATATGTAATATTTAGAAAGATTAATTAAATAACTAACCAATTTAATCAAATGAGTCTAGATGTAACATTACGAGGAATATTAGAACGAGACATTGATAGTATTATAGAAGGTATTGCGCAATTAATTGAGGTACATAGAAAAGATAAAATTCCTGAAATGAATATAACAACAGAACAGGATTATATCCTTGGATTAGCTCACGGTACGATTATGGGTAGTTTTATATCTACTTATCGTGATAAATAAAGATAATCCATCCCTGCAGATTCTTCAGGAATCTAGTTCTGTTATGTATCGACGAACAAGGGGCATATTAGCAGCAATACATAAAGCAGGTTAGTTAATAACTCTAAAGAAATAAGTTCTAAAAAATTATAATATTAAAAAAATTTATGATTGAGGGTTTACTTTGTGTATTCTTTGAATGATATGCTCACTACTTTTTACGAAATCTTCCATTATTGAATAAGATTCTCTTAAATCAATATTCTCGACATTCTTAGAACACCAATCTACAAAATTTCCTATTGTAGCAATATAAGACGCTGTTTTTCCTATAGTATCTATTTGTTCTTGTGTTAATTCAAAACCTGTATTTTTATTCATATATAGATATAATTAATTCAAGTATATTTTTATTTTGAACTTAAATATAATAAAAATAAAAAATTGGAGACTTCTTTAGTCTCATTTAGTTTTGTTTTTTTATTTGAAAGATTCTTCGACTTTCTTACACTTCCTCTCTGTTATTGCTGCAATTCCTGCTTCAAAGGGTTTATTGTTCTTTATAGACTCATTTTTTGTTTTCCTTGCAGGAATAACACAATTATTGTGGATGAATTCAGACATTGATGTCTTGATTTTTTCGACAATTCATATACCTTATAAAAAATGGGTAATTAAAGAGATCAAAAAAAGATTGCCCTCATTCTCAAAAACGCTTGAAAAATTCAAGCAATTCAAGGCTAGAATTTTAGCCACTAATGTTGCCACTTCGGCAGCCGCTTTAAGCACGAAAATGAAAAAAATCAGCTGGATGTCTTGTGGATATATAACTATTACATTGCTCCCATATTAACAAACAAACTTCATCTACCCATCTATTTATAGAATAAATTATTAGACTTGTCTATACAAAAATTAGGGATCTATTAATTTAAGGAATTGAATTTAGCTGTAAATATTCTATAAATCATGATAATTAGATAATTTGAAAGAATTTTGATATGAAATTTATTTCAGTAAAAATGTTACAATAGTTCTTTAAATGACTTTATGGTATGTACAGCTATTCAAGAAAAATGAGAGATCGCAATAACAAAATTTTAAATTGTAATAGTAAGAAAAAATTCCAAATACCTAATTTAATTTATATAAACCTTTTTGTATTATGTATGTTTGGATCTATATTTTTGATTAACATAGCAGTCATTTCTTACCAAAATGGACACAATAATATTGTGAATGATGTATGGGCAATAGAAAAGATCAATGGAACTGAAAATGCAGATAATATCACTGGTACCGTTAATAAAGATATTATCAACGGTTTGAATGGCAATGATACTATAGCAGGAAAGGAAGCAGGGGATGATATCAGTGGTGGAAGTGGAGATGATGCAATTTATGGCAATGATGGAAGAGACATTCTATGGGGAAAAGCAGGAAATGATCGAATAGAAGGTGAAAAAGGAAATGACAGGTTATATGGAGGTAGAGGAAATGATGTTCTGATAGGAGGTTCAGGCAAGGATACAGTAACAGGAGGGATTGGCCAAGACATATTCATATGTGGAACAGGTAATGACACAATAAGAGATTTCAATAAAACTCAAAAAGATACATTTCCACAAAATGATTGTGAAAATGCCAAATACGGGAATACGGGACACTTTATTTCTTTACAACAACAAGATAACTCCAACTCTAAAAATAGCAACAACGACAAAGATACAAGTGATAAAAGAGATACACAAATTGAAGAAAAAAATCCAGATAATGGAGAAGGATTCTTTTTTGGTTTATTTAAATAAATGATTACTGATCACTATTTTTTCTTAATCAACATTTATAATAAAAAATTTACTTGAAATTTTTCAATCATACAATTGCAATTATAACAATTTAGTATGTAGTCATAGAGGGGAAGGTTTCGGATTTGAAGTTGCTGTAATTGTGAATGTTAAAGGAAACAATCAACAGGAAAAAACATTATACACCCTGACATGAAGAACTACCAGATGAAAAAAATCAAAGAGTTATGAAAGAGAAGAAATCAGCTAGATGAAAGATGAAAAACGAGGAAGAGAAATACGAGATAATTGAAGAAATGGCAGAGATTTTTGAAGATGCTAAAACCTTTGGTGAGTTTCAAGGCAAAATATTAGTGTTCTTGGAATCACCACAATTATTATTAATTACAAAGTATAACACATAATTATCGTGGATAATGATAAAGACATAGAAATTAAAAGAGAGGAAGATTTAAAATTGGATGAGAAAATAAAATCAGGAGCAAAAGCAGTAGGTAGAAAAATTGGAGACCCTGAAAGCGATATAGGCTCTGAATATGAAACTGAAAAAACTATAGAAAGAGTAAATGATTGAGAAAAATAAAGATGAATTGATAGAAGAATATTACATTGTTATACTCTAAAATTGTTTTATAGAAAGAAACTCAATAAATATCACCTTCTGTAGCAAATGGTGTACCGGGTTTCGGTCCCGTTCCCCGAGACATTATTACGGTAAAGAGGAAAGGCCAAATACGGGACTGGCCGAAATTAGCCTCTTACCTACAGAGGGTAACTTTATAACAGGTATTAATTACTAATGTTGATTACTCTATTATTATATACATAAAATAATTTTTCGGGGGATAATATTAAAAGAAATAATAATCAATATTCAAATTTTGTTAATGTATCTCTAATTATAATCTACTTTACAATTAGACTATGTTTATAAATGAGTAATTTGTTTAGTGATTTTAAGCCATATTTTACTTTTAAATTTGTTAAACAAGATTTGTTATGTCTATGGAGATGAATTAAGAAGGATTTTGACTTTTATCAGCGATTTAACTCATAATGATACAAATTCGACTGTAAAAGATACTCAAATAACTGCAAAAGCTAATGTTCCATTTAAAGAAATCAGGTAATATCTAAGTAAATTACCATGTACTGGTTTAATAATGCAATATAGCTCAAGCCTGGAAATGTGGATTATCGAATACCATAACTAAAAAAGACATAAACGAAATATACAATAAAAAATTTCAATAGAAAAGTAACCTATTTGTTCAAAGCATATTTAGAACATAATGGATACAGTGTAAATTCTTATACAGATTCTGTAGAAGCGCTAAATAATTTGAAAAAGTTATGTATGATTTAATTATTCTTGATTAAAGATGCGAAAAATAGATGAAGAAACTTTACATAAAAAACTACGAGAAATTGATGAAAATACTAGTATTTATATTGCCACGTTAGACCAATATTATGTTCGAAAATTAAAAAATAATAATCCAGATATCGAAAAGATTGTAATATACAAACCAATTTTATTCGAAGAGTTAAAAAAGAAAGTTGAAGCAGTTTTATCGAAGCACAATATAACAACTACTTTAATTAGTATAACAAAATTGATACGATAATTTTTCTATAATAAAATTTTGAGCGAGGACATGGACATTTTTTATATTTTTTTATTTGCAAATAATATGTAGATTGTTTTACCATATTTATTTTAACTTTTCTTGTGGTATTAATATTAAATAAGCAAATCACTTATTTTATATTATGGGAAGTAGGAGTAGAACAGAAATTGTGAGAGATATACTGGACTCTGCAAATGGAGGAGCAACCAAGACAAAAATAATGTACACAGCTTTCCTAAGTTATATTCAAGTACACGAATACCTTTCTCTATTGATAGAAAATAATCTAATTGAGTACATTGATGGAACTCAAACTTATAAAACTACTGAAAAAGGATTCCACTTCCTTAAAATGTATAACAAAATTAGAAAATTGTTACCACAACTACTTTAATCAAAAATGAGAAAATAATATAGGTTTTTTTGATATATACTAAAACTTTTATATATAACTTTTATAGAAACTCCAATTAAATTAATAAGATTTTAGTAATAATTCTAAATAGTGTTAATTGAACCCTATCATTGAAATATTTAAATAAATTCAATAATTTTAATAATTATTTGAAAGAAGGTTATAATATCTTTGATATAGAAAATTATTTAGTATTTAATATTCTAGTATTTTTAGAATTAGATTTACTAAGGATAATGAGGAAATGAAAATAACAATCATCATTAACTGATCCAATATAGTAATACTATGTTATCAAGTGTATCTACCAATTTCAATTTTATTTAAACTATCTAAAAAGATGTATATAAAAGTCAGCATCTTTGGGCTTTTGGCAGGTTCTTTGGTAATGCTAGCAATAAACCCATTACTCCACAACAATGCAGCAATAGCTCAAGGATACGATAACTACGGGGAAAATAGTTATTATAGCAAATGCCCAACCGATGACAAGAAATGCGAAGGCAGAACAGGTCCATTTAGGTATTCCTTGTCAGTTCAGTTGAATTTTGGAAGTTTGACAATGATAATGATAGAAACGATAACAATAGAACAAGAACACAAGGTCCGCCTGGACCCCCAAGTCCCGCAGGTCCAAAGGTAATTCAAGGTCTAATAGGTTCTGATGGTACACAAGGTGAAAGAAGATTTAACGGTACACTAGGCGACCCAGGCCTTAGTAAGATAGAACCTGCATGTCTCTATGTAGTAAAATCTTAATTCGACCTCATCAGATGGAGTAACTCCATCATTTACCTCATCTACTGCGATGAGTGTTCCAGGACCTGTAATATATATTGCAAGTTTTACTATTCTTAATTCAGGAATTCTAATATCGTGACTGATTTTCCTCTAGCAGCCTTTAATGAATGGAGTATTAATATCTGAAGATGAATCAGGTTCAGCTGAGGTTATAGCATTTGCTACCTGCTTCAATTATCCACCCTGAGGCCTTAAACCTCCATCTTTTTTATTGTTTTATTGTACTACTATTATATTAAAAAATATATATAATAAATTAGCAAAAGATATCATGAAAATTCTATAATCTATAATTAATACTCAAATCTAATTGTTTATACCTAAACTGAATGTCTGTATTATCATTGTTTCTACCTAACCAAGAGTAATAAGGTTGAAATAAACTTCATATAACATATAGATAACATAGAAAATTGTCGACATTTAAGAAAAAATTAGGATATGCACTTGGAATTTTTTTTATCTTGACAAGTTTATACGGCTTGGCAATTATTCTATACTCTCCATCTTCTACTCAAGTTTTTGAAATGATTGTATTGACCTCGTCTATTTTAGCAATAGGAATAATTTTTATTTATTTAGCTCATAGGATAAGGTAATTCTATATAAATGGTAAATTTTGTTCTTTATTCATGAGTATTAGGTATCTTCTTTTACTATAAAATTATTCTACTAAAGGCAATTCCACAATAAATTTTTTTAACATCAATTCTAAGTTTTTAATAATAAGGTAAATACAAGGTAGTAGAGCATATCTGTGCAACAAACAAATGAGAATATAAAGGAGCTTTCAAAAATAGGTGCTAATACTGTAAAAAACTTCCAACAAGTTTCAAGCGATAATATTCATAAACCAACAACAAATTCTTCTAGTGCCTAATTACAGCATTGTACAAATAAGAATTATTAACTACATTGTCTAAATATGTATTAAGAGGTTCTGTTTGGAGTTCTTTGGACTGAAAAACCAAACTAGAGAACATGTGTCTTTCATGAGTCTCAATGAACCTCCTGTTTTGTTAGTTTGCTTGTCCTACTATATCTCTGCTATACATTTGACTTTTTAGAACAGATATGTGTATTTCTCTCTCTACAAATTTCTAACGAATTTATACATAATTTATAACTGATTTTCATATCTTAATTTTTCAAAACATTTTTACTTCTTGTCAATTTAAGTTATCTATATGGTTAATCTAAACTATCAATAATTATCCTATATTCTAAATATTGACCAATTAGCTTTTATAAGGCTATAACAAACTTTTTACGTGAGGAAATAAATTGAATTTATTACCTTATACTAATAATAAATTCTCATTTTTAATCAAAAATTTTCGGAGTAATACTAAATGAAAAACTTTTCCTCTAATGGAATACGATTTTCAGGTGACTCAATAAAGAGTTGTGTATGCTTTATCGATTTGGTAGATTCTACTAAAAATACCATTACAATGGACAATTTAGAACATGTTAGAATTTACTATTCTAAATTTATAAATTCAATATCGAAAATAGTTAAAAGTTATGGTGGAAGAGTTATCAAGAATATTGGTGATTGTTTACTATTACATTTTCCAAAAACATCTGATAATAAAAACGAAGTATCTTTTATAGAGGCTATTGAATGTGTCTTGAAAATCTTAGATTCTCGCTATAGTATTAATCAAGAATTGTCAAAGCAACAACTTCCTCCCTTCAGCTATAGAGTTAGTATGGATTTTGGTATTTTGGATTTAGCTTTGGTCGGAGATTATAGTCAAGTTGATTTATTTGGTTCAACCATAAACTTTTGTTCAAAAATAAATTCTTCTTCGTCTATTCCAAATGAAATAATTATCGGAGACAATTTTTATAGAATTTTAAATTCTTTTTCTAATATTACTACAAATTATAATTTTATAAATAATGGTGAATGCAAGATAACCGAAACTTTTGGATATTCTACATATGGAATAAAAAAAGTTAACAAATCGTCACTTGATGAGATTAATATTATTTATCCTCATAGAAAGAAAATGTTAGGTTTATCTACTCAAAATTTTATAGAAACTCAAAGTAAAAAAGATTCATCTTTTATTAAAGGACACAATAACAAAAGAATAATTTTAGTCGATGATGAAAAAGATATACTTTGTACTTATGAATCATTTTTAAGGGATTACGATTATGACATAATTTCTTTTTCAGATTCCGCTAATGCATTGAATTATATAAAAGACCTTTCAAATTTTGATAATTTACTTGTGACACTTGATATTCGAATGAAAGATTTGAATGGTTTTCAATTACACCAACAAATAAAATCAATCGACCCAAAAATCAAGATTCTATTTATAACCGCATTAGATATATTGGATGAATTAATAATTATAGTTCCTGGTATATCCAAAGAACAAATTATGAGAAAACCTATTGATAAAAAGGAGTTTACAAATACTGTTAAAAAACTGTTAAAGTAATAGATAGATTTAAGTAAGAACAAAATAACATAAAATAAGTTTCTAATAATAAAAGCTAAATACTATGTAATAGAACCCCACTACATAGAAAAATCAAAGAAATCTTACAAACAAGAAAGTTATTACTGAACATAAAATTATTCCAGTAATAGTCCATCCTAAAATATTAGATAATAATCCATTAACACCATTACCAAGGATCTTCTTATCATTAGCAATTTTCATTATTATTACAAGGATTGGACCTAAAATAATACCATTAATGGTTGCAGCATATAATAACATCTGGATTGGACTAATTGGATTGATATAGTTAATTAACAGACCAATTATTATGCAAATAATTATTATTAGATAAAATTGTCTTGCTTGATAAAATTTTTTGCTTAAACCTTCTTTCCATCCAAATAATTCTGACAGTGCATATCCACAGGTGCCTGCAAAAACAGGTATTGCTAATAATCCAGTTCCAATAATACCAATTACAAAAATTATTTTTGATATTTCACCAGAATGAGGAAATGTCTTAACTAATGGTTCTAATGCTTGTGCTGCCTGGTCTGCTGTCTGTATTTCATATATTTTATTGAAATGTAAACTTCCTGCAGTTGTTACCATAATTGACCACATAACAAATACTGCAAAAGCCATACCAATCGCTACATCAATTTTTACTAACCTGATTTCCATCTTAGATATCTTTGGTTTTCCTAATCCAATTTCCTTTAGTCTATCTTTTGCAATATTTTCTTCTGATTCTTCTGATGTTTGCCAAAATAGCATATAGGGTGATAAAGCATTACCAAAAATAGCCACAATCATCATCATAAAGTCTGGTGTTAATTCGATATGTGGAATAATAGAGAATAGTAACATCTCCTTCCAGTTTCCTCCTACAATTATTGCTGTTATAAAATAGACAAGTAAAGTTAATGTGAGGTATCTAAGTATTCTTGCATATTTTTTATAAGAGATGAGAATTATGCTTAATAAAATAATAATTGAGAAAATTATTGAGAATCCAATTAATGGGATTTGTGGAAATATAAGTTTAATAGAAGCAGCCATTGCTCCAATATCTGCACTAATATTTATTATATTTCCAACAATAAGTAGAACTACTATTGGGAAGGCAACTATTTTAGAGTACTTTTTACATATTACTGATGTCAATCCTCTTCCTGTTATAATACCAATTCTAGCACAGATTCCAACTATTATTGTAATAAATGGATAAAGAAATACTACTACCCAAAGAAGATCAAAACCAAATTTTGCTCCTGCTTGAGAATAATTCGTTATAGCGGAAGGGTCATTATCTGCTGCCCCAGTAATAAGGCTAGGTCGTAGTGATCTGAGAATTGATAGAAACGATGATAACTTTGATTTTTTATTATGATTTAATTGTGGTTTAGACTTTTTGAGTTTATCCACTATTATATAGTTATACATCAACTTGTTTATTCTTTTACCTAGATAATTAAATAGTAAAAAATTTCATTCAATATGGCTTTTATTAAATTTATTTATTTGAGAAGGAAAAAGGAAGAAATGGTATTGCTTATAATAGTATAATTTCAGTATGCTTAAATAATCTTGTCAAGACATACTTTGGGTTTAGACATCAACGGACCATAAAATGATGATACACTTAGTCATTCTTGGTCAAATATTAAAACATTTATCTCAAATTATTAAACTTTATTAACTATGTCATTTAAGATATTAAGAGATTCTGTTTGGAGTTCTTTGGACTGAAAAACCAAACTAGAGGACATGTAGCTCATGAGCCTCAATGAATCTTTCTTTTATTGTTCTTTAGATGGGTATGGAATATTTGTATTTATTTTACCAACAATATATTTATAAACAATAAATTTTGTTCAAACAATCAACTAATCGTGTTTGATTTATTCACTCAGATTCTCAAATAGTACCACTTTATAATGATTTAAATATACTAGTTGTATATCGTTTTTTTTATAATGTACAACTATTGTAAGTTATGTGAATATTGGGTAATCTGAATAGAAACGCTAAATTATCTACTTAAGTTCCGCTATTCTGAAAGATTTCCAAGTACTAGAACTAGAATCAGCCAGACATACCCTAAGTACTAATAATCAAAGACTTGGTATATGCTATATAGTAAACCAGGCTAATCACAATAAAAACTTAGTTCTATCAATAATAGAATTTCTAAAAGAGATTTGGATTGATGTGCACGATGAAATGGGAAAAAACATATCTAGTAAAATGAATTTAGAAGGAACATCAATTTTATCAGCATTTAAATAGACATTGTGCATAATGTTATAATGTCGATGTCATCCTCTTCTTTAACCAATATTATTCCATCAAATGAGCATATTATGTTACTTTATAGCAGCGATGATGAGCGTAATAAGGCAGCTGTAAATTATATTAATGACGGATTAAAAAGTGGATACCAATGCATTTATGCATCTATCAACGCATATGATAGTAAAAGTAGCTCGAATATTTCAAATTTATCCTCTAGTATAGATAATTATAAAGAGAATATTGAAAGAGATGAATTACGTATTGTTGATTTTAAACCTTATTACGAGTCAGCACTTAATGTCGATTTTCGTCCTTTTAAAAAGCTAAAGAAAGAATTGGAAGAAACTCTGAATTATCGTAAGTCTGAAGGCAAAAAAGATGCAATATTAGTCTTTGCAGATGCAGCATGTTTTTTATCACATAATAAACATTTTGAAGAATGTGAAATATTAGAATGGTGGTGGAATGAAACTACTACAGAATGGAGGCAAAATAATCAAAATATTACTGTAGTATGTCCTCATCCTGGATTAGTCCTTAACGATCCCTTATTGTCTGATACCAAAGGCCACCTTAATGGAAAGCATACTATAACGATTGATTTAAAACAATCCCACGAAAACCAAAAGAGAAAAAGTAAACGAATCCTAATAGCTGAACCAAACCCAGATATTCGGGTTCTTTACTCTCTTTTTACAAAACAGCATGGTTTTTCAATATCGGATGTTAGTATAGTAGAAAATGGGAACAAATGCTTAGAAATTTTACTTTCTAATACAGCAGATGACGACGACGACGACGACGACGAC
>Ga0181467_100544_pt1 | contig 19246 bp, 17 predicted proteins | sample InSIn5gowninarea_2_FD_119079 | JGI IMG/M metagenome (GOLD analysis project Ga0181467, IMG submission 119079) | Clean room microbial communities from NASA Spacecraft Assembly Facility at Jet Propulsion Laboratory, Pasadena, California, USA -... ... | reverse complement strand
ATTAAAGGATTTATATATGGATAAATCTACTTTCGAAGTAAGCATAACAAAGACAGAAAATATCCATAAAAACGGATTTGACGAAATCGTTTTTATGATTAGTACGAATATCGGTCAAGAATTGCGTCCTTTAAATCAAATTGCTTCTGGTGGCGAGTTATCTCGATTAATGCTTGGCTTAAAATGTATATTCACGTCTATTAATCATACATCAACCATTATCTTTGATGAAGTTGATACTGGTGTTAGTGGTAAAGTGGCAGCAAGCATTGGTAATAAAATGAAAACAATCGCTAAAAACGTCCAAGTTTTATGTATTACACATTTACCACAAGTTGCAAGTTGTGCAAAACATCATCTATTTGTTTATAAATTTGATGATAAGAAAACAACCTATACAAATGTGAAATATTTAGAAAACAATGATAGAGTCGAAGAAATCGCAAAAATGCTTTCATCAGATGAAATTTCTGAAACTAGCTTAAATAATGCAAGAGAATTACTAAAAATAAATGGAAATATTTTAATAGAATAGATTTATAAATAAAAGCTAAACTAATGTTGTCATCATGTGATTATAAAGGAGGCAGAAGCTTATCAAAAAGCTACTTTGAACCTCTATTGTTCCTTTGATCATCCTGCTCAACACTCGTTTAGTTTTTGCTGCGACATTGATTCCCGGAGGAGAATCAATTGGTATTATTGTTAACTATGATGGTATCGTTATATCTGGATGCTATGATTTTGAGTATGATGGAAAACTCATTAATCCTAGTGATAACGATATAAAAGTAGGTGACATTATTACTGCTATCAATCAAGAAAAGGTTAGTAGTTCTGAGGAACTTATTGAACAAATAAGTTCAAGTTTAAAAGATAGTCAAAATGTAACACTAACAATATCAAGAAATCAAAAAGTTATTACAAGAGATATTCAAGTCTACTATGATGCCTCAAGTAATAGCTTTAAAACTGGGCTTTATATTCGTGACTCATTATCAGGCATTGGTACTGTAACATTTTACGATCCCTCTACACTAACTTATGGTGCTCTAGGTCATAAAATGAGTGATTCGGATTTAGAGTCTGATGTTGTTATTGATGCTGGACAAGTCTTCGAATCTTTTGTTGTTAATGTTACTAGAAGTTATGATAATCAGCCAGGTGAAAAGATCGCAACTATTGAAAAATCACATCAATTAGGTATTGTGAACATTAATAGCGATTTTGGTGTCTATGGTGAATATTCAAATATATTTAAATCAAATACTTCTACAATTGAATATCGAAATAACCGAGTTAAAACGACAGAGTCAACCAGAAACAAAGGGAATAGTATTTAAAGTCACAGATGAACGTTTACTTGATATCACGAATGGGATAATTCAGGGGATGAGTGGTTCACCCATCATCCAAAATGATAAACTCATCGGTAGTGTTACCCACGTGGTATTAAATGATGTGAATTATGGATACGGATTGTATATTGAGTGGATGTTAGAAGAAAACAATAGGCAATAGTAATGAAAAAAACAGGAATACCTGTTTTTTTCATTATAAAAAGTTAAAATATAACAATTTGTAATTCGTAAATTTTCGACAAAGTTGTAGAAAATAAACTTTTATTCGTGCATTTTTTTATAAAAAAATACGGAAAAATAGATATTTCATTTTTAAAAATGCAGATTTTAAGGAAAATCTTGTTCATTTAAAGTTTTTAGTGATATAATGGCACTAAAGATGAAAGGAGGAACATTTTTTTGTAAAGTATTAAAAATAAAAAGCAAACACATTTTCTACATTTAGCTAATTAAATTAGCGATTAGAACAAAAATTAGTAGCATAATTTTGTTGAAAACATACCTTTTTATCGAAAAACGTAAATTTCTCTAGAACAAAGAATAGTAGCAAATTCAAGTGGAAAAGAGAAGCGATTGATGTAGATAGAGTCAATCAGAAAGAGGGTAGAAATGGGAAATTTAAAATTATTATTAGCAGACGAGAATGTGGAGTTCGCTCAAAAATTAAAAGGAGAACTATTATTAATTAACCAATTCATTAGTGTAGATGTTGTTACAGATGGTAAAAGCTGTCTTGAAAAGCTAAACAATGGTAACTATGATATGTTAATCTTAGATTTAATGTTACCAGTTATTGATGGTTTAGGTGTATTATCTACATATTTAACTAAAAATAATAAAAAAGTAAATAAAATCATTTGTACATCAAGTTATATGAATGATGTTATGTATCAAAGATTAGGTGAAATGGATATTGATTACTGTTTCAAGAAACCATTTGATTTACAATACTTCAAATCATCTTTAAATGATGTTATTAATTTCTCAGCAAATAACACACCAAAAGTAGAGAACTTTAATAGTAATGAAGATGAAAGATATCAAAAAGTAAAACTTGAAAATGAAATTACTGAAATTCTTCATGAAGTTGGTATTCCAGCACATATTAAAGGTTATATGTATTTAAGAACTGCTATTATGGAAACTTACTACAATACCGATATTTTAGGACAAGTGACAAAAGTATTATATCCCGATATTGCAAGAGCATATAATACAACATCTTCACGTGTCGAAAGAGCTATTCGTCATGCGATTGAAGTTGCTTGGAATAGAGGTAATACAGATGCTATTGATGATATTTTTGGTTATACAGTATCTGCAACAAAAGCAAAACCAACCAATTCTGAATTTATCGCAATGATTGCTGATAAACTTCGTTTAGAACATAAAATTAAAAGAACTGCTGCATTATCACAACGTTATTAGTCATTAATATAAATAAAGTTAGGAAGCTTAAAATATATAACAAAGAAATAATCTAATTGAAAGAAAATCATGCTTAAACTTTAAATAAGTCATACCTTATGATAAAATCATTAGGTAGGGAGTGGTGAGAATGAAGGTCATCTTTCATATAGATTTAAATGCATTCTATGCCTCAGCAGAACAAGCAAGGCATCCAGAATATAAAGATAAACCATTAGTTGTTGCTGGTGACTCTAGAAGAGGTATTGTGACAACTGCTTCATATCAAGCAAGACAATACGGTATTCATTCAGCCATGCCTTTATTTAAGGCCAAGGAATTATGTAAGGATTTGATAAATGTACCAGTTGATCATGCTTACTATCGAGAGCTGTCCAATATCTTCTTTAAAGTAATTGCCAGTTATTCGGATATTATAGAAGTTGCTAGTATTGATGAATGTTATGTTGATGTATCTGAAAATTTAGAAAATTCAACAAATGCTGAAGATATTCTCAATTTAGCAAAGCAAATCCAAGATGATGTATATAAAGCAATTGATATACATTGTAGTATTGGTGTTTCTCCAAATAAGTTTTTATCTAAAATGGCGAGTGATATGAAAAAGCCTAATGGTATTACAATTATTACAAAACAGAATCTAAAAGAAGTTTTATGGGTTTTACCGATAAACAAAATGTTTGGGATTGGAAAAAAAACAGCACCAAAGTTAATTGAACTGGGCATCTTAACGATTGGTGATTTAGCTAAATATGAAAACTTTGATAAAGCAAAATCTATTTTGGGTAAGAATACACTAATTTATCATTACCGTGCGAATGGTGTGGATCCATCCAAAATAAATATTGATCATAACACCTTGAAATCTGTCGGACACTCAACAACATTACCTAAAGATACAAGTGATGAAGATGAAATCAAAGATTTATTAAAGGATTTATCAAGGCGCGTTTCATTAAGAGCAAGCAGAAGAGACTTAGTCTCTAAAAATATTTCTATTACACTAAAATATACGCGTTTTGAAAGTGTAGTTAGATCTATTTCTATTGATGAATACACTAATGATTACGAAACTATTTTATCTAATGCACTTATATTATTTGAAAGACATTTCGAAAATAAGCCAATAAGGTTAGCTGGTGTATCATTAAACAATACTATTGAAAGAAAAGATATTAAAGAACAACTTAGTTTATTTAATTATCAATATAAAGAAAAAAATGTTTCTGAAATCGATAAATTAGTATCTTCTTTAAATGGGGATATGGGCAATAGTGATTTATTAATGAAAGCTAGTGAGTTAAATAAATCTGAAACCAAACATATCCAAAAGAAATATTTAAAAGAAGAATCATAATTATAGCCATTCATTCATATTCTATTATGAAAGGATGGTTTTTTTATGATTAAAAAAAAGTTAAATGAACATTTCCAAAGTTATAAATTACTTTATTTATTTACCCTCACATTACTTATTTGTGGATTTATTTTTGGAGTTATATTATTTAAAAGACAAAACATTGATTCAATTAATGAATTATCATCATTTTTAGATTCCATAATGAACGTTGATTACATAAACAATCCAGAATATATTCAAACCAATTTAATTTCAAATAGTCTATTATTAATTATCATTTTTGTTTTTGGATTATCTTTATTAGGTATCCCAGCTGTTAGTTTCATTCTATTTACAAAGGGCTTACAAATCGGTTTTTCCTGTGCCTTATATTTAGAAAGTTATGCTATGAAAGGAATATTAGGTATTTTATTAACATTAATACCTCAAATACTATTCGAAATTATTGCAGTATTTACATTATCCTTAATCGCACTAGAAATATCGTTATCAATTATTTATGCTTGTTTTCTTCATCGTCGAACATTAAAGCTTAAAGACTTTTGCAACCATTATTTAAATTATTTTATTATTGCTTTAATTTTAATACTTATCTCTACTTTATTTAAAATCTATTTATTGCCATCATTATACAAGTTATTTATCTCTTAACACTGATTTAAATTATTATAATCATTGAGAATAAGAAAGTTGCTGTGATATAATTATTTTGGTGATTTTATGCGATTTAGCTTGAAAGATGCGATAATGGAATATAAACAATACTTAATTGTTGAGAAAGCTTTAAGTCAAAAAACAATTGATAGATACATGCGTATTTTAAATCAATATGATGCGTTTTTATCTGAAGAAAAACAAATTGATGATCCTATCAATATTATTTATCAGGATATTAGTGATTTTATCATGTTTAAACATTTACAAGGTTTGAAAGAAAAATCTATTGCACAATTGGTAAGTGCTATTAAAGGATTTCATGAATTCACAACATTAGAAAAAATCACAAAAATAAATGTAGCCAGTTTGGTTGAATCACCAAAACCAAACAAGCATCTGCCTAGAATATTAAGTGTTGAAGAAATGATTTTATTTCTTGATTCAATTGAGGTAACTACAGCAACTCAAGCCAGAAATAAGTTGATGGTAGAATTACTGTATGCAACTGGTATGCGAGTTTCTGAGTTGTGTAATTTAAAATTGAATCAATTACATTTAAGCCAAGGTTTTATTCGCTGTATTGGTAAAGGTAATAAAGAAAGACTAATTCCAATCGCTAAATATATGGTTGATATGTTACAACATTATATTGATCATGACCGTATGATTTTATTAGATAAGCAAAGAAGTCAATATTTATTTATTAATAATAAAGGCAAAGTAATTTCTAGAAATAATTTCTACGCTATTTTAAATAAACTTGTACAAAATTCACCAATTACCAAAAAAATACATCCTCACTTAATTCGACATACTTTTGCAACCCATTTATTAGAGAATGGTGCAGATTTAAGAAGTATTCAAGAATTACTTGGGCATAGAAACATTGAAACAACAACCATTTATACACATATAAGTACACAAAAGTTAAATGAAGAATATATAAAGTTTCATCCAAGAGGAACAAAGAGGGAGAGAAAAAAATGAAAAAGTATAAGCGCGTGTTTTTAATTGTTTTAGACTCAGTTGGGATAGGGGAAGCACCTGACGCTGCTGAATTTGGCGATGTTGGGGCAAATACATTAGGACATATCTCAACTCATTATGATTTAAAACTCATGAACTTAGAAGGATTAGGGCTAGGAAGTTTAGGAGAATTTAAAAACGTTTATCAATTGCCATCGCATTTAGCAACTATTGCTAAATTACAAGAAGTAAGTTTAGGTAAAGATACAATGACTGGTCATTGGGAAATGATGGGATTAAAAATCACTGAACCATTTATTACATTTACTGAAACTGGTTTTCCTGATGAATTAATCAAAGCGTTAGAAGAGAGAACTGGAAGAAAAATTGTAGGTAATTATGCATCTAGTGGTACTGAAATATTAGATGATTTAGGGGAACATCAAATTAAAACTGGTGATTTAATCGTTTATACATCTGCTGATTCTGTTTTACAAATAGCTGCACATGAAAAATACATAGGGTTAGATGAATTATATAAAGCATGTGAAATTGCGAGAGAATTAACAATGAAAGATGAATGGAAATTAGGTAGAATTATTGCAAGACCATTCATTGGAGAGAGAAAAGGTGAATTCACACGTACAAGCAATCGCCATGATTATGCTTTAAGTCCTTTTGGTAAAACGGTATTGGATAGTCTTAAAGATAATAACTATGATGTTATTTCTGTTGGTAAAATCAATGATATTTTCAATGGCGTTGGTATAAGTGAATCAAATCCAACAAAATCAAATCATGATGGGATGGAAAAAACAATTAAAATCGCTAAAGAAAGAGATTTTAAAGGATTGGCTTTTGTTAATCTTGTTGATTTTGATTCTGCTTATGGGCATAGAAGAGATCCAATTGGTTATGGAAAAGCTTTAAATGAATTTGATGAGCAATTAGGTGAATTGCTATGGGAATTAAATGAAGATGATTTACTAATGATTACTGCAGACCATGGAAATGACCCTGTACATGCAGGCAGTGATCATACAAGAGAATATGTCCCATTACTAGTTTATTCAAAATCACTTAAAAGTCCTAAAAACTTGGGTATTATTGAATCATTTGGAACAATTGGTGCAACTATCGCTGACAATTTTGATGTTGAAAATCCTGGTGTTGGAGAATCTATCTTATCAACTTTAGAAAATGAATAATTATTAAAGCACAGACAATATCTGTGCTTTAATTTGTAATAATAGAGAAGGGGATTTGTTGTATAGACAAACCCTTCTAAAATGTTTATAATAACGATAACGATATATTCATTTAATAAAAAGCTTTAAAAGGTGGTGAATAAAATCAATGGAAAAGAAACTCAATTATTTAATTGGTATTTTAATACTTATATTAACATGGCAAATTGCAGCGTTAATGATTAATAATGAAATTATTTTACCAACACTAATATCTGTAACAAATCGTTTAAAAGTGATTTTATTCACAAATGGTACATACAGTATTATATTGATAACAATAAAACGATTATTTTATGGACTTATCATATCATTTATATTTGCATTTGTTATGTCATTTTGTACAAACCATTTTGAAACACTAAAGGAAATTACAACACCATTTATTACTATTTTAAAAGCTATTCCAAATGTTTCTATTATTATCATTGTACTAATTTGGTTTGGTAGTGAAAAAGCTGTGTCTGTTATACCAATGTTAATTATTTTTCCAATTTTCTATGAAGCATTAACCACTGGCTTTGATGCAATCGAAATAGAATATAAAGAAATGACAAGAATATACTCATCAAATTATTTATTTAATTATTTTTATATCTACTTACCATTAATGAAATCATATTTAGTGATTGCTTGTAAGAATGCTTTATCATTAGGTATGAAAGTAACAGTGATGGCTGAAGTTATGACACAAGTCCAAATCGGAATTGGTAAGCGTATCTATATGGAAAAACTTAATTTAGATATGGCCAGTGTGATTGCCTGGACATTAATTATTATTGTTTTATTAGCAGTGTTTGAATTTGGTTTAAATATATTATTTAGAGAAAGGAAAATAAAAGAAGATGTCAACTGATCCAAAAAAATTTACAAGAACAATTATTTTTACATATATAGTTGCTGGTTTAATGGTTGTATTAGGAATGAGTATGTCATTTCATTTCTTACCAGTTATTGTATTTAGTGGCATAAGCTTATTGTTATATTTATCAGCTATTGCTAGTTTACATACACAATATAAAAAGTATAAAATAGGCTTATATAGATTATTACAAATTACTGGGGTTGTTATGGCTATTATTGTGGTTGTTTTATCTGCTAATGCCATTATTTGATATAAAAACAACCTTATTTTTTACATAATATATATTATGGGAAGTTATGATATATAGAAAATATGACATATTAAAGGGAAATAAATGCCAATGAATGCTTTTTTATTCCCCTTTTTTCTGTTTATTTAATTAACGTTCTATATTTGCTTGCTCTAAATTACCATATAACTTTGTTGGATATTTACCATTAAAACATGCTAAACATAGATTTTTTCTATTTAGATTTCCAAAGAAAGATTGATAAATACCATCTTCACTTAAAAATGATAATGAATCTGCTTCAATATATTTACAAAGTTCATCAACATCTAATTGATTACTAATCAACTCTTGAAAGGTAGCTGTATCTACACCATAGAAACATGGATATTTAAATGGTGATGAAGCAATCTTTACATGAACCTCTGTTGCGCCGGCTTCTTTTAATAAACGTACAATTCTTTTACTTGTTGTACCTCTGACAATTGAATCATCAATCATAATAACTTTCTTACCATTAACAATTGAAGATACCGCAGAAAGTTTCATTCTAACCCCCTGCTCTCTTAATTCTTGTGTAGGTTGAATAAAGGTCCTACCAACATATTTATTCTTTACAAGTCCCATTTCATAAGGTATACCAGAAGCTTCTGAATAACCAATAGCAGCTGATATACTTGAGTCAGGCACACCAATAACTAAATCTGCATCTGTTGGACTTTCTTTATATAATTGTTTACCAGAATTCTTTCTAGCACTATGTACATTAATACCATCAATATTACTATCAGGTCTAGCGAAATAAATAAATTCCATAGCACACATTGTTTTCTCAGGAATACTTTCTGCGTAAAACATTGTTTTTATTTTACCATCATTAATTCTAATAATTTCTCCTGGTTCTACATCTCTTAAAAACTTAGCACCAACGATTTCTAAGGCACAAGTTTCAGATGCTAGAATATAAGCACCATTTGGTAATACACCAATCGATAATGGTCTTAAACCATATTTATCTCTGGCTGCATATAAAGCCTCTTCATGAACAATTAACAATGCAAAACCACCATCAATACGATTAATAGCATAATTAATACGATCAATCATTCTACCTTCAGCTTTTTTTATTAAATGCGCAATAATTTCAGTATCTGAAGTTGCTTGAAAAATACTACCCGAATCTTCTAGTTCTTCTTTTAGTAACTGCCAGTTAATAAAATTACCATTAACAGCTATACCTAAAGAACCTTTTAAAGTCTTAAATAGCATTGGTTGTACATTTGCAATATTGCTATCCCCCGCTGTTGCATAACGTACATGTCCAATTGCAACATCTCCTACCATTTTATCAATCATTTCTTGATTAAAAACTTCAGAGATTAAACCTTCTTGTTTTCTCAGTGTAAAATGTTTATCATTTCTTACTAAAATACCTGCCGCTTCTTGACCACGATGTTGTAAACTATGTAAACCATAGTAACATAAGGCACTAGCATTTTGATGTCCATAAACAGCAAAAATACCACACTCTTCATGTAACCCACTATCATTAATGTAATCCATTGTATACCTCCCCTTAATGAAATAATACATACTTATTCTATACTTTTGATATTCATTAGTCAATCTATCAAAATAAAAAGAAGAAAAACAATTTATTTTTCTTCTAAAAATACATATTCATATTCTAAGTTAGCACTTAAAAATGATTTTAAAACTTCTTTGGCATTCTCTAAATTAAAGTATGTAAAATTACCACATTCCTCCATTTTAGCACCAGGTATTTCTTGATTCCAATCAACAATAGACTGACAAATATTTATTACGATTGATTTAATTTCTTCTAAAGTTAAATCTTTGACAAGCAGGTAAAAACCAGTCATACACCCCATTGGACCAAAATAAATGACTTTTTCTTTATATTTACCATTTCTAAGTAGCGTTGCGCCAATATGCTCAATCGCATGTGCCGCTTTTGGATCTAATGCTTTTTCTATATTTGGTGCAGTAAACCTTAAATCATAAGTCAAAATATCACCATCTACTCTAGATAAGTAGATACCTTTTTTTAAAACAGAATGATCAACGCTAAAACTTGTAATTCTTTCCATAAATCCATCCCCTTTTTAATCACTATTATTAAAGATTCTCACTAATAAATGGTCTCTCTAAATCAAATATCTCTGTGTTTTCCTTTACCATCATAAATGGTACTATTTCTTCTTCATACGTATCACCAATGTTATCAAAGCTTGATAATAGTACAGTAATAACTTGACTATTTGTTTGAATCTGTTTCAATAGTTGTAATAGTACATCTTTAGATGTATAAATTGCTTCGCTTACGTATAATTGATTTTCATTCTCAATATCTTGTGAATAAGCGATATACCCTACTATCTCATTATCTTGATTATAAGCAACTTTTAATGAAATACTATCAATTTCATATGACTCTAACAAATATTTTTGATAATAATTTTCATCTCTAACTCTATAACCATCCTTATCAGCAACATATTGATTATAAACTTTGACTAAATCCTTATAATCAAAAGCTTCATTAAAGAATTGGATATGTTGATTTTCTTCTATTTTTGATAAATCATTAATAATCACTTTCTTTTTATAATACTTAATATCAAAACCAAATGATTTATAAACATCCCAATTATAGGCTTGTAATACAGTAATAACTTCATCTTTTCTATCTTCTAATGCATAATTTAATAATTTACGCATATATCCTAATTGTCTAAACATTGGATTTGTCGCCACACCAACCACAAATGAAATTGTTTCAACTTTACCTTTAAACATAATTTCTAAAGGAACCATTTGTAGTACACATATAATCATATGATCTATTTCAAGTGCATAAGTATTATTAATATCATAAATATGTTCAAAATGAAAATTGACATATTGTATCGAATCTTCTTTAAAGTTGTTAATCCACATTTGCTTGATTACACCATAATCACAATCAGTTGCTTTTCTTATTTTATAATTATTAGGAAATACAAATGACTTCTCTAATAATTTTAATGGTCTTAATTGTGTTTTAGAATACCTTAAAGATTCTAATTCCATATCATCTTCACGATTGACATATAAGCAGTCCTCAAATTCATTTTCTAAAAAGAATTTAGAAATAGCGACAAAAAGCCCACGGAATTCAGTATTAGCTTTCTCTACATGAATTTGAATGGTTTTATGATTTAATTCAGAAGCAATCGCAAAAGCTTCAAGTTTACCATCAATATAAATACAACCACCTTTATAGTCTAATTGGTCCATATGATCTAATAAAAATAAAATGCCCTCATGTTCTTGCCTAATTGATTCTGCTTCATCTTTATTATTTTCCCATAAACTCATCAATTCAACTACTTGATTATAATCTTCTCTTTCAAGTCTTTTATATGTATATCTACCATCATATAACTTCAAAAATGCATTAAAGTGATTTCTTCTTTTTTGCATCTTCTTCCCAGATAAACTAATAAGTTTTTCCTTCTCATAGATGTAATCATACTCGCCTCTTTTACTTACATATTGAAAGTCATCCCCATAAATTTCTTTAATCCACTCTACTTGTTCATTTAGCACACCATCCATCAGAAACGGAATTTTGGTTTTAGCACAGTAATCTCGCATGAATTCAATCGCTTCTTGGTAGTCTTCTTTTTCTGCATATGGCATATTCCAAAATAATAAATGCTCATAGTGACTTAAAAGTACTAAGAAACGTTCATTACAATAATAGTGAATATTGTATTCATGATTCCACATCATCATTGTCATAAAATTTGAATTATACCCTTCAAAATTAGCCTTTTTCAGGTAAGGTTCAATAATCTCTCTATCATTAATCGTTAATGGTTTTAACATAATACCCTCCTTGATATGGATATTATAGCATAATCTTAAAAAAATGCTTTGCGGTTTGCTTTATTATTTAATAATAATTAAACATTATTTATAAAAGTGTAAAATAATGGTATAATTTTACTATGAGAGGTAGTTGATTGATATGAGAAAAATTAAATCAATTTTATTGATTACGGGAGCACTGTTATTATTTACTTTCTTTTTACCTTGGCATTCTTACCAATGGATGAACGAGACAATTATAAAATTATCTTTAACTGATTATTTTAGTCGTGTTGGTTTTTTATCAGCAAATATATCGAGTGTATTTTATTATTCTTTTACAATGTTATTAATTGTGTTATTTGCTTTTTTTATTATACTTAACTTAATATTTAAAAGAGAAAATTTATTCTCAAAATTATTATTAACATCATTTGCTCAAATTGGTATCATCCTATTTTTAGGTTTGCTTTCGCAAAAAGCATTTGAACTACAAACTGATAAAATTGTAGGAGATTACGCCTATTCTCATACAATAAATATTGGTTTCTATATGGCATTAGTATTTGGGGTTATACAGATTGGATGCATTATTAAATCAAGAGAAAATTTAGTAACAAATACAAAAATCAATAATGAAAATATCATTCCAGAAGATGTCATAGATACGTCGATAGAAATGATTGATGTTCAAGAAAATGAGATAACTAATAATCCATCACCTACAGAGGGTAGTATAGAAAACAATACACCAATTAAAAGCAACCCAAAAGAAGTTATTCATGCAACTGTGAATAAGTCTTATGATTATTTAAAAAATGTTGTAGATGTTTTATCTATTGAGAATCTTAAACATCTACAAAGATTATTATTTCTAATCAATGCTTTACTATTTTTTAGTTTATTTTTAACTTGGAACTCTAATTTAACAAAATCATCTGCTTTAATTATTGCATCTAGATCACCCTTATTTCATTTTAGAACAAAATTAATTTTTGTATTCTTAATTCATTGTTTAATGACATTAGTCATTTTCTTCAAAAACAAACGAATTTTTGTGATTTCGTCATTTGTTAATTATATATTAATGTTGTTTATCGTGCTAAATGTGAATAATTATATCACTTTCTCTAATTTAGCAGTTACACCAATGTTATGTTTTATTGCTTCGATTGTCGGTATGTTATTTATCTTATTTTCCTATATTAGGATCAATAAGCATGCTGAGATTAAAGTGAACCTTTTTAAAGAATTCTTACACTATATAAATTTCATTTATTTAAGCATGATTCATTTATTTAAAACAATTCAATACATGTTTAGCGACTGGAAGGAAGATGCATAATGAAAAAGATATTACTGATTAGTGATTCGCATCGTGATCAAAAAATATTTTTATCCATTGTAGAAAAACATAAAGATGCTGACTTGAAAATACACGCAGGTGATTCGTGTTTAAATACTGATGATCCATCATTAAAAGATTTTATAGTTGTCAAGGGGAATCATGATTTGAAAACTAACTTTCCTGAAGAAATTATAGAACCACCATTTTACATTACACATGGTCATATCGTTGGTGTCTATATTTCTGAGGAGAATGTACTAAAAAAAGCTAAAGAAAATCAATGTAAATATGTAATTCATGGTCATACTCATATTCCCTACTTTAAAAAAATTGATGGTGTTACTGTCATAAATCCTGGTAGCACTATGTTTAATCGTGGCAATTATGGCTTCGGAACTTATGCAATTATGTATTTAGATGAAAATAACGATTTGGTTAGTTTGAATTTTTATCATCATAAAACACATGAAGAAGTTAGTGAAATGGTACTAAAAGATGGCGAAAAAACATTAGCTGAATTAAGAAAACTGTTCAACAGATAAAAAGTCTGTGATTAATTCCTACTTGGAATCGATACACAGACTTTTTTATTTAATCTTCTTCTATTTCAATATTTTCTTTTGTTAAAGATAAGGTTGAAATACCTTTTGACTTAAAGAAAGCCCCAAGCTCTCTTTTTTTATTATATGAAACATTTGGGTTTCCTTTAATCGATTGATAAAACTTCGTTCTATAAACCATAATTTTAGGACTTGTTGGAATATATGCTTTCTCAAATTGTTCCATATAAGCATCAATTCCTTCATCACTTGGATTTTTTAAAATCTCATGTTCAAAGCTAATAAAGTTTTTATAGCTTTTAATTAAACGCATATAATATAATCCACCTGCTGCAATCAATGCAACAAGAACCCCTATAGCAATATAAAGTAAATTCACTTAGCTTCTCTCCCCTCTTTTAAGCAACATCTTTCATATTTTCAATTGGTAATATCGAAGATATTCTCTTTAGCGAAATATAAGCTAAAGGTACAATAACAAAGATACCCACCGTAAATAATGAAATAATAATAGTTGCAAAAATATTATCACTCAAACTAAATGCAGAAGCTAATTTTAAGAATGCTTCTAATATACAAATTGGTACAAATATAGCAATTGATAAGAATGCCGCATTTAAATAACCTTCAATATATTCAAATGAAAATAATAATTGCAATTGAAAATTTGTCATACCAACAGATTTCATAATGCTTACATCACTACGTTTTAGATGTACATTACTTACCATTACATTGTTTATATTAATAACTGAAATAATAAATAACATTAAGAATAATGGATAAAGCAGTGATTCAATCATAAATGATGTGAATTTATTAGATTCAACAACTAATAAATCACTTGAATATACATATCGATTAACAACCTCTTCTTCCATAAGAATTTCATCTAATAAATCAGCCACCATACTAACAGAAGATTTGTTCGCTAATGTAATATAAGTTCTTTCTAAAACTGCATGATTTTTAAAGATTAACTCTGTTAATATCTGATTCTCACTAGAAACAGCAACAACTCTTGGATACCCTTCATAATCAAAGTACATCATCTTATCTTTAATCGAATCTTCATTCATATAGACAATCACATCTACAATAACTTCTGTAGAGCCTAAATAAAATGGATCACCAAGCTTTAAATTACCATATAATTCTTTATTAGCATTACCATATAAAACAACAATGGCCCCTTGCTCACTTAAATTATCTAAATCACCAATAACCTCTTGTGATTTAAGCGCTTCAATTTGTGTTGCATCTAGGATTCCAGCTGTACCCTGAATGGTTGAATATGATTTACCATCAATACTTGTTGTTGTTACTTCACTTGATGTTCTTGTTTGAAACAATTTCACATTCTCTGCAGGCAATGCACTTGTTGGTGAATAAAGGGTCGCGCTCTGCAAACGGCGCATTACATATATAGAATCAGCATTAATCGTACCTTCATTATAATAACCATAGATTTTACTAGTAACATCATAATCTATATCTGCATATGGATTTCCAAGTGTACTGGCATTTAATGGTTCAAAATTTGTTAACTCGAAATCATAATCAGATGATTTATAGGCATTTTTATAAATCATATTACTTAATAAAACAGCAAAGAATAAAATCATTGTAAACATAAACAGTGAAAAAGACCTGAAAATATTTTTCGTTTGTGCTTTCATTCTACCATTATAAATGATAAACATTTTCCAAGCAAATGTACGATTTTTCGTTGTTGTTTGTTTTTCTGGTGTTTCATATTGATAAGTTGTATCTTTTAAATCAAAGATAGGATAACTTGAAATATATTTACTATACATTTTCATACCTGAACTTAGCATTAAACCAACACCAATTACAAATGCAACTATTAATAATATTGGATTCAAAACCATTGAAATCGTTAATGTTACATATAAACTACTAATAAACATACTTAAAACAATATAAGAAATAATCGAACCAAGTACTAAGCCAACAACTGATCCAATTACACCTAATAATAATAACTCAGTAATCAGTAATCTTCTTACTTCATTTGGTGTTGCACCAATTGATTTTAATAAACCTAGTTCCTTTCTTCTTTCCTTATCACTCATCAAAATAATATTTTGAATCGTAATTAGTGAAACAAGTAAAGCAATAACAGCAATAATCACAAACATAGCAAGTAAAATTGTTGTATCTTGAAGATAATTCTTAACAACATCTAAAGAAACAACATCATTATTATAAAAGACTTGATTCTCATTGACATTAAATCTCTCTAAAAGCTTTTCGTATTGATCACTCATTTCAATACGACTATCTTTCACATATGTTACAAAACTATCTTTTTCATCTATTAATGTATAAGCAATAGATATACCATTTGTTAATTTTTCCATTGTTTCATTATTTCGATATAATCCAACTACAGTATAACTTTTTGTTTCAGTATTATCAACTTGATTCATTTGAGATTGATTATATCTATATACATTGGTTTCATCAGATTTATAACCTATTTCACCAACATCAAAACTTACATTATCACCAATGTTATAACCTAAAGTTTCATCTAAAACAATTTCATTTGTATTAGAAGGATAATGTCCTTCAATTAAACCAAAAGCTTCTGGATTTTCTGCATTTAATTCATGAAATATGATTTCTCTAAAATTTATAACTACATCATTTACTAATGCATACATATGACTATCATAATCATAAGTAATACTATGTCTTGTATTTGGTTCAACTAAATCATCTGATGCAACCGCATAATGAATATTTCCAATTTCTTCATACTCAACATTTTTTGATAATGAATAAACATTTTTAAATAAAGTTAAAGACGTAAAAATAATTGTTACACTTAAGCCTACTGAAATAATACTTAATAATGTTCTTTGACTTTTCTTTTTAATATTAATCCATGCTAGTTTATTAATATGCTTACTAACCTTCATCATCATCACTCACATCATCTAAATAGGCTTTAAGTTGTTTTACTCTTGGCGGTATCATCGCTCTTCTTGTTGCTAACTTATCAAAGTACTCATACATCTCTTCTTTATTAGAAAAAGTCTCTTTGGCTTTCATTCTTTTTGTATTCATAAGAATTACTTTATTACCTTTATCAAAAGCCTTTAATGATTCTTTAAACATTTTATAGTAAAGCATTAAACTATCAGGGGTACTACCATCTTCTCTTAATTCATCCATCCCCATCATTTCACCAGCTAAATTCTTTCTATCAATCGTTGTATAGATAGAATAAACTACGTTCATCCACTGTGTATAGTCAATAATATAATTGCCAGTTGTTTCATCCCAAGCTTCTTTTTCTGTTTGCTCAGCTTCATAAACAATTGCATTTATTTTATTTTCCATTGTCTGCACAATTTCTTTCTTAGATCTATCCTCAGTCTCAGTTTCTTTAATAACTTCCATGTCTTCTGTTGTTTCATAATCTTTAACGATATATCCATCTTGGATTTCAATCACTCTATCTGCATACTTCGCTAAATTCAAATCATGAGTAATCATGATAATCGTTTGATTATATCGTTTACTCGCTAATACTAAGAATTCCATGATTTCCTTAGCTAATTTTGAGTTTAAGTTTCCTGTTGGTTCATCTGCTAATATGATACTTGGTCTATGTATTAATGCTCTTGCAATCGCCACACGTTGTTGCTCTCCACCAGAAAGTTTACTTGGATAGAAATCTAAACGATCCTTAATACCTAATAACTCTACGATTTCATTGAAATATGCTTTATCAATACTTTTTTCATCCAACATGATTGGTAACTCAATATTTTCTCTTGCAGTTAATACTGGTACTAAATTAAAGAATTGATAAATAATGCCTACTTCTCTCCTTCTAAAAACTGCTAAAGCATCTTGATCTAATTTTGTAATATCCTTCCCATTAATAATAATAGATCCACCAGTCGCCTTATCTACACCAGCTAACAGATGTAACAAAGTTGACTTACCTGAACCAGATGTTCCGATAACATACACAGTGTTTTAGCTGGTCATTTTGGTTACGCTAATCATGAATGGTTTAGTAATATTGATAATTTAGATTACGGTGACTTGTTTTATATTAATAATATAGAAGGCGTGCTAACTTATAAAGTAATTCGAAAACAAGTAATTGAACCTTATGATACTTCACAACTGCAAATTGTTGAGAATAAAGATTTAGTTACACTATTAACATGTGTGAGTCCAGGATTACCAAATAATAAACGATTAATCGTTACTGGTGAAAGGGTTAATGAATAAATTGATGTTTTATATAAATAAGTAATAGAAAATATGTCCCATTAAGTGGTAAATCAAATATAGTTTTTCTTATTTATTGTGCAAGCTGTTACACTAACAAATGAGTTTACCATTATGAATAGATATTATATAGTATTAATCAAATAAAAAAGCTGTTAAATCTAAAATAATATGATATAATAAATTACGCTGAGGAAATAAGTGGTAACGCTTGTAAAGTGTTAATTTTAAAATAAGCTATAGAAAATAGTAAGTATGATAGTTACAGTGAGGTGTGAATAATGGTGAAAAACGAAGAAATTTTAAATTATTTAAAAGAGATTGATAAAGAGGTTTTAACACAAGGTAAAAGTTATTATGAAAATGGCTGTATTAAGAAAATTATTGAAATAAAGGAAGATATTTACCGAAGTATTGTGCAATTAAATGCTTTAGAAAATAAAGTAACTATTTCTTTTAAAGACACATTACAACTTAATTGTGAGTGTCAAAATTTTAGAATAAATGGTTATTGTGTGCATGGTGTAGCTAGTTTATATTATTTAGAAGAACATAAAGAGATAGCACCAACTATCTTCTCTAAAGCGCCGATTGATCAGATTATCTATAATGCAGATGCTGAGGTTGTAAAGTCATATCTAATTAATGAGTTTCAAAATAATCCAAATAGACAATCATTTATTAAATTTTTATTTTTCTTAATCAAAGAAAAGGATTTAACTGAAGCAGATTATCAATACATATTTGATTATCTTTATACATTAAGTGAACCAAATGATAGAACTAAAATCATTCATTATATTTTTGATGGTTTATTTGATCGTTTTAGAGATAAATTAGCTAAAAATAATTATAAAGAGGCATTATTGATTTTTAGAATGATGGTTATTAATGAAGAAAAAATAAAAGAATCAATTGAAGAGAAATTATCGCATTATGAATATCATTTCTCAAATAATATTATTCATTTAAAAGGATGTTTAAAGTATCTAACACTTTATGTATCATCATTTGATGAATTAGAGATTGGCTATTTTTCTTCAATCTTAAATGATATTGTTAGAAATCCAA